>Ga0183096_1001698_pt1 | contig 13034 bp, 10 predicted proteins | sample Biomet5_FD_127791 | JGI IMG/M metagenome (GOLD analysis project Ga0183096, IMG submission 127791) | Microbial communities from bioreactor (seeded with sewage sludge) at LBNL, California, USA - Biofuel metagenome 5 (version 2) (version 3) | ecosystem: Engineered > Bioreactor > Anaerobic >... | reverse complement strand
GCAGAAGAACCACCGGAACAGCCACCTTTCAGGGTTGTTTTTATTCCGGCAAATTCATCTTACGCAAAAATTCTTTCTCACCTCGAACAGAACCAGGGCGAAGGCATCATTTGCGAAACCGAAGCCGACACTATGGGAAATGTTTTAAAACAGGAATGGGGCGGTTATTCTGATATGCTGCGAAAGGCTTTTCATCACGAACGTATTTCCAGCTCGAAGAAAACAAATAATGAGTATATCGAAGTGAACGAACCCCGCCTGTCAGTTGCACTGTCAGGCACTCCCAATCAGGTAACAGGTTTGATTGCTTCTTCAGAAGATGGTCTTTTCAGCCGTTTTATGTTTTATGCCTACAAGGTAGAGCAACAATGGCGTGATGTTTCTCCTTATGCAAGCAATTTCAACCTAACGGAGCATTTCAACGGCTTATCTGATGAGGTTTACCAGTTAATCCAATTTTTGAAACAATATCCTGCAAATGTGGAATTATCTCAACAGCAATGGCAAAGCCTCAACACCATTTGCAGCCGTTGGCTGATTGAAGTTACCACCTTTACAGGCGATGATGCCGGTAGCATAGTAAAACGCCTTGGGCTTATTCTGTTTCGTATGGCAATGATTTTTACTGCCCTTCGGATGTTTGAAAATGGTGATACTTCCTCTACTGTAATTTGCACGGATGCTGACTTTGAAACAGCCATGCAGTTAGCCGACATCTATTTACAGCACAGTTTGCTTATGTTTCATAATCTGCCGAAGCAAAACGAAAATGCTGTTTTCCGCTCCGGCGACAACAAACGCAAATTCTTTGATGCTTTGCCTCACGAATTTAAAAGAGCCGAAGCCATTGATTTGGGCAAAAAGTACAATCTCTCAACACGTTCGGTTGATAACCTCCTCAAAGAGCTTACCGGCAGGTATCTTTCACAGCCTCAATACGGCTGTTATTCAAAGATGTAGAGCGTTAAATACCGCTTTGCAGTACTGCAAACTTTGCAAGGTTTGCAGTTTTTCTTTTTTTTCTTTTGTGTTTCTCTTTTTATGTGTATTTTTGTCATTGTTTGACAAGACAACACATAACAATATGAGCCAGTTTAGTGAACATATCCGCAGCCTGCGTGAGATAAGGAAAATTAGGCAACGTGAAGTTGCAGCCTGCCTGAAAGCTGATACTGCTTTTGTAAGTAAGTTGGAAAAAGGCGAAAGGCAGGCACGCCGTGAACAGGTGCTTCTACTTGCTGAACTTTTCAATGTTGACAAAGAGGAATTACTATCTCTTTGGCTTGGTGAAAAGGTGTACGATGTTTTGAAAAACGAATCAGCAAAAGGCGGTGTAGCAAAGCAAGCCCTGAAAGTGGCTGAAAACAAGATAAATTACAACGATAAAAAGAAAACCAAATAATATGCAAAATCTATATAATAACCTGAAAGACCTGTTGCAGCAAGACGAACGCCTTGTTGTGGATGGCAAACTGTTAAAAAATAAAATCATTGAATTGGCTTTGGCTATGGATGGCAGTTTACTTAAACTTTTATTATCCAATGCCGGAATAAAAAAACATTTTTTCTCTGATGTTGAAGGCGTGCTGGTTTTCGATAAAATAAAGTTTCAGAAGTTTATCAGCAACAAACAGTTTTTACCCGACAGCTTCACCGCTTTTAAAAATAAAATCGGGTTAACTGCCAATGATGAATTTATTACCGAAAGTAAAGAGGTTGTATTGGCATGGCCTTATAAAGACTGTGTCCTCGAAGGCGGGCAAACAAAGGAGGATGCAAAACGTAGCGAAGTTTTCTGGAACGAAACCCTTGCCCCAGATGAAATTGATCTACTCCTTTCGCCCAAAGTGCTTACTAACTTTAAAAAATACGATAAAGACGGGGAGCATCCTGTTTTTGAAGTCACTTTAGAAAACAATCTTATCATAAAAGGTAATAACCTTCTATCATTACATACACTTTTAAAAGTTTATCGTGGTAGAATAAAACTCATTTATATTGACCCTCCATACAATACAGGTGGGGATTCATTTCAGTATAATGATTCTTTTAATCATTCAACCTGGCTTTCATTTATGCGTAACCGTCTATTAATTGCAAGAGATTTGTTAAGAAATGATGGTGTAATATTTATTCAGTGCGATGATAATGAACAGGCTTATTTAAGGGTATTATGCGATGAAATTTTTAATCGTCAGAATTTTGTTGATACTTTCATTTGGAAAAATACTGACAATGCACCTGCACTTTCCAAAAAAACAAGGAAGAACATCGAATTTATCCATTGTTATGAAAAGAGAATTAACAAAAGTTTAGAGTACAGAGGAAGGTTAAGTGACAATGATGATGCACCATTGCTAAATAGTGGTAATCCAATAAAGGAACTTAATTTTCAAGAAAATATCATTCATTTCAATATTGAGGATGGAACATATAAAAAAGGGGCTTATGATGGTGTAGAACTCCTAAACGACTTAATTGTTGAAAATGGGCTTAATAAAAATTCTATCAAACTTAAAGGTAAATTCAAATGGGGTCAAGATACTGTTGATAATGAAATAAGAAACGGCACATACTTTTTAATTAAAACTCAAAAGATGTCTATCAGGTATCAACGAGTGAATGCTTCTACCATGGCTCCTGATAAACTTATTGACGAAACTTATCTTTCTAAAGCAATTGGTGTTGCAACAAACGAAGATGCAAGAAAAGAAATAAATGGTGTTGATGTTGATTTTAACTCATTCCCCAAACCAGAAAGTTTAATTTCTTTTCTTATTCAAGCCGTCACTGTAGAAGGTGATATTATTCTTGATTTCTTTGCTGGTAGTGGTACAACTGGCGTGGTTGCACATAAATTAAAAAGAAAATATATCTTATGTGAACAAATGGGTTATGTTGAAAGCACCATTGTAAAAAGGTTAAACAAAGTAATTAATGGTGAACAAGGTGGTATTTCAAAAACAGTAAATTGGCAAGGCGGTGGTTCATTTATTTTCTGTGAATTAGCAAAAGTCAATCAGGAATACATTGATAAAATACAGGAAGCAAGCACCAAAGAGCAATTACAATCTATTTGGGCTGCTATGCAGGAAAAAGCATTTATCAGCTATAATGTAAATATTGCAGCCATCAACGACAAAGCCACCGGCTTTGATAATTTAACCATCGAAGAACAGCAAAAGTTTTTAATCGAAATACTCGATAAAAATTTGTTGTATGTACCTTACTCAAGCATTGATGATAAGGATTACAACATTTCTGAGGATGATAAAAAATTAAACCGTCAATTTTATAGCTTAAAATAATATGGCAGACACTCAAACATTGCATCAGATATTGGATAACCTGAAAAGCCCTTATGCTTTATGTCCCGATGTTTTTATTAAAAAAGTACCTGCCATTATCAATAATAATCTTAAAGCAGGGTTCGGGCAGCGTGAATACCAACAGGAAGCGTTCGGCAGGTTCGTTCATCTTTGGGAGGCTAAGCAGGACAGCAGCCCTACACAATTACTTTATCACATGGCAACAGGCAGTGGTAAAACACTAATTATGGCAGGGCTTATCATTTACCTGTATGAAAAAGGATACCGGAATTTTCTGTTTTTTGTAAATAGCACTAATATTATTGAAAAAACAAGAGATAATTTTTTAAATCCATCATCATCCAAATACCTGTTTTCCGACACCGTTTCTATTGGCGATAAACAAATAGCAATAAAAGAAGTAGATAATTTTGAAGCAGCCAATCAGGATAATATCAATATTGTTTTTTCTACTATTCAGGGCTTACATTCACGCCTAAACACACCCAGAGAGAATAGTATTACGTATGAAGATTTTGAAGAAAAAAGAATTGTACTCATTTCTGATGAAGCCCACCACATTAACGCAGAAACAAAGAAAGGCAACCAGTTAAGCAATGATGAATTATTTGAAGTAGTAAGCTGGGAAAACACAGTGTATCGCATTTTTAATGCTAACAAACAAAACATTTTGCTCGAATTTACAGCAACTGCCGACCTTTCCAATCCTGATATTGCACAGAAATACCATGAGAAAATAATTTTTGATTATCCCTTAAAACAATTCCGTAAAGACGGTTATTCCAAAGAGGTAAAAGTCTTACAGGCAGACCTTCCGCAAATTGAAAGAGCTTTGCAGGCTGTCATACTCAACCAATACAGGCGAAAAGTATTTGAAAAAAACAAGAAGATAATTAAACCTGTAATCCTGTTCAAATCTAAAACCATCGCCGAAAGTAAAGCCATTTTTGCTGAGTTTATAAAATCAATAAAAGAGTTAAAACCGGAAACGCTCGAAAAAATAAAGGGAAAAGACGAAAATCAGGTTATTTCAAAAGTGTTTAAGTATTTTGATGCAAACGGCATTACTCTCGAAAACCTTATCACTGAGCTGAAAGAGGACTTTATTGATACCAAATGTATTTCGGTAAACAGCAAAGAAGAAAGCGAAGAAAAACAGATTGCAGTCAACACGCTCGAAGCCCCCGACAATGAATACAGGGCAGTATTTGCCGTTGACAAACTGAATGAAGGTTGGGACGTTCTTAACCTCTTTGATATTGTCCGTTTATATGATACCCGTGATGCAAAAAACGGTAAGCCCGGTAACACAACCATGTCCGAAGCTCAGTTAATTGGAAGGGGTGCGAGATATTGCCCTTTTAAAATTACCGAAGAACAACCTTTGTATCAAAGAAAATTCGATGAGGATATAGATAATGAATTACGTATTTGCGAAGAATTGTACTATCATAGCTCCTACAATCCTAAATACATCAGCGAATTAAATACAGCATTAGAAGAAATTGGTATCAAAGCCAAAGAAACAAAAGAAAGGCAAATGACCTTGAAATTCGATTTTCAGGAAAAGTCATTTTATAAAACTGCACACATATTTCTTAACAAACAAGAAAAATACACACGTTCCGATGTTTTTGGTTTTCCTAATACAATCATTGAACACACGTTTAAAGTATCATTAAAAACGGGCTTTGTAAAAACAAGCATCGCATTTGAAAAACAGGACAACACAGCCATTGAACGCAAACCCAAAGATTATTTCTTAAAAGATTTTGGTCAGGCAATTATTCGCAAAGCATTGAATAAACTGGAGTTTTACAACTTTAATAACCTGATACAAAAATTACCGAATGTTTCATCCATAACCGATTTTATTACTTCCGAAAACTATCTGGATAAAATAAAACTTGAAGTTGAAGGTACAGAAGAACAAATCAATAACCTTACTGCAAAAGACAAACTCGATATTACAGTAAATATCCTTGAGCAAATTTCTCTTTCAATCGGTTCAGATCAGATAGAATTTAAAGGCACGAAAGAATTTAAGCCCTATATGCTTAAAGATACCATAAGCGATAAAACCTTACAGTTTGCTGTTAATGAAAGCGAAGATAAAGAATACGGAAAATCAATGTGTAATCCTACGGAAACCTCAATACATCTTGATTTGAGTAAAAAAGACTGGTATGTTTTCAATGATTGTTTTGGTACATCTGAAGAAAAGTATTTAATCAAATTCATCGACAAAGTCTATCAGAAATTGAAAGACAAGTACGATGAAATTTATTTAGTCCGTAACGAAAGGTTTTTCAAAATATACAACTTCGCCGATGGCAAGCCAACCGAACCTGACTTTGTGTTATTCCTTATAAATTCAAAAGGCAAAGAAGAATTGCATTATCAGATTTTCATTGAACCCAAAGGCAAGCATTTGTTAAAAGAAGATGCCTGGAAAGAATCATTCCTGAAATCACTTAAAGCAGAACATAAAATTGAACAACTCTGGAAAGGAAAAAATTACACTGTATGGGGTATGCCGTTCTACAATGAGGAAGTAAAGAAAACGGAATTTGAAGAAAGTTTTAATGAATTATTAGTTTAATCCGGTTAATATGGCTGACGAATTACAACCCAAATATTCCGATATTATCTTTTACACTTCGCCCGAAGGCAATGTAAGCATAGAGGTAATATTTAACGATGAAACCTTTTGGTTGAACCAAAAGCGAATGTCAGAGCTTTTCGGTGTTGAGGTAAATACAATCAATTATCACCTGAAAGAGATTTTTAAAAGTGGTGAGCTTCAGGAAGTTTCAACTATTCGAAAAATTCGAATAGTTCAGAAAGAGGGTAACCGCAGCATTCCCCGGAATATTGATTTTTACAACCTCGATGCGATAATTGCAGTGGGTTACAGGGTTAATTCCTATCAGGCAACACAGTTCCGTGTATGGTCAACAAAAACACTTAGGGAGTTTATTATTAAAGGTTTTGTACTGGATGATGAACGGCTTAAACAAGGTAAACGTTTCGGCAAAGATTACTTTGATGAGCTGTTAGAACGCATACGGGAGATTCGGGCAAGCGAAAGGCGTTTTTATCAGAAAATCACGGATATTTACCAGCAATGCAGCATTGATTACAATAAAGAAGCAGATATTACCCAAACCTTTTTTAAAACAGTCCAAAACAAACTTCATTGGGCTATAACCGGAAAAACTGCATCACAAATTGTTGCTTCAAGGGCAAATGCTTCACTGCCTAATATGGGTCTGCAAACATGGAAAAACGCACCTCATGGCAAGGTTATGAAAACTGATGTTTCCATTGCCAAGAACTATTTAGGCGAAGAAGAAATAAGCAGCTTAAACAGGGTTGTAAATATGTACCTCGATTATGCCGAAAATCAAGCAGCCCGTCAAATTCCGATGAAGATGGCAGATTGGATAAAAAAACTCGATGCCTTTCTGCAATTCAACGAATACCATATATTAAAAGATGCAGGAACTGTGTCCCATGATGTAGCCAAACGACTGGCTGAAAAGGAATATGATAAATATCGGATTGTTCAGGATCAGCTTTACGAAAGCGATTTTGATAATGAAGTGAAGAAATTGACCTCAAAAACAAAATTACCAAAAACAAAAAAGAATAATGATTGATGATTAAACAGGATTTGATATTAAACATTCTGACATTTGACCATCCGGTTGAAACGGCTGATTTTTCTTTCTTTGCAGAAAAAGCCGATGGTTTAATTTCTATTCACAAAACGGAATGGCCTGTAAACATTCATGAATTATTTCCAAATCTGAACAATACCATACAATACCTCTATGTAAATTTTGACCCAAACATCAATGATAAGAAACTTGCGGTAAATCTGCATAAAAGCCCCCGTTTTGCAAAACATTATTATCAGTGGCTTATTTCTCGCTATTTTCATAAAGAAGCAAGCGTTACAAAACCCAATTTTATTAAAGACAATGAATTTTGGTTCTGGGATAAAGAAGCAAGCAAAACATCGGATTATTATATTTTCAAACGCTTTGTAGTTAAAGTTCAGATAAAACGAATTTCCGATTTTCCGGAATTGGTAATATCTTATGAAGGAATTAGCAAAATTTTCAAAAAAGGTTTAAATGAACTCAATGTGCCAACTGAATCTATTCACAAAGTTGTGTACAACCGCCAGTTAATTCCTTATGACAAATTAACCGATGAAGCCAAATTAGATTTAAGCAAAGTCCGCCCGGTATTGAGCAATTCCTTGCGTTCAGCAATGGGTTTAGGATGGGAGCCGAATAAAATTCCAAACAAATTAAAATTCTTTCACAATGAAATTACTTGGTTTGTAAATTCCTTCCTGAATACTCCAAAGTTTAAAGAAATCATTCCTATCAAGTCAACCAATTTTATACAGGTTCCGAAAGAAAGAATATTTAATACAACCAAAGACAGCAACCTGCTTATATTCGGCAATAATAAAACAGATTTGAACCCTTTCATGGGTTTGGTTAAAAATGGTCCGTTCACTCCAACCCCGCTGAATAAAATTGAGTTTATACTTCTTTATCATGAAAACGACCGGTCAACGGTTGATAAGTTACTAAATTGGTTTGATGGAAAGGTTAAGCCGAATGTAAAAAGTTTAAAGGACTTCCTGAAAATGAATTATTTTGTTGACATCAACAAAAGCATTGTTTTCAAAAACAAAAATAATCCGATACCGGAGGTTCAGCAGCAAATTGAAAATTGGCCCCGTATTTCTGGAACAAGATATTTGGCAATCTACATCACTCCACATCCGAAAGAAACAACGGATAAAGCTATACACAGCCTGTATTACAAGATAAAATACGAGTTGCTGAAATATGGCATTACTTCTCAGGTAATCGAAACAGAAACCATAAAGGCAACCGATTTCAATTTCAGTATGCCAAACATTGCTATCGCAATTCTTGCAAAATTAGAAGGTGTTCCCTGGCGACTGGAAAGAGCCATTTATAATGAATTGATTGTTGGAGTGGGTGCTTTCAAGTCACGGAACATGGCAAGTCGCTATATTGGTAGTGCTTTTTGTTTTTCAAACGATGGTCATTTCCAGAGTTTCAACTGTTATTCGGCACATTCTACAACCATGCTGGCAGGCTCAATCCGTGATGCGGTCGAAACCTTTGTCGAAAAAAACAACAGCGTAGAACGGCTTGTAATACATTTCTACAAGCGAATGAGCCGTAAAGACCTTAAACCAATTTTGGAAGTATTGCACAGCTTAAACCTCGATATTCCTGTAATAGTAATCACTGTAAACAAAACCGAATCCAGAGACCTTGTAATATTCGACAAATCCTGTCCGTCAAACAATATGATTCCCAATAGCGGAACCTTTGTAAATATTGGAAGAAACCAGTTTTTGCTTTGCAATAATACAAGATACGGCGATGCAATGCCCGGTTCAAGAGACGGCTATCCTTTTCCGGTAAAACTCAACATACAGTCAACCGATGAAAAATTATTGGAAAACAGTAAGCTGATAAACGACCTGATTGATCAGGTTTATCAATTCAGCCGTATGTACTGGACTTCGGTAACACAGCAGAATTTACCTGTAACGGTTAAATACCCCGAAATGGTCGCTGAAAAATACCCGCATTTCGAGAGCAACAACATTCCGGATTTCGGCAAGGAAAATTTATGGTTTTTGTAATTTAAAATAAAATGTTTTTTTACTTCGTTTTGCCTAATTTTGATACAGTTCTTTTTTGTCAGTAATCACTAATAATCGTATATTGCAATATGCTTGATTTCAATAATCTTTCAGTCCGCCGGGTAATAATGCACAATATTATTGCTAAAGAACCCAATAGAGACACAGCCACAACTGAATATGAATTAAATCTCTTTACTGTTGATCCCTCCGTAGTTGATACAATTAAGCAACGGCTTATTGATGCAGCAGGTCGTGACAGCAAAGCATTTGAGCTTGAGATTTTCAATACCGGTGCAAATTCATTTTACAGCCTGTGTAACGACATCAAAAACTTGAATGATACTGATTTTATTTCACGCTCTCAGGATATTGCTGAATTACTTGCTGAAAATCAAAAAAGGTCAACAATACCGGGTGGTTATCTTATAATTATTGATGCATTTAACAGCTCATCAAATCTTTCACTTTACATCGTAATAAAAGCAGAATTACATCAGGCTTTAAAGTACAAAAAAGTAAATGGGCAATCACAAATTGAATTACTCGACCAGGTTTTTCTAAGCCCGTCACAGAAGTTATACAAAATTGGGATTTTGTTTGAAAAAAACAATGCCGTACAAGACCCGAACGACAGGTTTGGTAGTTTTATTTTTGATGACCAATTCCGCACAGACGGTCATCCGGCAGAATATTTTTACAAAGACTTTTTAGGTTTTTCTGTTGATGCTAATTCAAAAATTCAATCAAAGAGGTTTTACGACAAAACAGAAACATTTATAAAAAGCAATATTGATGATTTGCCAGTAAAACAAGACCTTCTGCGAGTTTTAAAAACTGAATTTACATTAAATACAAATGCGATAATTACCCCTTCTCAATTTGCTACTTCTTACTTTGCGGATGTTGATATTCGGGATTCTTATGTTTCAGAAGTTGCATCAGAATTACCGGCATCTATTGTAAAAGATAGGGCTTTGATTGAAATGAGGCTCAGCAAAAAAAAGATTGATTTTCCGGATAATATAAATATTAGCGGTCCCGATTCAAATTTTGACACACATGTTTCATTTATACAATCTGACGAAGACATAGAAAACCTTAATCCATCTGATACCACATACACAATTGTTAAAATAAACGGAAAGCCTTTTTCCAATGAATGATACTGAAACAAAAATATTGACCGATTATAACTCCCTGAAGGATGCTTTAAACAAATGGGGCAAATTTGTTGATGAAACAACATTATCAATTCTAAGTACACCCTTTATTTCAGACCATAAATTAAAAATCCCTTGTTCGTTTAGATTGAAAGAAGATAAGTCCTATATCTCAAAAGCATTATACAGAGGAAAAAAATACGCTGAACCATTAAAAGAAATTGAGGATAAAATAGGCACTCGGCTTGTATTACTTACAACAGATGATGTTGAGGCAGTTTCTAAAGTGTTGCTTAATTCTGACAAATGGCACTCAAAAGTAACCAAAGATATTAACACTTTAATTGATGAAGAACCTGAAAAATTCTCTTATCAATCCATTCACGTTGTAGTATGGCCTTTAGAAACAGATTCAAATTATGCGAGTGGTACTCATGAACAACTAACATGTGAAATTCAGATTCGCACACTTTTACAACATGCCTATTCTGAAATTAGTCATGATAGCACGTACAAAGGTCCCTTTAAGAATGACAAGGAAATACTCAGACAATTAGCAAAATCAATGGCTTTGATGGAAGCAACTGATGATTATTTCTGCAACATTTTTAAGAATATGTCGGATGATAAACGCAAGTATGCAAACTTCATTAATGAACTGATTACTTTATATTCAGGATTTAACACTTCATTCAAAAGAGAGGAATTGGATTTTGATTTAACCAAATTAGCTTTTCTGCTACTTGATAAAAAGGATATTGCTATCAATGACATTCAGTATTTTTGTGTAAGAAATAAAACCGATCTTGCTACAGCAATCGTTCCTCAAAACGGATATTTATTTGAACAACCGATTTGTATTTTGCTGTCATATTATTTTTTCAAACATCGTAATTTCTTACGCACGGAATGGCCTCTATCTTTAGAATCTTTGCAGGATTTGTATAGAGCATTTAATACATCTTTTGATTCGTTCTAATAAGCCATTTCCCCCGTGTCTATAAAATCCATCGCCCTCACTTAAAATGAAGCGTTGCGGGCTTTACTGTCTTTTATAGCCACTCCCCACGCCAGCCCTTCTGTTGTTTTTTTCTGTCACACTTTTTGCAATGCCACCGCACTGTAGCACATTGCAATCCTCATTCCGCTATCGCTCCATTGCGGTTGCAAAGAGCTACGCCACCGCTCAAATGCAAAAAGTCGCTACACTCCAACCACCACCACCGTTTCGCTTGTGCCAGAAAAAAAACAACCCAAAGCTATATTAACATAACGTGATCTTATAGGAACAGCCTATTTTCAGCGGTATAAATATCATTATTCGGCTGTCCTATAAGCACATTATGTTAAATAGCCGCACAGCCTACCCACGCCGGACTTCGAGCATTCTACCTCCGATTTGACTTTTCTTTTTTGCCCTTTGATGGGCAATCCTGGCTATCCCTTATCCGACACACTCCATCCCTTCGGTTTTGTCATGGTTTTTGTGCCATCCCTTCGGAAACGGCTGCCAACTCTAAAAAATATCAGAACAAAGCCCACCCGATGCAAAGCAGCAAGCAGCAAGAATTTAATTTAAATTAGAGGTTCATTCACTCCACTTCCATTCCATTCCGCTAACGGTTCCGCTTCGCTGCACCAACGCTCCATTTCATTTCAGTTACGTTCATTTCACCACTAATCATTTTTACATTAAGGTTTTGCAGCTTGCTACTTTGCAGCCATCCCTGATTTGTTCGATATTTTTTGCCATCCCTGCCGTTTCCCCAGCCCTGAAGACAAAAACACACGCCAAAACCTCCACCGCTCTGCCATTCCACAGCCGACCCACAAAACGCCCGTAGATACATTGTACCACTGAACCCGCCCACCGGAAACATTTGTATCTCGCATTAACTTCTGTACATCCCCTTAAAATCAGAAGACAAGCGGTATCATTAATAAAACCTTAAAGCAAAGATAAGCCGCCCACGCTCTTGCAAGGTTATACAAGTTTTGCAAAAAAAATCTCCACACCATTCGGGTTGTATTTTTTTTGCAAAAACCTTGCAATTCAGCCACCGCACCGCTTTTTGGTTGCTTAAGGTTTCATTAATGAAATATTCTTTTTATGCGAGCCATAGGCGAAGCTCACAGCAATTTTTTAACATTTAATCAACATTAACAATGAAAACAGACTTTTTCAAAGATTGTACTTCCTTAGATGAAGTAAAAAAGCGGTACAAAGAACTTGCTTTAAAACACCATCCCGACCGGGGCGGAGAAACTGCCACGATGCAGCAAATTAATGCGGAATATGAAAGCATCCTGAAAAATCCGTTCTTTTCGTTTGCCGAGAAGTCAGAACAGGAGCAACAGGAATTTATCAAGTACCCGGAAATCATTAACCAGATAGTCGGTTTGCATGGCATTACCATTGAATTGATAGGTAACTGGATTTGGCTAAGTGGCAACACCTATCCACACCGTCAACAATTAAAGCAAACAGGCTTTTATTTCGCACCAAAAAAGGTAATGTGGTATTACCGACCACCTGACTATAAAAGCGCCAACAAAAGCCCGAAAACAATCGAATACATTCGTAATAAATACGGCAGCGATGTAATCGAGAATCATTCAAAAAAATTCGAGCTTACAACTTGACAAATGGGAGCCAAAAACTCCCTTTTCATTTTGAACAATTTGAAGTAAAAGAAAGCATAAGTATACATTACATTCTCATATTCAATGATTTAATTGTAATAAGGTGCATTTCAATCTATCTTTGTAATTGATTTGAACAACGAAGTATTTAAGCCGTACCAAGTCCGTATCAAGTCCGCTTAATTAAAA
>Ga0183096_1002391_pt1 | contig 13035 bp, 6 predicted proteins | sample Biomet5_FD_127791 | JGI IMG/M metagenome (GOLD analysis project Ga0183096, IMG submission 127791) | Microbial communities from bioreactor (seeded with sewage sludge) at LBNL, California, USA - Biofuel metagenome 5 (version 2) (version 3) | ecosystem: Engineered > Bioreactor > Anaerobic >... | reverse complement strand
AGCTTGACGAACTCCGTCTTGCCGCCGTTGCTGTCGCCATAGATGATGGCATATACCGGGAACCATCTGAGGTCGCAGTCGTTGCTGCTGCCGATTGCCCGCAGATAGGGCATGAAGGGGCTGGCGAAGAACCAGTTGGCGAACAGGAAATAACGTCTGCGGTTCTTGTCGACATCGCCGGCGAACGAATCGAACCCCTTCATGTAGCCCAGCAAGGCGTTGATCTCCGCCACGACGGCGTCCTTGGACGGCTTAAGGTCAATCGGCTTGTCGTTGAAGGTGACGCCTTTGGCCGTGTAGCTGATGTGCAGCCGCGGCATCTTCTGCTGCTCGACTAACCTGGCCGTGCTGAAGTCTTTGTACTTGCGGCTGAACGGGATGATGCCCTCGACGCTCAGGATGAACTTGCCGTTCTTCTCCTTCTTGGGCATCAACGGCTGCAGGTTCTTGGACAGGGACTGCACCTCGTAGGAGAATTGCTCGGCCTCCTTGTCGGATGTATCGTTGATGACGACCACCTTCTGGCTCTGCAGGGTATGGATGATGGGGATGTCGGTGCCATCCTCAAGCTCCGGGTCGATCCTCCGGGCGGTGAACTCGACGTTGTCGGCGCACGACACTACGAAATCATCGAACAAGGCCTTGTAATGCCGGTAGGCCTGACCGTCATCGAAGCAGACGATGTTCTCACGCTGCGTCGCATTCCAGGCCCTTTCCGAGGCGTTGGCCGAACCGGTGATGACGCGCATTCGCCCGTCATCGGCATGCAGGATGTATATCTTCTCATGGGACGCCGTCCCCCGCGACACGTAGCACTTGAGGCGGCCGGCAGACATCATGTCGCACATCGTGCGGTCGCTGGACGACAGGATCTCGTCGCTCATCAGTTTCTGGAAGGCGATGGCCTCCTCGATCTTGCCATTGAGCACCTGCTCGTTGCCGAAGATGATCTGGCAGGTCCTGAACTTGCCGACGAGCTTGGTCACGAAGCGATAGCTCGATGAGAAGGTGATGGCATACAGCTCGTCGTAGCCATCGAAAAGGTCGGCCCATGTCGTCTGCCGCGACTTGATGAATCCCGCCTCGACGACCGTCAGGTTGGAGGAAAGCTTGGACGCTCCTGCCTCGTCGTCGAACATCGATACCTGTTCCGTCACATTATCACGTACCTTTCAAAGGTGACATCGACTGCTCATGCATCAATTATATATTCATGCCGTCCGGCCGCCAATACCAACATTTCTTCACCCCGTGCAAGCAACATCCATGGCCCAAGGCCATCAGGCCGTGCGACACCTGTAAAGATGCGAACGTCGATGATCATCCTGGCCGATCCAGCCTTCATGGGCCGCCCGTCAGGCCGCAATGCGCCATGGCATCTTGCCTGCCCGCTGTCCGCAGCCCCGGGTGGTCAGCATCACGGCGTCCCTACCCACCCTCATCGATGGCCTGGTTGGACTTGCGGCTCCGTCCGTACGGACTGCTATATGTATCAATACGCTCTTATCTGTTTGATGATGTCCATGGTCGTCTGGGTATAACATTCATCGTCGCCGTCGCCATATGCCCAATGGGCTTCCTTGAACATATCCCTGATGTACCTGTCATTCTGCGTGACATACTTATCGATGTCATCCTTCGTATACTGTGGATTTCGGCCCAGTATCAATCGACCAAGCAGGGCAATGAACTTGTCCATCGTCATCCGATAGCCGTAACCATCCGCGTCAGGGGCTGAAGCATCATCCTGCCTACTCAATTGGTAGAAACGCTCGGCATATGACATCTTGGCCTGCACGCTGCCGGCCTTGATGATCAGCAGGGCCAGGTCAGCCCGGCTGAGATGATCGAAGATTTTGTGCTGAAGTTTGTCAAGAGTCTCGAGATACCTGCTATCTTCTTTCTTAACCTGGTTGGCTTTCGCCGCCACCTTCTGCAGACGGTCATATTCGGCGGCATATGTGTTGTCGGTGTTGTTGCGTTCCACTTTGCGCAACTGCTGATACGTCATGCTGACAATCATGTCGTCGAAAGAATGCTTCCTGTCCTTGGCCTTGTCGAGCTCCAGCTCGACCTTGTCGCCATCCAGGCCGATGACGGTGGCCAGGCGTCCGTCATCGATGATCTTCACCGTATCGAACATGCCTAGATCCTCCTCCGGCCGCCGATCGACGGCGTCGCTCCGGTTGAACTGCCTGATCTCATCGATATGCCGGCGGATGTACCGCACGGCCTCGCTATAAAAATAACGGATGTAAAAACGATGCTTGTATATCTCGGCCGTGCACTCCAGTTTCCGGATATCCATGGCGGCGGTCACTTCGATGGTGACCGTCTCATTCTTCTTCCTGTAATCATCATGTATTGTGACGGTGAACACGCCGTCGGTGAATCTCGCGTTGATTGCTTTCAGTTTATCATTTTCATACGAGAAACCAGCCACCTGATCACATCCGGGATCAAGCAGATTGTGAATCGACAGGTGGCGCAACTGCTCCACATCGACGGCGTTGGCGGCGACGATCAGCTTCAGGAATCCGTCCGTATCGGCGGCCGACAGCTCAAGCATCCCGGTGGACAGCTTCTCGCCTTTCGTGGAATACCGCTTGTAGAGGATGTCCATGTTCGCCTCGTGATGGACCGTGAACATTATGTCTTGGTCGTCCTTGTCATCGCTTTCATATGTCTCATCCAGGATCCCGGCCTGGGCCTTCAATAAGGCTATGACCAGCTGTTCGATATCGGGCTGGTAGAAAAGCGATCCCGAGAACTCATAGTCCTGGCTTTCGTCCTTGACATGGAGATAGGTGAGGAAACGGTCATCATCGAAGTTGTGGAACAGCAGGGGATCGCGCTGTGGGTCGTTGCGGTCGCACAGATCGAAGGTGATGTTCGTGCCGCCGACTACCATCGTGTTGCCACGATTGAAGATGCGATAAGGATCATCGCCTTTGATGCTGATCGAGTCGATGTCCTCGAGGGCCAGCCACGTGATGTCCTTGTCATCCTTAGGCTGCAGGCCTACCTCATACTGACAGCCATGCTGGCGCACCTTCCGCAGGATGCCGGTTATGACCTTGGGGTCATGGCGCATCGCTGCCTCCACCTGACGGCCCCTTTTGGCCATGACGAAATCCGGGAGATCGTAATGACAGTCCGTGACGTGCAACATGCAGGCGCCCTGCGGACGCATGAGCCCGGTGATCTTCTTCAGTTGGTCATCACGCCACCGGGCCGCCATTTCGATTGGTACGTAGAAATATCCGTCCATCTCCAGGTAGCCGCCATACCTCTGCTCCATCTCATCCAGCGCCTTGGATTCATCCTCATGCATATCCACCTTTAAATAGTCCATTTTCCCTTCTCCTTTCCATGGTTTTCATCCATCTTCGTCTCACGGCTGTTCAACCCTGCATGAAAGGTCCTCCTTCCGCCGTCCCTCCTATCAACACGGAATAAGGGAAATAAAAATGCCCCTTGTAAGGAGCATCAATGTCTATTGATCGACCCCTTATCGCTTCCAGCTGTACCACCTTGCCTTGGCCAGGCAGGTTGGTGTGCGGTCATCGAGCTGAACCTCTCGCGCACTCTTGATAAGAAGATATTCTGTCTTTTCTGACAGCACCATGATATACTAACGCCCACCATTTGTCAAACTTTTCATGTCCTGCTGAACCAAAAACGTATTTTATCTTCATGACGATAAAATCGTTGGAAAAAGGCTCATCGCCTTCTTGGCTTCGGCACAAACAAATGAGGATGATGGGTCGTGTCTTCTTCATCGCTTCGTTATGAGATGCTCTACAACAATAGTCAAAAGCACAGATTCATCTATGCTACGCAAACAGAATCAGCATTACAAACATATCCCCTTAATGAATTCACATTCCTGCAAGGCACGCGCATCGACGACATTCACTGCTTATAAATTCAGCAGCTGCTTCTTCTTTTTATCGTATTCTTCCTGACTGATGGCTCCTAAATCAAGCAGTTCTTTCAACTTCTTGATCTCTTCCAGAGAATCTTTCGTAGTGATCTCCGCCTTCTTGGCCCTTGATTGATTGACAGAGCGTTCAGACGTTAACCCGGGGATCAGATTCCTGATCTTCGCGTCAATCGCGGTGTTGCATCTAAAACCTATCGTGATCTGCTGACCGGTACTGACATTCCTTAATACCATGGTCGCGGTAGTATCGATCTCTTCCCGTTCGACATGCGATTCGGAATGGCCTACGGCCGTCGATGAGCTATTTTTATGTGTCCCATGAAGGCCGCCGATGATCGTGCCTACGCCCGGGGCAATCAACGATCCAATCAGAGCACCGGCGACATGGCCTCCTCTTTTTTCCTTTCCGTTTCTTTGTGCCACTTCATCAGTGACGAATTTTTCGCGATATTGCGCCCCCGACCATATATAATTGACGATGTCAAATTGCGTGCTGTCCGCCTTACCGAAATAAACACGCTTTGGTTCTGCGCCATTGAACATCTTTACAGTATTTGAAAGAAAGTTGTCCGATATAGCCTGCTTGCCACTGGTCAGTTCGAGAGTTGCATATCCGCCACGTTTCTCTAGATATTCAAGCATGGACATATAATCATGCCTCCCCATTATGCATCCATATGCATATTTTACATTATTATATCATCATTCTCCTGTCACAAAAAAACAGAATAATCGATGTAATCAAAAATGCTATAAAAGCTCCTTGATCGACTATACGCTATGCCGATATAAACTTATGTTGGAATAATGAATGATCAACAGATGGATGATTTATTCCTCCGCAATGCATCGAAGAACGTCTCACAGCCGTGACATCATCACCATCAAGATCCCCTTGGCGACGCTTACCGTCACCGGTCCCGATGTCCATTCGTTGCTCACGCCCAGCGGGAAGTCATTGGTCAGGGCTGCATCCTGAAGGTTGTATCGGGCCCCGGTGACCGTGACCCCTTCACAGCGGTCCGACCAAGCCAACAGCGTCAACGACCAGCCTGGACGCGGTTGCAACGTGATGCACCCACCATCGATGAAACTGATCAGATTTTCATCATCGACGATAGACACTTCTGCCCCTTGTCTGGCCGCATGAACGGCAGCCTGGAAATTGCCCATGGCATGGTCCATTCTGGCCCCCAGCGCGCAGCACAGCATAATCTTCCTGTATCCATGCTCCAGCGCATACCTCACCGCCAGCATGGTGTCGGTGTCATCCTTGACAGCAGGAAAGCGCAGGACCGGTATCCCCTCCGGCAGCGCACCCTGATACGAATCGAAATCACCAATGGCCAGATCCGGCGTCAGGCCGGCCTGCAGGGCGTAATTCAATCCCTTGTCACAGGCGATGACGAAGTCCCCTGGCTGGCAGACCGGTAATGACGCCAGCATCCCTCCGGAAATGATTATGCAGTGTTCCATATCCATTCCTCCCCGCTGTCGTGCCGATGCATCGACACTCTCAGCACCTTAGCTCCATTAAAAATGCGATTCCATGGCCGCATCCAGACAACACATTACCAAAATGACTAATTGTTACGTGGCAACCATCCATCGCACATGATGAGTCTTCTGTTCTCATCCCGCGTCCCCTGGTATAGGCCACTGTTATTCCGCTGCTTGACCAGGTCATAGATATCATAGCTGTCGATGGTTGCCTTGTCACGTTCACCAGCGTGCTGACTATCTCCAGAAGATACTGTATATTGGGTTTTGTTTCTTCTGTAAGAACTCTATCTTGTGCCGATTCAATAAATAATCACCCCTGTCTACGACTTTTCAAGAATTATAGTACATATTTTTATAGACACTGCTTTTTATAGACACTGCCTCTCGATTCATTACAACATTTTTTGCGACATTAATTGACTTCGTAATGACCGTTTCTGTTTGCTCCGTGCTGTTCGATCATACCGTCGTCCTTAAGTTTCTTTATGGCTCTCTGAACCTGTTTTACTGATAATCCAAGTTCTTCTGCAATCTTTGCAACTGACAGACTGCCGTCCTCTTTGATAAGTGCTATGACTTTATCTTCGGTAGAATTCTCACAGAAAAAGACTATGCTCTAGTCCAACTCTATCAAAATATCTCTAGTTTTAACATAAACTGTACAAAAATCGTTGACTCTCCAGTTTTATTTAAAGCCTTCAACGCGTTGAAATATTCCCGCTGTCTCTCAGGATAGCAGTCTCAATCGGAATCTAGAGATAAAACTTCTGCCACTTTGCCATAATAAGCATGTGCCACAGTCTCCCTGTTCTGCTATTACCATCTGCGAACGGATGTATAAACTCAATTTTTAGTGAATGATACAACTCTTCACAATGGGATAATTTTTCCTTCAACTTTTTTAAAAAAACTGTTTCATCATCCCCAGCACAAGTTCACCGGTGTTCCAGCACGGATTAGTTGCCTCCCTGCATATACACCTACTTCCTTACTCCTAAAGATACATACTTCCCTTACAAGGACTTCCATAATGATCTTATGAGCCCATAGATGATCTTTTGCATAAAAAGTATGTAGCTCCGTCAGCATCTCATAAACTTCATAAGCACTCTGAATCTCACAAATATCCTTCGGCGGTCTCAAAACATGCTTGCCATCAATGATATCGCTGACTTTATCGACCGTCAGTTAGTTTTGCTCTATTGTGAGAGATGGATGAATCAATTTAGCGCAATTCTCCCGGCGAAACTCTGATTATTTAGAGAGCTACTCCTATACTGTCATGACTCCTGTAAACTCTGCTAACTTTATTACGAGATCGTGATCTCGTCTGTCATCATAAATGGTGGGGGATGTGTGTATCAATATTTAGCATATATTCGCTCCCTCTACTCATCTTACAAGTGCTTTTCTTTTCATCAGCCACTGATAGAAATTATTCATATCCTTTTCTATCTCCGATACATCGAATTCTATTAGTGGCGTTTCAGACGACATTGAATGATCATACGCAGAATATTTCGTCATCATATCGTCAACGGTATCGCAATCTTCTTGAGTGATTGTTTGGAGATATTTTATACGCTTAGTCTGTACGTCTCTCCTAAAACGCATCACCACTTCACCTATCAAAAATTCTTCAACACTCTTTTCCACACAATTTCTGAATTGCTGACAAATATAATGTTTCTCTCTAGAATATTCCTCACTTAATTCATCCATTTTTTTTAGCTTAGGCAAGTTATCATTTATAAGTTTATTAAGCGCTTTATCTGATTTGCTAGCATTAACATCCGGTTCGCCCGGAATGCCCTTCCTATCCTTTGTGGTCTTTAGGCTCATCTCATGAAACATAACTTTGTCTTTAATCTTTTCACTAATTCCAACCACAACGGAAATTCTATGTGTAAAGACAATGACCTGACGTTTTAGAGACGCTTCCACCAGGCGAGTTATAACTCTTGCTTCATATTCATAATCAAGTGACGAGATTGGGTCATCAATAATAAGAGGACATGTTTCCGTTCTTCCTGCCGCTTCAGCAAAAAAAGCAGCCAGTGCAACAGCTCGACTTTCTCCTTCACTCAAAATATCCTTTGGAGAAACAAAACAGCCTTCAGAATCACATAATTGCACTTTATAAGGATTCTTTCCTGCCTTACCTCTTCCTTGGACAATCAGTGCTGTCAATCCGTTGACCGAAAGCTTTTTCAGTTCTTCATTGAATCTTTTTATATATGCATCTGTAATACGCTCTTTGGCAAGGTCTTTGCTCTTGCTTGTCAGTTTATTTGTGGTTGTCTTTTTAATTGCATCATCATAAAGGTGCTGCTCCTTCAATTTCTGGATATTGTTGCATATTTTGCTTTCATTGTCTTTTATAACTTTTTTTGCTTCAAGAAAGGCAATTTCTTCAAGAATTTTTTTCTGATCTTCTATTTCATTAAGCCTCCGAAGTTCTTCTATATCATTCTTAAGTCCTTTTATTTTCTCATTTAATGGCTTTGTGATTTTTTCTATATCTATAAATTTTAGTGATACAACTGAATCAGCGAACTTGTCAATAACGGATTCATTTTCAATCAGCATACAATTTACAGCCTTTATCAGCTCTTCAAATTCATTCTTGTATTCGTCTAACTTAGAAACAAGTTCCTCTGTCCTTTTCGTTTGCAAATGTACTAGCGCATTCTTATATTTTGTCTTTGCCTGTTGCTCCGAAATCGAGGCTGCACCATTAACATATTTATCAATCGATTTCATTCGGATCGACTCTTCTGCGGAGATTCTATGATGACATAATGGGCATATCCCATTTTCTTCCGTAAAATCATGATCTGAGTCGGTTTTTGTGTCTTTAAATAAATTTCTTGCATACTTCCATAGATCTTTCCAAGCACCATTAAACTGGCTTTTTTTATCGATATCATCAATATTCTTATAAAGAAGTTCCTGCGATAACTTATATGCCTCTGATTTTGACTTCCACTCCTCAGCAAGTGTAGTAATATTTCTAAAATTAGCCTCCGTATAAAAACTCATAAATGATTTGAAATAATCAAGTATCTCTGTAAGGCTGCGAATCTGCGTACTCTTCAGTAGTATGGAAATTTTATTTTTTTCAATTTGTGATTTGCCTTGAAGTTCATTAAGACGATCTTCATCGTTCTGACCGAAATCTTTGATAAAATCCTCCGGCTTAGATTTGTAGGTTAACTTTTCAAGAGCCTTTACAATATTTACTTCTTCCAATGACTTCGGAATATCATAAGTATCCAAATAAATCTTATTTCTTCTATCAGAAAGTTCTGCCTTAACCTTTGATGCAGCTTCGCCCAATGCACTAAAAAGGCCAAAGATCCACGGTTCAAATGAAGGTTCTTTCTCTTCATTAACATATCCCTGCGCAGTTTTTGTATCGAAAATATCTATTTTATTCAGAATTTCATGTTCTCCAGGAGTCTGTAGATTGCAATGAAGTTCCTGCGCGGACTTGCCGGCTTCCTCAATAGTAACGACACATTCCGGCTTTATTTTCTTTGATTTTTTATAGATGTTTGCCTTAATCTCTTCACGATACGTTGCCCCTGATATCATCTTGAAAATACGGATATATCCAGACTTTCCCGATCCATTGACTCCATAAATAACATTCATACCTTTTTCAGCAAAAATCATTGGTTTATCTGTATCGATTGCATTTACACCCTTGATGGCGGAAATCTGCTTAATCGCGAAAGAACTTCCCGTTTCCATTGATAATAGATTTGCATCTGATACACTATATTTACTACAATCATCCCCGTTTGCTTCCAAAACACAAATATCCGCAAGCTCACTAATTTTGCTTTCTGCTATCTCTCCAATTTTAACATATGTTTCAACAGCCTCCCTCATCCATGCTGGCTGTTCGTTAAACCATGCCACAATATTTTCTTCCATGTTTCCTCCCTAAAACTATAGTCTCTCGATCGTGTCCCAGGTCGTGACCAACTTGTTCGCCTTGGCAATGTCATACCACTCGAAGAAACCGTCTTAGCCCGCCAGATTCTTGCTCCTGAGCGTTACGATGCTGTAGGTATCCTTCTGTATCTCATCCTGGCTGTTGTGGCCGCCGAATCCGAAACTGCTCAGACCATTGGCAATCAATATCCTACGGCGTTTGACCAGCACCGTCAGGGCCTGCGGACAGTCAAGGTCGTCAAGGTAATATATAATACATCCTTTTTGTGCAGATTCTTGACACAGCCATGTTCGTCGGCCGACTCGCAATTGCTGCTGACGGACACCTCAAGGAAGAAAATCAGTGGTTCGGTCTTCTTAGCGATGAAATCGGCCAGCACGTTGAAGATCTTGTCGGCACCGGCGGCCGGCATCCTGATATCATCTTCAGCATGACAGCATCACTGTCCTTTCTTGCCAACTGATGATACGCCTGACACTGACAGCAGTTCGCCCTGACCATAGAAATGCTAAAACATGTCATCAGCAGTCGCCATCAAGAAGCATCGCAACGTCTTCATGAGCCTATTATATCATGCCATTGTAATCAGTTGTCATAACGAAAGGGCGAACACTCTGTTTATCCGAAAGATGTTTAAAATTGACTTTCTATTAGACATCATCGGCACTGCTTATGAAATAATATAACATCATTGATATCTCCATTGATATCTCCATTATTATTACTAGGTTGAAAAGTCCAAGGGAATTCACACTCTGGAAAAGATATAAATACTCATCACTTCCATACTGATTAATGATTTGCTGGCAGCAAATAGCAGGCATTATCGACAAATAGAACTAAGCAAGGGAAAAGAGTTCATTATTACCGCCAACATTGTGAGCCATCATTATATCATCAACTCCTTTTTCTTTTTTCATGAATCTTGCGAAACGAATTATCATTTAAAAAAGATTATCATTCGATTGCAATTACGTGTTCCAACAAATTAAAAAACAATTTCATCATGTGCTAAAGAAAATTGATAGAACCGTCTTGTATCACTCGTCAATGAAGAATCTTCCGCCTAGCCGTCAGGCCTCCAATTATTTGGTTAAGTCCTCGCCGGTTGATCTACTAACCCTTCTGCGACTAGTAAAAACTATATATTATGATACGCGCTTTGCTGCCGCAATCCTGATTGTTGATGTTGACATGGATGAATCCTAGCGTTTGCTCATCTCACTGATACCACACGATGCTATGTCAGCCGATCCCCAAGTATAATAGACACGCAGATCGACACCATCCTTGTTGGCTTTGTACATGGCAATTATATGGCCACAATAATATGATACATGAGAAGTATCATGAATCTGCCGAACTTTACTTTATCATAGATCCCGGAACTGTTTTTATGATATAGATTGGCTGTAACGGTCGATTAACCAGAGTAGTATAATATACGGGCAAGAATCATCATTCGTCTAACTACCGGCATTGGTAGGTACCACATTGTTGATCAAGGCTTTACAACCATTAATATAACTGCATCGAGTAAAATACTGATACAAATACTGATACAATGGGATAGAGTTGCATTCCCCATTAATATATTAATTTCGCACATTATTGCATATAACGACTAATTGGTTTAGTGTTTATTAGCTCATATTACTACATTGGAGTTATTCTTGCAAAAACCGAATTACACTATTAAAGCTGATTCATTATGAATAAAAAAACAAATAATTTAACAAAGACACAACAAATTGCCTTACAATTAATTAAATCTGATGCAGCTTTTTTATTTTCTCTCGCACAATTAAGCAACCGATTCAAATCAAATTTTTTAATTATGGCACAACCATATATAGGCGTCTTTGTAGAAGGATCAACAACATGGAGCAATAAAGTAGGACTGCAAACACCAATTTTAACAAAAGATGAGAATTTGTATTATAACGCTATGCGTAATACAATTAAGTGCTTTAATATGGAGTACCAAGATTTTTATGATCTTTTACAAATTAAATTCAATGATAGCGATAGGCATTTTTCAAATTTACAAAAACCAATAGCCAAATTACTTTTTCCAAATCAATATTACAATGTCGGCGTTGACTGCCAAAATGGTCACTATTGTGGCAATACTATCCTATGCTCCATCTATTCCCCATATTATTCATATGGACAAATTGATACAACATACATATACAATTATTCATTAGTCGTTGGGAAGATAATTTCCGCTTTCGAAGTTAAAAGGGATAATTTATATAACATTAATACCAATTTGTTATTCCAGGCTAAAGATTATATGTTTTTTCACAAGTGCCCACTAAAGAGAGAATCATTTGATGATTTTTGTCTATTCTCCATATTATGTGTAATTAACTATTTACTATTATTCGTTGATAAATTATACATTAGTGAATTTCCTTCGAAATTGCGTTTTGCTTACCTTCAGTATTATTACCTTCTGAATATTATTCCAGATATAAATAAAAAGTTAAATACTAGCTTCTATTTGGACGATTCATATAACAGCTACTTATTCCGTAATTGTATGGCTCATTACGGTTTGGGCGTAGCTATAAGCGATAATGAAATAATCGATAATGATTCCTTTGGGGGATTAACCAACATACTATTTAATAAAGACTGTTATACAGTGAAAAATGAAATATATAATATGTTAATTTCACTTTCAAAACAATTAGAAGATTATTTGTTTTAGATTCATCTATAAGTGTGCCTTTTGAAATTAAGGCAGACAATTACTTTACTATATATCTCATGCTATGAAGCTATTTTATTGCATCTGGCGACATAACATATATATCTATTAAATAGCAGAACGCAGCATTGCCAACCAATCATTACTTGTGGATCAGTTTTGCATTCAAATATATCCGCAATGCATCTACGTTACAATGTCGCCATTCTAATCGATATGATAGCATCATCAGTTATTCTCCCTATATGCAAGGTATGGTCAAATGAATTTATACCAACGTATTTGTAACTGACTAAATCGCAACAGCAATTATTATATCGTTATATTAACAATATGCAAAAAAGTTTTAGACACAATAAATTAGTGTTTCCTTTACTGTTCTTTCAGGCTAAGCCGAAATTCTTTTTATTACATCATACTATGTCACAGCATTCTCACAGTAATTGTAAACTTCCATGATATCCATAGTTTGTACGCTCCGGTCGAGATATGTTAAAATTCAGGGTATCAGACAGGCTATCGGCCCAGGGGGCTCATCGTGGAAGAGAAAAAGGACATCGGCATCTCATCTTTGGAATGGCAGCGCATGTACCTGCGTCTGACCCTGGATCCGGCCATCCCCCAGGGGGCCTTCATCGCCCAGGACGTCGCCACCGGCCAGGAACTGGTCCTGCAATACCTTGACCAGGACGGCTACTACGCCATCAACGTCACCACCGCCATCCGCCGCGCCCCGCTGCCGGCCGGCACCTACCGGCTGGGTTTCAAGGACGGCTCCGGCTTCAGGCCGCTGGCCCTGACCGTCCAGCAGGCCGGCCGCCTGGACCAGTTGCAGCGGGTCTTCTACTATGGCAAGGGCTTCTATTCATATAACGTCACCGTCGAGGCGGGGCTTTCCTCCGC
>Ga0183096_1002390_pt1 | contig 13036 bp, 13 predicted proteins | sample Biomet5_FD_127791 | JGI IMG/M metagenome (GOLD analysis project Ga0183096, IMG submission 127791) | Microbial communities from bioreactor (seeded with sewage sludge) at LBNL, California, USA - Biofuel metagenome 5 (version 2) (version 3) | ecosystem: Engineered > Bioreactor > Anaerobic >... | reverse complement strand
CTTCTACGGTATGTGTATATTGCATAAGCTGCGGGTGGATAAGGCAGGCATTCGGTTGGAGCGCGTCATCGATAGAATTGATGATTGGTAAGGTTTGATATCCCACCTTAATTTTTTTTACGGCTTGAGCTGCCTGCCATTCTTCATTGGCCACCACGATGGCAACGGGTTCTCCGAAATACCGGGTTTCCATCGCCGCAAGCACCGGCATATCCTGAATAATTGAACCGGTTAATATATTGCAATCCTGACTGGTAACAACTGCTCGCACTCCGGGTACACGATAAGCATCGGATACATCCATTGATAAAATTTTTGCATGAGCATAAGTGCTTGTTAAAAGTCTGGCTTGAAGACAGTCAGGCAAATATCCGTCATCATTATATTTTGCTTTTCCCTCCACCTTAAGCCAGGCGTCTTTTCGTATCATAGAACCACCGTTTTCATATAGTCTTTGCTATTCTTTCCAGACTGTCGCATTTTTAAAATCTCAATTATAACAAGGCAAAATCAATTAAAAAAATCTTCTGGTGCCGTTTTTTACCCCAATCCTTGCCGAATAAGAGATTTTTTCTATAGTACATTGTGATTATAATCTTAAAGAGATCTATCATGTTTGAGGAACAACTTAAGAATATATGGTTATTTTGATTTTTTGTACTTTTTAAAATGTGTGTCCTGCACAGGTTTATTTTTCGCTAAATGCCACTACTGACCGGCAGAAAACGCTTATTTAATCACGTTTTTGCCGCTGTTCCTTTACGAACACCCAAACCACAAATCAGAGCTCGGTTGGATATAAAATTCGGTCGGGATTTCTTATATCAACATAATAAAGCCGCACATATACTATATCCCAATTGAAATTCCTAACGATCTTGCCTGATGTAGATACTGTGAGTCCTCGGGAATGAACTTCAGCTTGCCTGCGACCTCGCTAAGCGGTACTGGCACTATCTCGGTTCCTCTCAGCGCCACCATGTAGCCAAACATCTCCTTGCTAACAAGCTGACCTGCCATAGCGCCAAAGCGAGAGCACAATAAACGATCGGTAGGCGTGGGGTCGCCTCCTCTTTGAAAATGACCAGGTACAATTGCTCGGACGTCTTGCTCAAGTTTGGCTGTCAGAATTTCTGCAAGCCTATAGCCAGATGTTAAATGGATATTTTTCTGTTCTTTTTTGGACAGCGCTGCCTCATCTTTTGTTAAAGCCCCTTCTGCAATAGCAATAATTGAGAACTTCTTTCCCTGGCGATTTCGGTATTCAATTGCTTTTAGAACATGTTCAAGGTCATAAGGGATCTCCGGAATTAAAATGACGTCTGCGCCTCCCGCTATACCCGCACATAGCGTGATCCAACCGACCTTGTGGCCCATAAGTTCAATAACAAAGACACGTCCATGGGATGCTGCGGTTGTATGGATTGCATCAATGACATACGTTGCTTTTTCTACGGCGCTATCGAAACCGAACGTGAGATCGGTTCCAAACACATCATTGTCAATTGTTTTGGGTATCGTGACTACGTTTACGCCGTTTTGGCTGAGCAGGTGTGCCGTTTTATGGGTACCGTTTCCGCCAATAATCACCAGCGCATCAAAAGCGCTTTTTTTATAATTCTCAAGCATCATGTTGAGTTTATTCGTATTGTTGGTATTTAATTTTTGCATATCTTTAAATGGCTGGCGTGATGTTCCCAGAATCGTTCCGCCTTGACGTAAAATACCGGAAAACTCACCGGGCTCCATTTTGCGCCATTCGCGTTCAATTAAACCACGGTACCCGTCAATAATCCCATACAGTTCAAGGTTGGAGATACAACCATAAAGCGATTTTGCGACACCTCTCAATACTGCGTTGAGCCCTTGGCAATCTCCCCCGCTTGTTAACAACCCAATCTTCATTATCATTCCTCCCTTGCTAAATATGGATGTCTGTTCCGACGACCTCCAGTAACGCTGCAACGCAAAAATGAATTGGTGCAGTATTTTATGTATGAGGGTCGTAATCATGTCTCTACCGGCTCAATGAAGACTCCTGACTCAAATATCGTATCAAACATTTTGCCATTTAACAACTCATATCCTCGCTTCGTTGGAGAGGGGCCTCCGGCATTTTACCGCAAATTGTAGTATATCCGTTTTCCGGGGATTGCCTGATGCAATAAATGTCCTTGGAAGAAAATCTGCGGGCGTACTCGTTTAGTACGGAGTTAATTATTGAATGTATAATATTGCTGACTTGACAAGCCCAATCGGCTTGTTTAACATAAGAAATAAAAAAGGCAGAGGATACTGAACTTAAGTGGAAGAAAGCAAAAAAGAACGAATCATCCAAGAATATGTACCTGGTAAACAGGTGACTCTGGCGCACCTGATAGCAAACCCGGATGAATCCCTTTATCGTAAACTGGGCGTTGTTGGGGATAAACGCGGAGCGCTGGCTATCCTTACGATTACTCCAAGCGAAGGCGCCATTATCAGCGCGGATGTTGCCGTAAAAGCGGCGGATGTTGAAATCGTATTTGTCGACAGATTCTCAGGGTCGTTACTGCTATGCGGGACGATGTCAGCTGTAGAGGCAGCAACAAAAGCCGTTGTGGAGACGATGGAAAGGCTGTTGCATTTTACTCCCTGTGAGATAACGAAGACCTGAGATGCGCCGCGTTTTAATGATTGGAAAATCCGGCGCGGGCAAGACGTCGCTTTCACAGGCGCTTTCCGGCCAGAAGTTAGAGTATAAAAAGACTCAAACAGTTGAGGTCATCGGCAACATCATTGACACGCCCGGAGAATATCTAGAGCGAAAGCCTTTTTTCAAGGCGCTCACAGTGACGGCGATGGACTGTGACTGTGTTGCCCTGCTGCTTGACGCGACGGATGCACAGATCAGTATTCCGCCTCTTATCGCCGCGATCTTTGGGAGAGAAGTCATTGGAATCGTCACCAAGATAGATCTGGCGGAAAACGAACAACAGTTGAATGATGCCGGGGATAATCTCAAAATGGCGGGATGTTTTAATATTTTTTATGTCAGCAGCAAGACGGGCGAAGGTATAGATGAATTAAGGAAGTATCTTCAATAAAAAGCGTTCATAGCGGGTTGTTATGGTTTTATTGTTCGAATAATGAAATCAATAAACAACCTGCTGGCAATAGGGAGTACATTCTTGTTTTTATAAGCCAGCGCGATTTTGCGTGTTACCAGAGGCGAGATTTCTTTTGTCACTATTTTTTGATGATGACGGCTCAATACCAACTTGGGCAGTATTGAAATACCCAACCCTTTTTCAACCATATACATTATTGTATAATCGTCGAACACTTTATATTGGATGTTGGGCGTCAAATTATATTGTGTAAATATTTCCATAGGCTCACTTATATCGCCTTCATCCAATAGAATGTACGGCTCTTTTGCAAGCTCGGAAAGTTCTACGGTATCCCGTGAAGCCAGCGGATGCTCGGGATGCAGGACGGCCAGCATTTCGTCAACGCGCAAAGGTATCACCGTGAGGCCCGTTACGGCGTCTGGATTTACAAAACCGAAATCGACGCTACCTTCTTTTATCCAATTCCCGATAATGGTATATTCGCTCTGCCGCAGGTCAAAATGCACCGACGGATATTGTTCTTTGAAATCTTTCATCAGACCCGGAAGCCAGTTGCAGGATACGCTGGAAAACGTCCCGATTCGTATGACACCGCTTTGGAGTCCTTGCATTTCTCTTTGTTTTTCTTTGAGCTCGAGTTGTGCGTTGTATAAGTTGTTGATATAAGGCAAAAACTCTTCGCCGTCCGGCGTCAGTACGATCCCTTTCCGTGAACGCATGAAAAGAACTGTGGAGAGTTCATCTTCAATCGTACGAATCATTTGGCTGATTGCGGATTGCGTATAACCTAAGGCATCGGCCGCTTTGGTAAAGCTCCCTGTTTCCACAACCTTCATAAAAGCATCATAGCGTGTCATATAACCTCACAATACATTAGAAAAACTAATATATTAATTATAATTATTCGTTATGCTTATGTCAATCGCAGTGCTAAACTGATAACCGCCGAAATGTATTATTGCCTGGAGCAAAGAAATGAAAAAAAGCGTTTTTTTAAAAGGGATGAAGGATGGCGTGCCGATTGCGCTGGGCTATATCGCGGTGGCGTTTACCTTGGGTATCGCGGCAAAAAACGCAGGACTATCTGCGCTGCAATCGACCGTCATGTCGGTCACCAATACGACCTCGGCCGGGGAATTCGCGGCGTTGGGACTGATAACATCCGGGGCGACATTCCTGGAGATGGCGGCGACGCAATTGATCATCAATTTAAGATATTGCCTCATGTCCTGTGCGTTATCGCAGAGGCTTGACCATAAAGCTCCTTTTTGGCACCGGCTGCTGATTGCGTTTGGCATTACGGATGAGATATTCGGCGTTTCCATATGCGCTGACACCCCTTTGTCGCCTTTATATACCTATGGGGTCATGTCCATAGCTATACCCGGATGGGCTTTTGGAACGTTTTTAGGGACAGTATCCGGCAGCTTGCTTCCAGCCAGATTATTAAGCGCCTTGAGCGTCGCTCTCTATGGGATGTTTATCGCCGTAATCATACCGCCGTGCAAAAAGAACCGGGTCATTGCCGTTCTGATAACGGTATCTATGGCGGTCAGCGCAGCCTTTTCATACCTGCCCGTGCTCGACCAGATATCATCAGGATTTCGTATTATTATTCTGACGGTTATGATATCGGGAATTGCCGCCGTCCTGTTTCCAATAGATGAAAAGGAGGAGGCGAAGAATAATGGCATATAAAATATATCTGTACATTCTGGTGATGGCGGGGGTGACATACCTGATACGTGTTTTGCCGCTGACTTTGATACGCAGGCAAATAAGGAATAAAACCCTCCGCTCTTTTTTATATTATGTCCCTTACGTTACGCTGGCTGTTATGACTTTTCCGGCCATACTTTCCGCCACATCGGAAATTTGGTCAGCTCTGGCCGCCTTCCTGATTGCTGTCGTCCTTGCATATCGGGGAGGGAGCTTATTCAAGGTGGCCATTGGAGCATGTCTGACGGTATTTCTAACAGAATTGTTTATTTAATAAATGCTTTGAATTGGAACGATTTGTATGATATTTATGCGTATCAAAAAGGAATTATGGCGCTTCTTGGAGAAACATATGGTACATGCAAAGCAATGGCAGGGCTAACCTAAAAGCATAAGTTCCAAGGCTTATTAAATTGTGGGATCAAAGTTATAAAGCCTCGGGAAAAGGAGCGATCTATGAGAGACGGCATCGCGATAGCGGGAAATATGATTGTGGATACGGTCAAAGAAATCGACGTCTATCCGGCTGAGGGGATGCTGAGCAATATCGGCAATGTCCAAATGAGTGTGGGCGGTTGTGTTCCAAATACGGCAATCGATATTAAAAAGATTGATGATACGTTGCCCGTTGAAGCTTTGGGCATGGTGGGAGATGACAGCAACGGACGTTATTTATTGGACGCACTCAAGAAAAATGGCGTGGACGCACGGGGTGTTATGATAAACAATCAAGCGGTGACTTCTTTTACAGATGTGATGGCGGCATCCGGCGGTAAAACACGGACGTTTTTTCATGCCAGAGGTTCCAACGCGGTGATGGGGTTTGATGATATCGATTTTGACCAGGTGCAGAGCCGTTTCTTTCATATCGGGTATGCGCTGCTTCTTGACGGCTTTGACGCACCAGACCCTCAATTTGGCACAGTGATGGCAAAAACACTGGCCCGGGCTCAGGAAAAAGGGTTAAAGACATCGATGGATGTGGTCAGCGAAAACAGCGACCGTTTTTCAGCGATTGTTACGCCCAGCCTCAGATACTGCGATAACGTCATTATCAACGAGGTTGAAGCCTCAATGATATGCCGTTTAGCCGTGCGTCAGGATGACGTACTTGACAAAGAAGCGCTGTTAGCCGTCTGTAGAAAATTGATGGACGCGGGCGTACGTGAGAATGTCGTCATTCATGCCCCCGAAGCTGCTTGTGCGCTAACGAATGAGGGAGAGTTCGTGTTTGTGCCGTCGCTGAAGTTGCCGTCTGGTTATATCAAAGGCACAGTAGGAGCGGGAGACGCGTTTTGCGCCGGTGTTCTTTATGCATTTTATCGGGGCTGCTGTGTTGAGGAAGCTCTTTTAATCGGAGCCGGCGCGGCGGCCAGCAGCCTTTCGGAGATTAACTCGATTGATGGGATGAAGAACTTGGAGCACATTCGCGGCCTGATTAAACAATACCGGGCATAACAAGGATAAGCGGGAATAATATATTGATTCGGTTATTCCCCTGTGGATTAATTCAAATAAGGTTTGATAAAAGCAGCCTGAAAATGAGCTGCTTTTTATATGCGGAAGCAGTAAAAATCCAATTGTACGGGAATTTTTGACATGGATTATGCTCCGATGTATAATACAAAAAATTGCGGATAAACGATGGACAGGAGATTATTTTACGTCGCCGAAGGCATTGAGACGACGGACAAGGAGCTCCTTATCGCCGGACCGCGCAGGGAGAAAGGCTTTTTATTTCTAACTTTGAATAATACGGACGCGTGTCTACATATTTATATATGTATGTGCGGTTTTGGAGGTTCCCTATGAGAAAATCATCAGCCATTTTGCTTGCGCTCGTCGTGGGTATCGTTTGTTCGGCAATAACGTTTTTTGTAATGCAGTGGGATTATAATGCTCAGATGGCAGGCAGCGATGAAAGCCTTTCCCTAAATGAGTTTAAAAACGTGGAGGAGGTCATCGATAAGTACTATCTGCGCGATTACGATATGAAAGATGTGGAGTACGCTGGACTTAAGGCGATGGTGGCGTCTCTGGGGGATCCATACAGCGTCTATTATACGCCCGAGGAGTTTGCGGCGTTTAATCGCAACTCCACTGGCGAATACAATGGCGTGGGGATGGGCATCAGCATCGATAGTACCACGGGACTGGCCGTGGTCAGCTATTTCATGGAGGGCTCCTCAGCCGAAGCCGCGGGACTGAAGATTGGGGATTATATTGTCAATATCGATGGGAATGATGTATCCGGGAAAACGCTGCAGGAGATCAGCGTGCTGGTTACCGGCGACGAGGGGACATCTTTGACAATTGGCGTTAAGCGCGGCGACGAGGTCTTAAAGTTCACCATGAAGCGTGAACCCATATCGCTGGATATGGTGGAATATTCGGTGAATGATGATGGTATTGGTTACATGCATATTAAGCAGTTTGGGGGAAATTGCGAGGCGTTGTTTAACAAAGGCATGGACGAATTTGAGAAAAAGAATGTGAAGGGGATCATATTTGATCTGCGTAATAATCCGGGCGGGTATCTCAATACGGTGGTAGCTATGCTTGACCGCCTTCTGCCTGAAGGGACGATTGTGTATACCGAGGATAAAAACGGCAATCGTGAGACGGAGACCAGCGACGCTGCCTGCGTCAAAATTCCAATGGTGCTATTGGTAAACGGCAATACCGCATCGGCTTCCGAAATATTCGCAGGGGCGATACAGGATTATGGCATGGGCCAGGTGGTGGGCACGCGTTCATATGGTAAAGGCGTGGTGCAGGTTGTGCTGCCCATTACATCGACAGGCGGGGGAATCAAAATCACTTCGTCGGAATATTTTACACCGAAGGGCCGCAGCATCGACGGCAATGGGATCTATCCAGACTATTATGTTGAACCGAGCGGAGACGGTGATGTGCAGATGGATAAAGCGCAATCGGTGCTTCGTGCCCTGATCGACGATGCGCAGGTAGAGGAAGAAAATTAGAATTATATTGTAAACAGGCTTTTTCACTGATAAAATGATAATTGCTTTGGATAAGCAATTGTTTTTACGTGCCGCAAAGTGGGAGCAATGTTAATTTGAAGCGGCAGGCATTTTATGGGAGGTAAAACACATGTACGACGTAATCATAGTCGGCGCGGGTCCGGGGGGCTTAACAGCTGGCATATATGCTGGCCGCGCCGGGATGTCAGCGCTGATATTGGAGAGAGTGTTTCCGGGCGGGCAGATCGCACGGGCACATATTGTGGAGAATTATCCCGGCTTTCCTGACGGCATTGAGGGCGTGGAGCTGGGTATTCGGTTTAAGGAACATGCCGAGCGGCATGGCGCTGTGATCGAATCGGTGGAAGTGACCGGCTATTCGCTGGAGGGTGAAGTCAAGAAGGTATTCACATCCGGTCAGACATATGAAGCGCGGGCGGTAATTCTCGCGATGGGAGCGGCTTATAAAACGCTGGGGCTGTATTCCGAAAAGAAGTTTTTGGGTACCGGCGTATCTTATTGCGCGACGTGCGACGGTCCGTTTTTCCGTGGTAAGGACGTGGCGGTGATTGGCGGCGGCGACACCGCTATTGAGGACGCTCTATATCTCGCGAACTTTGTGAACCGAGTATACGTAGTGCACCGGCGCGATGAACTGCGGGCGCAGATGGCGCTGCAGAAGGCAGCCAAGCAGAATGAGCGCATCGAATTCGTTTGGGACAGCGAGGTTGAGAGTATTACCGGGGATGCGGTGGTCGAGGGCGTACGTTTACGGAATAGAAAAACACAGGAGATGCGGTTGATCAACGTATCAGGTGTGTTTGTGGCGATCGGCACTGTGCCGTATACGGATGATGTAAAATCCCAGATCAAGACAGACGCGTCGGGATACATTATAACGGATGAAGGAATGCGGACTAACCTGCCCGGTGTGTTTGCCGCGGGCGATATTGTTGCCAAACCGCTGCGGCAGGTGGTGACGGCGGCGGCAGATGGCGCAACGGCGATCTATTCGGCACAGGCCTTTTTACGAGAAAAGGAATAGGACTATACCAATTTGCACATTGGTATGTTCCGGACTATAATGCAAAGGTCCGGTGTCTGGAGGAATAATGGGAAGACTTTTTGGAACGGACGGAGTGCGCGGGGTCGCGAACGGCAAACTCTCCTGCGAACTGGCGTTTAAGCTGGGGCAGGCGGGCGCATATGTTTTAACGAGCAGCGTACACAAGGCACGCATACTGATTGGACGTGATACGCGTATTTCGGGCGATATGCTGGAATCGGCGCTGATAGCGGGCATTTGTTCAGTGGGCGCCGAGGCGGTGGTGGCGGGAGTGATCCCCACATCGGGCGTCGCCTTTTTGACAAGGGATTATGGCGCCGACGCCGGCGTGGTGATATCGGCCTCGCATAATGCGGCGGAATATAACGGCATCAAGTTCTTCAGCGCAGACGGCAAGAAGCTGCCGGATGAGATCGAAGACCGTATTGAGGCTATTATTCTGGACGGCAGCGAATGCATTGAGTATAAGACGGGCGTTAATGTGGGCCGCCGCGTGGGCGCGCTCAATGCGCTGGTGGAATACAAAGAATTCCTGCTGGGAACGACGGGCACCAACTTGCGCGGTTTGAAGATCGTGCTGGACTGCGCGCATGGAGCAGCTTCTGTGGTGGGGCCGCGCGCCTTTCAGGAACTGGGTGCGACAGTCGTGCCGTATTACAACACGCCGGACGGCACCAACATCAACGACAACTGCGGCTCGACGCATCCGCAGAAGCTGACACAGCTGGTGACGGAATTGGGCGCGGATATGGGCTTCGCGTTTGATGGAGATGCCGACAGGTTGATCGCGGTGGACGAACACGGCTTGATTGTAGACGGCGATCAGATCATGGCGATCAACGCAATTGATATGAAGAAGCGCGGGTTGCTGAAGAAGGATACGCTGGTCTGTACGGTTATGAGCAACCTTGGCTTGGATATCGCGATGGAGCAACAGGGGATCCGTACCGTGAAGACCAAGGTAGGAGACCGATATGTGTTGGAAGAAATGCTGCGCAGCGGTTATTCGCTGGGCGGCGAGCAGTCCGGTCATATCATATTTTTGGATCAATCGCCCACGGGCGACGGGATTTTGACGGGGATTCAGCTGGCGTCGGTGGTGATGCGCAGCGGCCGGCCTCTCTCCAGATTGGCCGGCAAGGTCAGCATACTGCCGCAGGTGCTGGTGAATGCGCGTGTGAAGGACGAGTATAAGGACAGCATATTGGAAGACGAGCAGGTGAAGGCGCGTATGGAGGAGATGGATGCGCATTTTAACGGCAAGGGCCGTGTGCTGATTCGTCCATCCGGAACGGAGCCGCTCGTCCGCGTGATGATAGAAGGACAAAACAAACAGGAGATTGAACGCCAGGCGGTGGAAATGGCCAGGCTCATTGAAAGCCGCCTAGCGTAAATCCACCCCACCGGTGCAAGTATCGGCGGGAGACGGGACAATATTTACCAGGAGGCTTAATATGTGCGGAATTGTGGGTTATGCGGGCGGTCGTGACGTGGTGCCCGTGTTGCTGGGCGGTCTTTCCAGACTTGAGTACAGAGGATACGACAGCGCCGGTGTTGCGATTGTCAAAAACAAAAAACTTAAAGTATATAAGACCAAAGGTCGTCTGACCGAGCTCAGACGGCTGATGGAGGGCTGCTCGGCAACCGATTCAGTGGGTATCGGACATACGCGCTGGGCGACTCATGGCGAACCTTCATTTGAAAATTCACATCCTCATACTAATTGTGCGGGCGATATCGCCGTCGTGCATAACGGCATTATCGAGAACTATATGAAGCTAAAAGAATGGCTGCAGGCCGAGGGGGCGGTGTTCACATCGGAGACGGACACCGAAGTTGTCGCGCACCTGATCAACCATTTTTATAAGGGAGACCTTTTGGCGGCGGTGATGGAAGCCGTTGAAAAGCTGGAAGGTTCATACGCGCTGGGCGTGGTATGCGAGAAAAATCCGGATACAATTGTTGCGGCGCGCAAGGACAGCCCGCTGGTGGTTGGCATTGGTAAGGGGGAGAACCTGATCGCTTCCGATATCCCGGCGCTGTTGGAATACACGCGTGATGTGGTCTTCCTGAATGACCGCGAGATCGCGGTGCTGACCAAAGACAGTGTGAAGCTATATGACGAATATGGCCGTCAGGTGGAACGGGATAGTTACCATGTTGACTGGGATGTTTCGCAGGCTGAAAAGGGCGGTTATGAGCATTTCATGATCAAGGAAATCCATGAGGAACCACGCGCGATGGCGGATACTTTCTTCCCGCGGTATAAGAACGGTATCATTGATCTTTCTGAAATCGGTATTGACGAAGCGCTGGTGAAATCCATTCACAAAGTTGGCATCATTGCGTGCGGCACGGCGTTTCATGCTGGTATGGTGGGCAAATATATTATCGAGGATCTGGCGCGCATCCCCGTTGAGGTGGATATTGCGTCCGAGTTCCGTTACCGCCGCCCCATTATCCAGCCGGGACAGCTGGTGATCATCATCAGCCAGTCGGGAGAAACGGCGGATACGCTGGCTGCCATGCGTGAGGCTAAGAAGTGCGGCGCAAAGATTGCCGCCATCGTCAACGTGGTGGGCAGTACGATCGCGCGGGAAGCGGACGCGGTGCTGTTTACACACGCCGGTCCGGAAATTGCCGTGGCGTCCACCAAGGCCTATAACACGCAGCTGATTGCGATTTATATGATCGCGCTGGAACTGGCGAGACTTTCCGGCACGCTGGATAAGGAACGGTATGCGCAGCTGGCTAAGGGTTTGGGTGAAGTGACTTCGCTGATGAACAAGGTGCTGGAGAACAAGGAGCAGCTGGCACGCGTGGCAAGCCGTAATTTTTCACAGAACAGCGTTTTCTTCATTGGGCGCGGACTCGACTACGTATTGTCAATGGAAGCGTCGCTGAAGCTCAAGGAGATATCGTATATCCACTCGGAGGCATATGCGGCGGGTGAGCTGAAGCATGGAACGATTGCCCTGATTGAGGATGGAACGCTGGTGGTCGCGCTGGCAACACAGGGAGCGTTGCTGGAGAAGACGATCAGCAACATCAAGGAAGTGAAAGCCCGCGGTGCTCAGGTGATGGCGGTATGCTTCGAAGGAACTCATATGCCGGCGGATATTGCGGACGAGGTGGTCTATCTGCCGCGTACCGACGATCTTTTCGCGCCGATTCTCGCGGTAACGCCGATGCAGTTGTTTGCGTATTACATGGCCGTAAACAAAGGCTGCGATGTGGATAAACCACGAAATTTGGCAAAAAGTGTTACGGTAGAATAGGATATAATTAATATATAGAATCACTTGTAAAAATACAAAATAGTATAAAAAAAGATGGAATTGGACAAATAAGATTGGCAAAAAACCGTGACAGATAGGTTTTATAAAACAGCACATTTAAATATCATATACTTTACAAGTAGACAATCGATTGCGTGATTTGTCCTGAGTATCAGATACTCAAATACTCAACGACCAACAAAGATGGATATCGAGAATACAAAAGCGATCCAGGCATCTGCCGCAACTGCCCATCGCGAGCACGGTGCACCGCCAGTAAGAACTGCCAGAAGACAGTTGTAATTCACATCTGGAAGAACTATATCGAACGAGCCGAGGATGTCAGGCATTCTCCGATAGGAAAAGAAACCTATGAGAAACGCGGGGAAACAATCGAGCGTGTCTTCGCGGATGGCAAAGAAAAGTACGCGATGCGGTATGCGCCATACCGAGGGCTTACCCAAGTTACTAACTGGGTGAAGCTCAAATATGCTGCTATGAATCTCAAAAAGCTGGCGATGTGGAGATGGAAAGACAAGCTATCCACACTACCCCCTTGCTTGAATCGAGATCTGCATCGGGTGTATCCCTGATTTTGTGTAAACTCGAAAGAGCGTAAGAAAGAGCAAAATATTTATTGGGGCGGATAGGCCGCATATAGGCTTATCCGCCTTGGTTGCATATTAGCGGAAACGGCTGGGCATGTCAAGGGCGACCGCCGAGTGGTCGTGCATTTAACCCTTGATCTGACCTGCCGTTTCTGCTACTCAGGCAGCCTGTCCGCGAAAAATATCTCCAATTGTGAGTGGATAATTCCCCAATCCTTTCGGCGGCCCGTCCATTTCCTGGTGATATCCGTCATGGCTAAATACAGCA
>Ga0183096_1002389_pt1 | contig 13039 bp, 11 predicted proteins | sample Biomet5_FD_127791 | JGI IMG/M metagenome (GOLD analysis project Ga0183096, IMG submission 127791) | Microbial communities from bioreactor (seeded with sewage sludge) at LBNL, California, USA - Biofuel metagenome 5 (version 2) (version 3) | ecosystem: Engineered > Bioreactor > Anaerobic >... | reverse complement strand
AAGATAGCCCTTGACTTCATTCTCGTTGATCGTGATGATCTTGCCGTTTATGGCTGGATTTTCCTCATGGATTATGGTATCGTGCATGTTGCAGTCCTTCTTTCTCCTGGCAGGTTTTTTGTTGTCGCAGACATAAACATACCAGCCTGAAGGACTGCATGCAACCTTTGTGACAGTTGCGGCTGCATGAAACCATGATGCTCAATCCAGTTCATGATTTGGCTCAAAACGACATATCTTCAAGACCGACCGTACGACCCGGCTCCCTCAAATGTGCGCATAAAATTATACGTTACCGGCAAAATATCTCAATTCGCCTGTTGGGATCCTCCTTTTGGAGGTCTATACACTTTATTTTACAGTATCCATAAATATTGACAGAACCGCGAACGGATATTGACACTAGCGTGTTTTTTCCTAATAATCACAATGCTATCGTTAAACTTTTACACATCCAGCCCACTTAACTTCTACAAAAGGAACTACTTTTTGATTTCTGTTTCCAAACCGTGAATAAACGGCAAAAACATATAAATGGGCAAGCACAATGCATAATAGAATGTATAGCGGAAGCAGTTGCTGATTGGCGTGGCTAAAATAAGAGTACCGCTGCACAGAATAGCAGGGAGAAGGGCAATAATATACAGTTTGCGTTTACGTAAAAAAAGAAGAAAGCAGATCAAGATGGTAAGCCACAAGCACGGACCACTGGGAATAAAAATACTGTTATCCCAAACGTAATGACCAAGTACTCTCTTGACAGATTCAGGAAGCAAATCTAAATCACTGATTTTATATCCATCTGCCATACCGACCTTATTATCAGCCAAGTAAATCGAGTCTTCATAGGCATGGCCGAATTTGCTTTGTCCTGCGTTCCAAGGCAAATACCACCAAAAGCCTCTAGTCATATAAATCCACGCTTTAATATAATCATAAGGATATTTTTTGCCAAGATCAAACCAAACCCGAATAAATTGTTTTTTGTGAGTGTCTAGAAATTTTCTATTAAATAAAGGCGACCATTTAATGGTGTCAATAGAATCCTTATTATATTTTTGTTCAATTTGTTTTGTTTGCATTATATTGTTAATATAATTTAAATCGTCGATTGATATCGTCCGTTTTAATGCGACAACACGGCATACCTGTTGAAGCGGAATGCCTATAGCTTCTGTAAAATTTGCTTTTGTAATCTTATGAACATACGCGCTAGGCAAATATACCAGCACCAAGCAAATCAGAGCAACTTTCAGCATACTTCTTCTACCGTTCCTTCGCAAGAGCAACATTATAACCAAAATGCCAACAAAGATATGTAACCCATTATTGCGCACCCACATCATACATACACTTAGAAAGAAGAACATTACCCACATAACAGAACTATCATAAACTAGTGTTTTCTGGGCTAAGCGGCATAGAACCGGAATGAGAGCCAATAGTATCACTGCGAACATTTTATCTTTAACAGCAGCGATGGCATAGTCAATTACAATCGGAGTAAAAGCATAGTACAACAATAAAATCAGGCAAGTCAGTTTGCTTCGTTGCATATTATAAATCCACGAAATCACCACTGCAATTGTAAATGCCATCACCAACATCATGGAAAATACACATAAACCCATTCCCAATGTATAGCTATTTAGCATTCGCCCTATTTTATAGAATATATTTAGATATACACAGTATATGAATGGTTGATTATTTAAACCGATGAGGTTTTGCGCGCAGTAGATCTCATCATGCATTCCCACTCCAGGATAAAATGTAATGTAAAATGGCAACCATGCAAACATTAAAAATAACGACATGCATACGATATTCTTTTTATCGGCATCAATAAAACTCAAAATTGTTCCTGCTATAGCACGCGGCATCACTAATATTCTATTTAGCTTCGTCATTTTCTTAGATTCCATTATTGTTCTATACCATTTTAAAGGCAGAAAGCACAAACTTCTAATCCAGCGACAACCTTGGATACTGTCTTGCTTCCGTTATAGCATGGGATAAGAACGACAATTACTGACATATTAGACTTATCTCCCTATAATTTTATCGATATATTTTTTAAATATTCCTTGAATTCTTCTCCCAAATCATCTCTTCTCAGCGCATATTCCACCGTCGCTTCCAGGAAGCCCAGTTTGTCGCCTACGTCGTAGCGTTTACCTTCAAAATTATAGGCGTAGACCGGTTCGCGATTGGCCATGATCTTAAGCGCGTCCGTTAGTTGGATCTCGCCGCCCTTGCCCGGCTCCACATGACGCAGCGTCTCGAATACGTCCGGCGTGATGATGTAGCGGCCCAACACGGCAAAACGGCTGGGGGCCTCTTCAACGGACGGCTTTTCTATCATGTCGCTGACCTTCAGCAGCCGCGGGGAAAACGCTGGCTTGCCCTTGACGATGCCATAGGCTGAAACCTTTTCCCTCGGCACCTCCTGGCAGCCCAGGATCGTAGATCCTACCTCGTTGTAGACGTCTATCATCTGGCGCAGAGCCGGAGTTTTTTCATTATACACGACGTCGTCGCCCAGCAGCACCGCAAATGGTTCGTCATCGATAAATGCCTGAGCGCAGAGGACAGCGTCGCCAAGACCGCGCATGTGCTTCTGACGCACATAATGGATATTGATTTCAGAAATGCTGCGAATCAGTTTAAGCAGCTCTGTTTTGTTGTGCTCTATCAAATGCTGCTCAAGCTCGGGCGTGGTATCGAAGTGGTCTTCTATCGCTCTCTTCGCATGTCCGCTGATGATAAGGATGTCCTCGATGCCGCTCTGCAGAGCTTCCTCTACAATGTACTGTATCGTAGGCTTATCTACGATTGGAAGCATCTCCTTAGGCGTCGCCTTGGTGGCGGGCAGGAATCTTGTGCCAAAACCAGCAGCGGGAATCACAGCCTTGCGTATCTTTTTCATCATAATCCGCCTCCGCAACCGAAAATTATATTATCGTGTTGAAAGTTCGGAAATATTATACACTATATATTGACTTAAACATCTTTAATGGTTAGAATCTCTAAAGTTATTAGTGATGTTTATTTGTGCATAGACCTGTATTGACAGTAAAATGGAGTGAGAGCACGGTTATGGATTATGGCATATATAATTACGTACACATAATGGCAAATCACAGATTTAGCCGCAGCTCAATCTAAATGTTCGTGTTTGTATTTTTTGACTATTTTACGATCATCGCGGCAGAATATGCGGCCATACTTTTGCGTAATGGGATATTCTCCTCTCTCTCTCCAGTTGCTCCTGCCCTTAAACTTCTTCTGACAATACCGGTGCCATATCTATGTTTTATGTACATCCACAGGCTCTACGCCCCTAATATACAGTTTTGGAACGTCATTCAGCGTCTTTTTAAGTCAGTGGTATTTTCTATCATAGTCGTGGTCATGTTTGAGTATCTCATCCACGACCCGCGCTCTATTTCCCGCCTCTATACTGTGTTTTTAGCAATTACAAGCTTTATATTCCTGACAACGGAACGTTACATCCTAAAAAAACTGCTCAAATCCGCGGGACTCATGCGCACCAGAACTATCCTTGTAGGCGATGGCCCTATGGCTGGTTCGGTTATAAAACATCTCAAAGAAGACTCATCAATGAACTACGACTTTCTTGGCGTAATTGCCAGGAAACCGAATGACGAGGAAGGCGGTGACTTGCTTAACGGTCTCAAATACCTCGGCAGATTTGAGAACATGGGGGATATAATTAGGGAGCACAAGCCAGACGCAGTAGTGATTTTTGCGCAAAACATCCCGGCTTCGCATGTAAGCGCCCATATCTACCGCATTCAGCACCTTGTCAAAGTCGTCTCCGTAGTCCCATATTTCCCAGGTCTGCCTCTAGCAAACATGACGGCGGAAAACCTCTTTGACGACAGAACCATCGTCATGCGGCTCAAGAATAACCTTGCTAACAGGTTCTTCAGATACTTCAAATTCACGATCGAATGGATCATGACTTTTGTCGGAACGCTGCTCATATCTCCGCTCCTGCTAGTTATAGCGATTTGGATCTATATAGACTCACCAGGCCCCGTCCTCTTCAGCCACCGCCGCATTGGACAGAATGGCAAAGAGTTTGGTTGTCTAAAATTTCGTTCCATGTGCGTTGACGCACAGGAGAAACTCAAGAAGCTGCTGGCCACTGACCCGCAGGCAAAAGCTGAGTGGGACAAGGACTTCAAACTTAAGAATGATCCCAGGATCACCAGGTCAGGCGCCTTTCTGCGCAAGACCAGCCTCGACGAACTGCCGCAGATATTCAACGTACTCAAGGGCGAGATGAGCCTGGTCGGCCCCAGACCCATAGTGAAGAAAGAGATTGAACGCTATCACGAATACATAGACGACTACTACCTCGTCCGCCCAGGCATCACCGGCCTCTGGCAGACCAGCGGACGCAACGACGTGGATTACACCGAGCGAGTCGCCATGGATTCCTGGTACGTTCGCAACTGGTCAATCTGGATAGATATGGTAATATTATTCAGGACGTTCAAAGTGGCAATTAAAGGGAAAGGTGCGTATTAGGTTGCTATTATGTCAAAGACAAAAATCTCAGTAATAATCCCGACTTTGAACGCCGCCAGCACATTGCCTAAGTTACTCAATTCATTATATTCACAAACAAGGCAACCTGATGAGATAATAATAGTTGATTCAGAATCAGATGATGACACATGTATGATAACAACTCAATATAATAGGGTCATTCTAATAAAAATTAAGCGCAAAGAATTTAACCATGGTGCCACAAGGAAATTAGCTGTAAATCGGTCAAACGGAGATTATATATTATTTACAACACAAGATGCACTACCAGCAAATAATAATTATATAGAAAATATAATTAGACCTTTTACTAAAGATAATGAAATTGTAGTAGCTGGCGGGAGACAAATTGCATGGCCTAAATCAAGTGCCATTCAGGTGCATGTAAGAAATTTTAATTACCCAAGCAGTGCCTGGGTCCGATCTTCTGCTGATTTGAAAAAGTATGGAATGAAGACTTTTTTTTTATCAGACGTTTGCTCAGCATATAGAAGGGACATTTATGACAGATTTGGCGGACACGACACCACAATATTTGGAGAAGACATGCTTTTTGCAGCTAAAATTATAAATGCAGGTTATAAAATGGCCTACGTTCCAAGTGCTATAGTATATCATAGTCATGATTATTCTTTATACGATGAATATAAAAGGAATTATTTAGACGGATATGTCAGAGAAGTAAATAAAAAATTATTACATAATGCTAGTGTTACTAAAGAAGGTAAAAAATTATTCTTCTATGTAATGCATAACCTGTTAAAAGGAAATAATTATTTAGAATTGCTATATTTCCCATTAATTTGTTTAGCAAAACTTTTAGGTAATAAGACCGGGAAAATTGTTGCCATAAAACAAAAAAGGTATAACTAATGAATACACTTATTTCAGTAGTAATTCCAGTGTATAATGGGCAGAAATATTTAGAAAGATGTGTAAATAGTGTCATACATCAAACATATACTGATTTACAGATTATATTAGTTGATGATGGTTCAACAGATAATAGCGGAAATATATGCGATATTTTTGCTATCAGAGATAAAAGAGTAAAAGTTATTCACAAAGATAATGGTGGTTCAAGCAGTGCAAGAAATGCTGGTATAAAAAATGCAAATGGAGATTTTATTGGTTTTGTTGACAGCGATGACTGGATAAGTTCTGATATGTACAGTTATCTTTACAACCTTATAGCAAATAACAAGGCCGATGTTGCACAAATAAAATATATTAACACCAGTTATTCCAATATTATGATTAAGAATACGGAAAATTATAACGTCAAATGCTACAATAAACATGATGCTATTTTAGCTGCATATTTAAATCTGGGCATGTCAGATAATAAAAGTTATTCAGTTTGCACAAAACTATATAAAAGAAAATTGTTTAATGAAATACTTTTTCCAGCAGGCCAGAAATATGAAGACGTAGTCACAAACTATGAAATATTATCTATTGCAAGGAAATATGTTATTAGTGATAATATTTGCTATTTTTATTTTAACACTCCTGAAAGTGTCACAAGACATAAATTCAATCGGACTGATTTTGATATTTTAACAGTAGGCGATTTAATATTAGAAAAATCAAAATACAGTCGTATAATTTATCCATTAGGTAAAATGACTTACGCTTGCACTCGTTTTACTTGCATAGGCAAGATGTTACGATATGGCGTTAATGCCGATGATATTGATTTACGATTAATATCATCACTTATAAAAACATTAAGAATTAATATTTGGATATTATTGAACTCGTTAATGAATATAAAATTGAAATTTATTTTGTGTATTTTATGCGTTAGTGTGACATTTGATTATTACCTAATTATATTTAATATTACAAACAGGCTTAGATATAAAATAAATAAACTACACACAATTATGTATAATATAATATAGATAGTGCAATTACATAATTTTATATATAATAGCACTTATACGAAGGAAGATGCCATTTATGTCCCAAGATACTGTGAAAGTTTCTATATTAGTGCCTATATTTAATGTGGAGAGATATTTATTACAATGTCTGCGTAGTCTTATTAATCAGACACTATATAAAATTGAGATAATTTGTATTAATGATGGATCAACTGATAAATCTCTAGAAATAATCAAAAATATTGCAAATTATGATTCTAGAGTCATTATTATTGACAAACACAATAGTGGTTACGGTGATTCTATGAATAAAGGGCTCGAAATTGCTCGAGGTGAATATATCGGCATCGTGGAATCAGACGATTTTGTTGAACCCGACATGTTTGAAACTCTTTATACTTTAGCGTCAGTAAATAAACTTGACATAGTTAAGTCCAGCTATTACAAGTATTGGGATGACAAGAATGAAAAATTGCAAAAAGAAAAATACTTTTCAACTTATAATAAGATTTTTGTTCCTAATAAGAATCAAAGTATATACTGCGTTCCTCCGTCGATATGGTCAGCAATTTACAGACGAGATTATTTGCTAAATAATAATATAAGATTCTTGCCGACACCAGGAGCTTCTTATCAGGACACCTCTTTTTACTGGAAGACTCTTTTTTTTGCAAATGCTATGATGTTCGTTGATCATGCCTTTCTTCACTACAGGCAAGACAACCCATCTTCTTCGGTCAAGTGTTGCACATTAAAAAAGGCTGAATTTGTTAATATCGAATTCAACGAAATTTATAAATTCATATTGGATGCAGGTGGCAATTTCAAAATTTTAGAAAATATGTACAATACCAACAAGTTACGTAGTTATTTTTGGAACATTCACAGAGTTAGCAAACATGACCGACGACTGTATGTCAATACAATACACAGCGAAATTAATGATATTCTCATAAAACAAAAATACTGCCGGCAGTATTTTTCTAAAACTGAGTTGGCAACTTTATGGTGTATAAGTAGTCATAATTATTATATTTTAGAATTGATATCTTTACTCAAAAAAGCAAAACGGAGGGTCTGTCATGTTAATTAAGAAGAAAGTTAATATAACGGAGCTTCAAAGGTTATTATTATTTCTATTTATTGTTTGTTTACCCTTTATAAATTTTCCAAAAGCATATACCTCTTCTTTAATTGGCTGTAATTTGGCAATTTATCCGCTTCTTCTAGGCTTATCCTGTTTTTGCTACGACTTATATCACAATAAAATAAGATTAGATAATATATATATTATTTATCCATGTATATTTATTTGCTGGCAATTATTGTGTACAGGTATTGGCCTTATAAATTATAAATACTTTTATATGATTGATTTAATACATATGGATAAATTACAGTTGTTTATTGAGTTTTGCAGTAATCATGGTTTTGAAATAAACCACGGAGTTGCAATAAAGTTATGGCTTGCATTACGATTAGCTAAAAGTTTGATTAAAAACTGGGTGATCATTTTTGGAATTCCTCTTTGGATTTATCACTTGTATCATTATAAGTGGAATATTGGATTTAAGGATATCCGCACGGCAGTGCTACTTATATCCTTAATTATGTGTTGCTATTCGGCAATTGAAATGTTTTATTTGAGTGGATTCACATTTGCGTCAAATATTTTAATAAAAATCAACCCGTTCTTATACGATGTTGCAAGTTCACATGGTTGGTGGCCCCCGCTTTTATGGCAAGGGCAGTTGCGTAGCGTTATGGCTGAGCCAAGTTATTTTGGGATAATTAGTGCCATAATTATTCCTTTACTTTTTAGTTGTATATTTGAGAGTAGCAAATTTCGTTATATATTATTGTATTTTTTTTATCTTATAATGTTGTTTTTGTCAAAAACACGTACAGGTTTAATTGTTTACTTAGGAGAGTTGTTTCTTCTTGTCGTTGTTTTTTTGATATATTATAGACCTCAATGGAAGAAAATACTGATTATATTAGTTTGTAGTATTTGTGCTTTCTTAACTACTTTAATTTTTTTTAATAATGATGTGCCAGACAAGAATTTATCTGCCAGCGCGAACACTTATGTTGAACAGAATATTGCCTCTGTAATTGGCAATAAGAGAAGCAATAGTGCCCGGCACATAAATACATTTGCAACGATAAAAGTTGGACTTCAACACCCTCTGTTTGGCGTAGGACAAGGGTTAAAAGATGCTTACATCAATAATAACCTTACAACTGAAGATTTAACAAATAATGAAGTACATATATGGTCAAAGTACATACATCAGGACGGAATTTTGAGATCAACTTTCCCTATTCTCAATTATTTCGCATATATTTTTGCTAGTTTTGGGGTTATCGGATTGTTACTTTATATCATTCCCATTATTTATATTTTTATAAGGTTATATTTACAACGAGATGTTTTACGTAATAACATTCAACTTGGATGCGTATTAATAGCTTTTTGTGGTTCCATAGCAACGTTATTTAGCAATGGAGACTTTTTCCTAAATATATACATCCTATATGGTTTGCTTTTATGCAGAACAGATTATGCGAATTTTGAAAGATAAAATTAGCAGACTATTAATTAAATATAGATTACTTTTAGAAAATATTATAGCTCTCTTAAGTATTCGCGGACTGGAATATGTATTATCTTTTATTGCATTTCCTTATCTTGTACGCGTACTTGGCCCCGCTTTATTTGGTTCAATTGCGTTTGCGCAGGGTATAGTCCAGTATTTTAATTTATTTACTGATTATGGGTTCAACCTTACAGGTCCGCGCGAGATAGCGAAACATGACTCAGCTGGCATGCGTGGTAAGGTATTCGCAAATGTCTTTTGGTCAAAAATGACGTTATTGGCAGTTGCAACTATATTCTTTTGCATTCTGTGTTGTCTAGGATCGTTATATAGCAATTATGATGTCCGTATATTCGCCGCTGTTTATATCAGCGTCATTGGCAGCGTCATTTTCCCAGTGTGGTTTTTCCAGGGCATTCAGAAGATGAGATACATTACATTTGTTTGCACGATTGCAAGATGTATTTCAGTGATCAGTATATTTTTTCTTGTTAAAACGAGATGCGATGTGCTGTGGGCAGCGTTGCTCCAGTCATTACCTAACTTTATCGCCGGATTAATTTCATGGCTTATTCTAATGAAGCATTATCCGGAAACATTAAGATTTTCATGTTGGCAAGATATAAAGGAAACTCTTGTTGACAGTTGGGACATTTTCACCTCAACGGTTGCCATTAATGTATATACCGCAAGCAACATAGTAATTTTAGGATTTATGACAAATCCTGCTGTCGTTGGTTACTTTAGCGGCGCATATAAAATAATCCAATGCGTACAAAAGCTGATGTCCCCCGTATCAGACGCCATATACCCACACATCAGCAAGGAAATTGAACAAGATAAAACCGCTGCTGTCCATTTTATAAGAAAAATAGCTTTCATTCTAAGCGGCGGTATGCTAATTTTATCGATGATGCTATTTATTTTTGCCGCTCAAATCGTAAGACTGCTGATGGGACCCGCTTACGGCGAGTCAGTCATGATGTTGCGTATTCTTTCGTTCATTCCTTTTATAATATCCCTGAGTAACGTTTTTGGTATTCAAACCATGTTGCCTTTTGGTCTTCAACGTGAATTCAGCCGTACTCTGATTGCTTCTGCCGTGCTAAACACCATCATTATTTTCCCATTTATTTATTTCTGCGGCGGCAACGGCGTTTGCTGGTCGATGCTTGTTACCGAATGTTTTGTTACAAGTACGATGTGGATCGTATTAAAAAGAAAGCATATTTTTAAACAGAATTGACTATACAGGAGGACTCACAATTATGAAATATGATTATATTATCGCCGGCGCAGGACTTTTTGGCTGCGTATTTGCACACGAGGCTCACAATCGTGGAAAGAAATGTCTTGTTGTGGAACGCCGTGCCCATAAAGGTGGGAATATCTACTGTGAAAACAGAGAGGGAATCAACATACACAAGTATGGTGCGCATATTTTTCACACAAGCGACAAAGAAGTTTGGGATTATGTTAACCAGTTTGTGGAGTTCAACAATTACATCAACTCACCTATCGCTAATTATAAAGGGGAGCTTTACAACCTGCCATTCAATATGAACACTTTCTCAAAACTGTGGGGAATCGTAACGCCAGCTCAAGCAGCTTCCAAGATTGCTGAACAAAGGCAAATAATCAAAGGAGAGCCTAAGAACCTGGAAGAACAGGCAATCAGTTTGGTTGGCACGGATATCTATGCAAAGCTGATAAAAGGCTACACAGAAAAACAGTGGAACCGTAGTTGTAAAGAATTGCCTGCTTTTATTATCAAACGACTGCCTGTACGCTACATTTACGACAACAACTACTATAACGACCGTTGGCAAGGGATCCCTATTGGCGGCTACAACAAACTTGTGGACAAACTGCTGAAAGGGATCGAGGTCAGTTTAAACACAGATTTTAATGCAGAACGTGCTGTTCTTCAGAATCTGACCGATAAAGTTTTATACACAGGTCCTATAGACGCCTATTTTAATTACAAGCTTGGTCAGTTGGAGTACAGGGGATTGCATTTTGAAACGGAGCGCTTTGAAGAAGAGAATCATCAGGGCGTAGCTGTCATGAACTTTACAGAGCGCGAGGTGCCCTATACACGCACGATTGAGCACAAACATTTTGAGTTCGGGCATCAGCCGGTAACCTACGTAACAAAGGAGTATCCAACTGACTGGAAACCTGGAGACGAAGCCTACTACCCTGTCAATAACGCAAGGAACCAAGCTCTTTATGAACGTTACGCAAACCTTGGCGCGAATGAACAGGATGTTATCTTTGGCGGACGTCTTGCAGAATACAAATATTATGACATGGATAAAGTAGTTAAGATGGCCTTGGATCTGGGGAAAAGAACTTTTGATTAATTTTAAATGTCAAGCTTCGCAGATATTTTAAATTATCGCATTTATAAAAATATAATTTGGGGTGAAATAAGATGTCGGACAATCGCAATAAGATAATATTAAAAAATCCAGACAAGTTCGCCATTGCTTTCTTTGATAATTACATAAAACAAGGATTTCAATCATTAAGTAAAAGAGATATAGATTCGCTTATATTTTATCTGTTTGAGAATAATGATGAAGACAATACATATCGTAAGTTATCAAATTATGAACTCGCTCAAAAACTGCGTATCCCTATTTCTAAAGTAAAGTCTTTAAGGAAGGATGCCTATGCGCGTTGGCAAGAATCATATAATGAGGAAAATCTGTCTAAACAGATAACTGATATTTTACAAGATATTCTTCAATTAGACAAAATCGATCGCGGCCGAAAGAACATGTCGAACCAAAAATCACCTGACGATGGTTATTTTGCTGTTACAATAGAACACCCATATGATAGGGAAGTGTTTGAACAGGCGTTGCGTGAAATCGACGCACGGCCTATTTATGAAAGAAACAGGGAGGTAATATTGGTTAATATCGAGTCTGTAGTGCAAATAGCAAATAAATACAAGATCTTATCCAAACAGGCTAATAAGGATTATACAAAACTACAAAAAGTTAAAAGTATTAATGATATTCTATCACAGAATATTGAGACCATAAATTTCAGAGACAGTAAAGATTTACTCTGCGATAATTGCATGAAATTATGTAAAGGTGAATGGAAGACACAAATGTTGATTCCACTTACCGCTACTATAATATTAGCAGGGATTAATTCAGTAAAGAAGAAAATATCAACACTATAAATTCAACTATATTCAAACTAGTCAGACGGGAAACCACATTCAATTGAGAAGTTGAGATGTTTGATATCCTTAGCCGCCAGCGTGAGTTCACCGTCAACGTTCGGCCACTCTATAGCTATTGTCGGATCATTCCATATGATGCCGCCTTCGTCCTCCGGGTGCCAAAATTCGTCGCATTTGTATGTGAATTCCGCTTCGTCGCTTAAAACCAAGAAACCATGTGCGAAACCCTTGGGGATGAATAACTGTTTTTTGTTCTTGCCTGAAAGAATTTCTCCAACCCACTTGCCAAACGTGGAACTGCCTTTTCGCAGATCCACGGCCACATCAAAAACTTCTCCAGACAGCACTCGTACCAATTTTGACTGAGGATAATGCTTCTGGAAGTGCAACCCGCGCAGGACACCTTTTATGGAGTGAGACTGATTGTCCTGCACAAAAGCGCAGTCAATACCTGCCTCCTTGAATTCACGCTCGTTGTAAGTCTCCATAAACCAACCGCGATTGTCGCCGTAGACTGTAGGTTCGATGATGTAAACGCCTTCTATGGCTGTCTTGTTGAAGATGAATTTGGACATCGTTTATCTCCTATCTGTTCCCATACATTTTCTTGTAGTATTCCTTATACTCCCCGTTGATTATGTGCTGCCACCATGATTTGTTGTCCAAGTACCATTGAACGGTTTTCATAATGCCGTCCCGGAATTTCGTCTCAGGTAGCCAGCCCAGTTCCCTGTGGATCTTGGCCGGATCGATGGCGTAGCGCA
>Ga0183096_1002387_pt1 | contig 13039 bp, 21 predicted proteins | sample Biomet5_FD_127791 | JGI IMG/M metagenome (GOLD analysis project Ga0183096, IMG submission 127791) | Microbial communities from bioreactor (seeded with sewage sludge) at LBNL, California, USA - Biofuel metagenome 5 (version 2) (version 3) | ecosystem: Engineered > Bioreactor > Anaerobic >... | reverse complement strand
ATGCTCTTGATAGCATTTCAACTGCACCCGGCTCGGCAATTTGTTCATTATTTTGTTGTTCGTTCATAATATTTTTTCCAAAGAATTATTCGTTATCAGGAAACCTGCCCAGGTAGGGATCGCAGTCGCCGCATCCCGGTCATTGCCGTGGCCACGTAACTCGCCTTCCGGTTCACCACCTCAACCCAGACCTTCACGCCTTCCACTTTCACCGTATAGGTCTCTTTCATCTTGCTTCGACCGTAATCGCCGTAACGTCGTTGGTGGGCAGCCAGCGCTAGGTCGCATGCCTGGCGCGCTAACGGGGATTGCTGATTACCTCGGTTAATTAGTCGCATGTCGTCACTCCTTTGCAGCGCTCAAACTCTTTGATCAGAGTGTTAACCTGTGATTTTTCAACACCCAAAAACTCAGCAATTTCCCGTAGGGTGCTGCCGTTTTTGCGCATAGATGCTGCTGTAGCGCGCAGGTAATGACGGCGTGGGGAAGAAATTTTATGGCTCATATTTATTCCTTAAACGGGAGGGCCAAACCTCCCGCCTCCCTTAGCCCACGTATTCCGGTTTCATGTCGTCCAGGGTGATACGGTACTGATCGTGCAGTTCGTCCCCCAGGTGACGCTTCGCCGCCAGGAGCATCTTTTCGACTTCTTCAAATCGTGCTTCTGCATCATCCGCACCTGGTTGTGGCAGGGAGTTAATCGCAGCCTCAACTTTGTTTTTGGCATCAACAAGGTAGTAGCGCTTTACAGCCTTATTTTTCAGCTCAGTGAACAGCGCAGTGCCCAGCAACGCTTTCTGCGATTCGATATCCACACGGATGGCTTTGGCCTGGTCAACAGAGCTTGCGGTATCAATGCGGTCGCGTAGATCGTCCGCAACGGTGTCAACATTAACTGCTGATTCCTGCGCGGTAGCTGAGGTGCCCACGGTGTTGGTTATTTCATTCAGCGTGATTTTTTCGGCGTGGGCAGGGTTAATTATCTTTTCCTCGCGCTCGTCAATTTCATCGGCGGTATAGACGCCGAGGATCACATCCGGGCAGTACAGACGCGCCCAGCGCTTAACAGCGAGATAGGCCAGTTGCTGGCGCGGATCACTCGCCCACAGTGTTGAATTGCGGACCTGTGCCTGCGAAAGCATCAGGACCAGTTCGCGGGGTTCATTTTCACCTTTCAGCGTTGCCCAGGCGCGAACGCCTACGCCAGCTTCATCTTTTAAATCCCAGCCAGGCGCGATGTACTTATTGCCTTTCGAACTGGTTTTCTCTACGAACCGGCCAACGATATTTTCCCACTCGCCAAACCATTCAAAGTGAATGCGGTCTTTTGTCGGTGCCATATTGTTGACCACCGCATTAACCAGTTGCGCTTCATAACCAAGTACACCGGAATTATTCACGATGAAGGTTTTCTGTGCGACCGCGAACGGGTCCATGCCCCAGCGAGCGGCCTGCATTACAACAGCCATGCACGCATCTGGTTTCCCGCGGTAATGCTCGGGCACGAAGTTTCCACTATTGGCCATTACCTCGGAGAGAGTGCGCAGGCGGTCGAAAAGTTCACCGTTCGTCAGGATGGAAATGTTGTCGATCCTTTGAGTCTGGTTGTCAGTTGTGGCTACTAAATTGGACATTGTTACTCCCCCCTTATGCCAGTACGCGCAGCGCTTCAAGACGGCGCTGATCGAAGTCGTTCAGTTCATCGGTGTAGTCGTCGGTTATAGGCGCTGGCCATTCGCCGGTGTCAAAACCGTTCGCTATCGCGCGCATTGCTTTGCGGTATTCCAGCATGCCGAGTTCCAGTAATTCCTCGGATGCCTCGATAATGGCGATCCAGTGGTAGTTCTCGTCTTTGTTGACGAAAATCCAGAAGAACTGGTCAAGCGCCGCAGTTTCGCAGTACATGGCCGCGCTCAGGTGATAATCCCGTTCGGTTATTTCCCGGTGCAGTTTGGCGCGCAGGCCGTCCTGCTTAACGTTCCACATGCTGATGGTTTTCAGGTCGGCACCGATACGCACGCCGTCCAGGTCGATTTCAAGATCCGGGCGAACGCGGACTTCAAGACCTGTTTCCTCATCGAAGCCAAAGTAGCTGACCTCAACTGCGCGGCTTGGGTGGGTCAGCAGTTTCCCAGCGGTAGGGTGCGAGAGCAGTGCTGACTGAATCGCCTGCGCGGTGGACAGTTGCTGGCGGGTGACCAGCACTTTCCCTTCCGGGTTGTCGCGCCACGCATCGAGCAGTTCGTCGGCGAATACGGCATCAGGATTAACGGATTTCACAGCCTGCATCAGATCGGCTTTGGTGCCGGACACTTTCAACGGTTGCGGTTTCTGGGCTTCCTGCGCGACCAGATCAGGGTTAATCTGAGCCAGTTGTTCCAGCAAGGCATCACGGCTGCCACTGGTTTTAACCGGTACAGGCAGGGTGGAGTTGTATTCCTTGATGCAGGCCTTCATTGCTGCGGCTGTCGGTTTCTGGTCAGCTTCAATACGCTGGAAATCCGTCGGAATCGCCATATAGCTTTGAGCTGTTTCTTCCAGGCCGGCACCCAGTAGTACCTGTGGAGGTAGGGTGGCGTTGTGCTCTTCAAGCAGGGCTTTGATATCGTCGGCAGACAGCAGTGCTGGCAGGCTGGCATTGTTATCGTCGATAAATGCTCGAATTGTAGCGGTAGTGGTAAAGGCTCCTTCAGGAATGCCAGGCTCAACGCTAAATTCTGCATCCAGCAATTCAGGCTGCAGTGCCAGAGCATGCACCAGGTTGCCCATATCCAGCACCGGAGAGCGTTCTTTGGTGATGGTCTTCTCAACATGACGTGCGTTGAAGTACATCAGACTGACGCGGGCATCCTTCACTTGTGTGCTGCTGATCCCGTTCGCCGCGTGGTAAACCTCGTTTGGCAGCCCTTCATAGCGGCCAGGTTCGAAGTATTCCGGCCATGTTTGTTCTGGCTCGCTATGTTGCGTTTCTGGCGTACTTTGCTGCGCTTCCGGCACGGAATGGTTTACATCATCGACAACCTTGCTCGCGAGGTTCGGTGCGCTAGCGGCAAGAATCGCTGCGGCGGATTGCTCTACGGCAGTTGTTTCTTCACCAGCTCCAGCATCGCCTTTGTCTGAGCGCACAACTTCTTTGCCCGACAACAGCGCATCATCAGCCTGTTCTTCATTACCGATATTGTCTTGAACCTGCACATTGCTGGTGGTCTCCGCTTCCTGTTTTTCCTCTTCAGGTGAGGTGTTCTGGTTAAGCAGGCCGCCAATGGAAAATACGCCGCCGCCAAGATTTTCAACTTCAGGCTTTTTGGTCACTGCTTCTGCTCGTTGACGCGCACCTTCTTCACTAGCTCGCTGTAAGTTTTCTTCGTGAGTTGTGGTTGCCTGTCGGTGAGCGCTGTCCCACTTTGGATCTGCCGGGTCACTGATTCCTTCGACGTATTCTCCGCGTCCGGCTGCAAGTTGTTTGTCCACATCTGCACGTGAGTTGTCTGGCCCGGTAGATGGCAGGGGAAGCAGCTCCGTCGCCTCATTAAACGCAGTGGTCATCGTTTTATTAACGAATTCCAAATGAGCCACCGGGGTGTTATGAATATTTTCTGGTGCGATACGGATCAGATTGAAAATGGCGATACGATTTACGGCCAGGACACCTGGTTGATTGCGCAGGATGGCGCTCCATGATTTCCACGGCTCCTCTTTTTTAGCGACAACCTCTTTGGCTCGACGTAATACGCTGCCAGGTATTTCATGTGGGTTGAAATCCATCGGCAGGGTGGCGCAGGCGATTTCCAGATCCAAAGAATCCAGTGTGTGGTGCGCCCCCTCGCCGCGGTCGGTGACATAACCGCCGTCAGCATTAGTACCGGAATCGGTACGCTGCACGCTGCTGATGCGGTTTCCGGCAGCCCATTCGCGCGCCAGGATGCCGCGATCGAGGTAATCGGTGGCAACCCAGACTTTAGTGAACTGGAGAATTGCTGCGAGTTCGTGGCGCTTTTCAATGTTGAACACTTTCCGGATGGCGTTGGTATAGCGCCACAGGTCTTTGGTATCAAACGCCTTAACCTCTTCACTGTTTTCCGCTGCCAGAATCAGGTTCTGGACATACCCGTTATCTGTGTCCATTTCCATTGCTGCAACCTCAGTATGCTCATCACGGGTAAGGTGATGGCGGATCTCATCTGAGGTCAGCTGAGAAAGCAGGCGCTTACGGAACGGCATGCGAACAATCGGATAACGGGTGGTTTCGTCATCATGCTCGTCGAGCTGCAGGCCGGATTCGGTAGCCGACGCCCCTGACTCGTTGAAAGCTTTTTCGTCGACGATCTCACCAGTTGAAGTGCTCACACCATCTACGACTGTAGTGTCTGTTTCTTCTGATGGGTTTGCTGCTGGAGTGGAAGGCAGGGTTGCGCCCGGGATTTGCTGCCAGGTCATTGCGTCGTCGGCGAGCTGGTAGAAGTTGCAGAAGGTAAAGCTGATTTCACCTTCTGGAGGTAATTCATTCGCGACGGGAAAATTAGTCGCGACTGCCTTGAAATAATCTTTAAATTTGCGGCCAGATTTAAGCAGCAAATAATCCAGTGTTGCGTTGGCTGTTTCAAAATCATCGCTGCACCATAATACCGCATCAGGCTGGCCAGATGATTTTTTTGCCCTGCGGACAAGAAATACTGGGTTTGTGTTACTCATGACACTATGTCCTCTAATCGTGTAGACTTGAGGTGCTCAAAAAGCACCTCGTAGTTACCTGGTGAAATGTCCGGTTCGCTTTGGTCGGTGAGACCGGACAGGGCAGGCCCACCTCGTGTGGGCTTTTTAATGGACGGTGATAAATGCCAGCTCCATGAATGTGCGTTTGTGCTGGCGATAGGTGCCATGACCCGCTTTATCACCATCACTTACCTGAACCGCAAGCAGTGAAATAGCTGTTACTGCACAGTGAGGGCAATCGAACTGACCGAGCACATAACCGCCATCAAGAACAACGGTAGTTTCACCGTCTTCGGTGGTATGGATGACGCCTGAGACTTTCTTCTCACAGTTGAACACAGCGACTTCTTTATTTACTGCTTTCAGGTTTAATTCGACTTTTACGATTTCCATAAAACTGCTCCTGTTGGTTTATTCAGGGTGTAAGGATCCACGCCAGATAAATGGCGAATTTTTCATTTCATATTTCAGGGCTACTAATTAACTTTCGTGCGCCATCTGGTCATATTCAGCGCATTGCTTCGAGCAATATTCTTTTTCTTTGCGCGCCAGCTGGTTGCCGTGGCGATAGAAAAGGGTGCTTTTTACTTCTTTGTCTTCTTCAATCGGTTTGCGGCAATAACCGCATTCTCTCTGCATCTCACCCCCTCAGAGTCCGGCTGGTTTCTCATTGCTGCGAATAAGTCCGTCTACTGGCCAGCATTCCCCGTTAACCTGTTGTTCGTCGGCTGCGGCCTGGCATCCCTGCTGGCTGTCGTAAACATCGATAACAACATCTTGAGATTCACCGTTAAGTGAGATGACCGTCAGCACAAGGGCGAATAAAGTGCTCATTCAGGGTTTCCTTTCTGTGCCAGTACATAACAAAGCTGACGTATACGGGCTGTAATCCAGTTCAGGCGAACGGCCTGGATGCGTGCTGGCTGACGTGCGAAATCAATCATTTTCATTTCACCCTCTGCGATGACTGTTTTTAATGTCATTCCAGTATTGAAAAGTGCATGGAATGTTTGCATCCATAACAGCCTGAGTGACCGCAATGATGTTTGCATGCCAGGTTACGCAGACAGTTGCTCGCATCTGCACATAACGCAGTGACGGATCCGCCTTATCCATCAACATCCCAGCGCGTGCTGCATCGCTGGAGCTTTCAAAGCTAAAAATAACCTCACTCATGATTTATCCCTCAGCTTGCCGTTATCGCCCGGCTGGCGGAACGTTGAACCTGCTGCGCGTTAATCTCACCACCTCATTCCGGTTTTCGTATGCCCCGGACGGCTACTTCGTGGGCGTCCTGCCTGGGTGGTCGTGTTGATGGAGTAATTAAACACAATGTTTATTCCTGTGTCAACATAATGGGTGTGTTTTTATAAACAGAAAGTTTATTTGTGGGTGTAGTTGCTGATAGGTAGTATGTTTGTAGGGCTATTTAGTGGCATAAAAACATCAATGAGGTGACTTGTGGATCGTAATGAACTTGAAGAAGACCGCGCGGCATTTATTGCTGGCGAGATTGGTGGGGCGGTTGTCGAATTGATAATTAGCGGAGTAGTGATAAGCAGAGATGCGATTGTTGATAGCCTGGAGGCTAAGCGCAAGGCTGTAGGCAACGTGATCCACAAAGGCATTTTGCGAGACGCGGCAGCTATGGTTGGAAAAGGGCATTAAAAAACCCGGGCGGCGGACGGGTTGGAAGATTAATTTGGCTACTGCAATAGCCAGAGATACCGATCATTGTAGCTGCCAGCTATTCTGTTTGTGATATCCGCAAACAGCTACTCGGTGTCACCCTTAATCCTGCGCCCCATATACTTGGCATACAACTCATCAAGCTCCTTCAGACGCAGAGATATGATCCGCAACATGTTCTGCTGCTCTTCTTCATTTGGCAGTTGGTTATAGAGTTCCAATAGTCTCCGTTCGTCGTGCCTCAGGCCGCCTTTAGCATCCACATCCTGACCTAAAACCCACTCAAGACTGACACCTAACGCATCGGCAAGCTTTATTGCGGAGCTTTTTCCTATCGCCCCTCTGACAAACCAGTTGTTGACTGACTGTGCACTCACACCACAGATCCTCGCCATATCCGCTTTGGATATGCGCTTCTTCTCGATGATTTCATTTAACCGCTGAACCTGCGGGTTATCTGTTTGGTGTGTGTTTTTTCTCATATATCAAGATTCTAAACTAAAAGTTTATCGCCTCAACATTCATAATGTTGACATGTATATAAACATAATGTTTAATTTGGTTTGTTATTACTTGGAGCCAAATATGAAAGCACTTGATAAAGCAATAAGCATTGCAGGGGGCGCAACCCGTTTAGCAGAAACACTCGATGTATCTTCAATGACTGTAAGCCACTGGCGTCACCGTGATAATGGAGTCGTCCCGGCGAACCGTGTCATTCCTATTTTCAATGCTACAGGTGTAACACCACATGAGTTACGCCCTGATCTATACCTCAACCCCACTGATGGATTACCGAAGCAGGAAGCGAGGGCGTAACCGTGCATTCAATTTCATTTCAACAAAATACCGGGTTTACACCCGCAGCGATGATAAATCGCAATCACCTCAATCGACCCGATACGCATGAACAGATCCGCGATGCCGTTCGCGCCTGGGCTGCGCAGATTGATAACCAGGATGTAGTGGCCGGCCTCATCACCGAAGAGTGGGAACGACAGGGCGGTACCGGGCTGGAGTTTCCCGATGAACTGAGCCGTAAGCGGCAGAAGCTGTTTCGCTGGCTTGATGGTGATACGGACTACGCCAGAGAAAATATCCGACAGCTGTCTCCCGCAATCATCGCCGTTCTTCCGCTTGAGTTCCGTGGCCGACTGGTGCCTCAGGACGATCATACCCTGCGTATTGCAGCGGCCATTAAAGAATGCGGTGAGGCAAAGCGGGCGGTAATGCTCAATGCGCCAGAGCATCAGAAGCTCAAAGAAGTCAGTGAGGGCATCGTATCGCTATTTGGCCTCATGCCAGAGCAATACGGCGTACTGATGAGCCTTGTGACTTCAATGCTGGGCGTCATGTAACGGGGCCGGCCATGAACCATATGGATTTCATTGAAAAGCATGTTCGTGAAGAGCTTATCCGGCAGGGTTTCACCGCTGCGGTCGCGCAGGGGGGGCATTTCAGGCCGTCGATATGTACAAGCGCATGTCTCAGGCAAGCCGTAAGGGGAGGATTTTTGATGATGTTTTGCGTCACGCAAAGTTATGGGCAGAGAAACAGATGCTGCCAGCAGACCGGTTTGAAGCGAAACGCGTTAAGCGCGGGAAGCAGCAGGGGCTGTTCTGAAAGGGTGAAGACCGCTGTGCGCCAACACAGACGGCCTTCGGTGTAATTCCAGGCAGAAATTACGAGGAAATTATGACAGAAAAATCAGCCGTCAAAAAGATAGATGGGCCACCACTTTAGCAATTAAGAGGTTTTTATGCGTGATTACGCAACTGTTGCACCTCAGTTCTGGCTTGGAAAGACAGGACGTGAGCTGAGGAGGCAAGGCGCGGAGGCGCAGGTGGTTTCGTTCTATCTGATGACCTCGCCACACGCAAATATGCTCGGTTTGTATTACCTGCCAATTCTCTACATAGCCCATGAAACGGGGTTGGGTTTGGAAGGGGCTTCTAAGGGGCTTAAAAGCTCCATTGAAGCGGGATTTTGTAGCTACGACGAGGATACAGAGATGGTCTGGGTGCATGAAATGGCTGCTTACCAGGTAGGAAAGGCATTAAAGCCTGGTGATAACCGCTGTGCAGGTGTCAGGAATGAATATGCCTCTATTCCTGAAAATCCTTTTCTTTCATTGTTTTACGAACGCTATAAAACAGATTTCCATCTGAATTTAAAGCGCGAATCACGCCGTTTTTCAGAAGGGGCTTCTAAGGGGCTAGGAAGCCAAGATCAGGAACAGGATCAGGAACAAGATCAGGATAAAGATATTTTGGGGCATGGCGGAGCCACACCCCCTGACGGTGAATCTCCCGATGATAATCCATCCGCTAAGTCAAAAAACTCTTACACGGAAGAGTTCGAACAGGCATGGCGCGAATATCCACGACGTGCTGGTGGAAACAGTAAGGCCGATGCGTTCAAAGCTTGGAGCGCCAGAATTAAATCAGGCGCAACAGCTCAGGAGCTTACCGATGGGGTGCGGCGTTACGCGGAATATGTCACTGCTGCCGGAAAACTCAACACCGAATACGTGAAACAGGCATCTACGTTTTTTGGCCCGTCAAAGCACTACGAGGAGCCCTGGATGTTCGTAGCGCCAGCCGGAAAACGAGATCCGAACGCCATATCTCAGCCTGACAAAAAAATCCCATCAGGTTTCAGGGGGTAACGATGAAAAACATGATCGGGACTGGAAGTGCCCTTGAGCGCCTGAAAAGAATCATACCGGCCAGCGTGCAGCCGAAATTTAACAGCGTCGAAGAGTGGCAGGCATGGCAGGAGTCGGAAGGCCGTAAGCGTTCAGAGGAAATCGACAAGCTGAATCAGCGCGCCAGGGCAGAAAAGATTTTCGGTCGCTCCGGAATTCAGGATTTGCACCGCAGCTGCACTTTCGCCAATTACCAGGTTACCGGTGATGGGCAGAAGAAAGCCCTGAGTTTGGCAAAAAGCTATGCCCAGAATTTCGGTGGTGGTTTCGCCAGCTTCGTATTCAGTGGAGCGCCGGGTACCGGGAAAAACCATCTGGCCGCCGCCGTCGGTAATTATCTTCTCGCTGCCGGGCGTTCCGTTCTGGTGGTCACTGTTCCTGACTTGATGCTGCGTGTGCGCGAATGCTACGACGGTGGGCAGTCAGAGGCAGCGTTGCTGGACGACCTTTGCAAAGTTGATCTGCTGGTGCTGGACGAAGTCGGTATTCAGCGCGGTAGCAGCGGAGAGAAAGTCATTCTGAATCAGGTTATCGACCGTCGTCTGTCGTCGATGCGCCCTGTCGGGATCCTGACGAACCTGAATCACGATGGGTTGCTGGATGCGCTGGGAGCGAGAATTATCGATCGCCTCCAGATGGATGGTGGTATGTGGGTGAACTTCGACTGGGGTAGCTATCGCAAAAACGTCAGCCACCTGCGCCCTGTTAAATAATTTTGAGGGAAATCCTGTGGAAACTGTAATTCAAGCACTGGAAAAAATGGGGCGCGCATCTTATCGCGAAGTAGCAGCCCGTCTGGATATCGAGCCTGTTGAAGCTCTGAGCATGTTGCGCGAACAGCGTGATCAAGGCCTGTGTGATTTTTCTGATGGCGGCTGGTTTATCTGTACCGCGACAGAACAGGCAAAAAAACCTGCAGCGCCTGTGCATCAGGCACCCCGTTTGAAGGGGGAAGAGCCAGCACCGGTTGATCCTGAATGTATTTGCCAGGTGCTGCGCGATAACGGCGCAATGACAACCGTATCGCTGGCCGAGTTCGCTAATCGGAATGCCCGCGGGATGGTCTCTGTGCTTCGCGCGCTTGAGCGCCAGGGCGTTGTGGTGAAGAACGGGCAGGGTAAGGGAGTTACCTGGTCACTGCCAACTGCAACTGAGGCCGCCAAACCAGAACTAGAACCTGAAGTGCCAGCTGACGCTCCAGCCGAAGAAGTTAAACCGGTTGAGCAGATTGTCAGTGAGATCCCGTCGTTTACCGAAAACTATCGCGCTGGCCATGTCGTTCCGACGGTGCGGGTTATTTCCCGCGAAATCCGCCGCACTAAAAACAAACTGGTCAAGCTGGAGAAGTTGCGCGATGCCGTACGTGTCATTGGCCGCCATAAAAACATCATGCAGCAGCTGGTGGGCGTGGAGGCTGAAAATGGCAAAGCCTAAGACGCATCAGGAGCGCACTCTGATCATCGCCTGGATTATCGAGATGGTTAAACAGTATGGGCGCGCGACCACTAAAGACATATCCGCCATGTTCGGCCTGCATCGAACGACCGCTGAGAAGTACATCCGGATCGCAATAAAACAGGGTGAACTTATCCGCCACGGCCGCAGCGGTATTTTCCGCGATCAGCGCGCAGTTATCGACTTCGACATGGAACGTTATACGCACCGGGGAGCATCAGTATGAGTGATTCACTGAACAACAAAGAGCTGGTATTGGTCGGCCGTGATTTTGCAAAGGCTTTGAGTAGCGACACGCCGATCATCGATATTGCAAAAGTGCTGTCTCGCCTGGCTGACCGCCTTGATGTTACGGCTGCGGCGCTGCGCGAAAAAGCTAAGCAGCGTGATGCACTGGCTACTGAGAATGCGGGGCTGAAGGCGAAAGGCCGTGAGGTTCTCACCGAAGCATGCAGCATCTACGAAAAATTCAATGCCACCGTTAATCCTGAAAATGGCGATTTCATGGATGGCCAGACACTTCATGAATTCCAGTTTCTGCTGGATACCGGCACACCGAATCACGACGCTTTCCTGGCTGAAGTGCGGGCTAAAGCTCGCCGGGAAGGAGCACACTTTGTAGCTAACCGGATGTTGGCTGCTTGGGATGCAGGATTTATCGACGACACAGCAAAGAACGCGGCAGACATCGCGCAGATGATTCTGACCTCCACCGAGTTTATGGCTGATGCACCGGAAGGCGATTTTGATCGCTCGTTCGCCGATGGCGTGCTCGAAGACATCGCAGCCCAACTTCGCAAAGGCGGTGCGGCATGAGCATTGAACTGAGAATTGGCCGCTGTTATCGCGCCAAAAAACCTCGTCCAGCTGGGCAATTCACGTCTTACGCGAATGATCGTCAGATCGTCCGTATCGGTGTAGATACAGTGCAGTACGACGGCCCCAGTGTACATGCTGGTCGCCACTACCCGACCATTAGCAAAGAAAAATTCATTGAGTGGGCTTCCCATGATGTAACAGACGAGCTTCCGCCGGGGGAATGGCAGCAATGGCCAATCAAGAAGGGAGCCGCCCAATGAGCAACATCGACAAACAGGCGCTGCGTGAAGCGGCGGAGAAGGCGACTCCTGGCCCATGGGGTATTGCTCGTGACGGCAATACTATCACGTCAAATCAAAGTCACCCGGTGGCAGTCATAACGGAAGCGTTTCACAGGATGCTTGCTAATGGAAAAACTGGGTGTGATGCCGAATTCATCGCCGCTGCCAACCCCTACGCCGTGCTGGCGCTGCTGGATGAGCTGGATGCCAAAGACAAGCAGATTGCAGATTTGAAAGAGGCGTTCAGCATTGCATTGTCTGCTGCTGGCATCGATGTCCCCGCCGCAGCCGGTAAAGGAGAGGCATCATGAAGACTTTCACCATTGGCTGGCTCAACAAATGTCGTTGCGGCAATAAATTACACACAGTAAAAACTGCGCGCGGAAATGAAACTGCATTGTGGGATGACGATGCCGTTAAGTGCAACTCCTGCGGTCGTGGGGGTGTGATTCAAGTCTGTGAGGGTCAGGCGCACGTTTTATGGGAAACCGATGAAGAGATGGCTGAAGGAAAGCTCATGAGCACAATTACCAGAGAACGCGTAGCAAACCTCATTGAGTTCAATTCGGAGGGAAGCGACTGCCAAGCCAACGCAGAAGAGTGGGAGGTTCACGAACTGGCGCGTATCGCGCTGGCATCGCTCGAAGCTGAGGCTTCTTCCGAGCCTGTGGCATTCATCAACGGAGCATGGACGCTGGTCTACTACCGCCCACCGAAAGAGCTTCGTCTGAAAATTGGTGACAAGCTCTACACCGCCCCGCCAGCGCCGGTGTCTGTTCCGGATGAAAAAGTAATTGGGACGTTCAATGCCGAAAAAAATGAACTGGCATTACTCGATAAAAATATGGCTGTAGAGAAATTCGCACACTGGCATGTTCACAATTCACTTGAAGTGATTGCCCGCCCCTGTCGCGCCGCCATGCTTCAGGGCAAAGCCGAACCTCGCGATCACGTTCGCCGCGAACACGCTGAGTGGTCACAATCAACGTTTGGTGATGTTGGCCCAGTTGGTCCGCTTAAGCATTTGTCGAAAGAGGCTCTGGAGGCGGCAGCGGAGCCTGAAGACCTCAGCGAGTGGGCTGATATGCAGTTCCTGCTTTGGGATGCACAGCGCCGAGCGGGTATAACAGACGAGCAGATCACGCAGGCGATGATTGATAAGTTGGCTGTTAACAAGTCTCGCCAGTGGCCAGAGCCGAAAGATGGTGAGCCGCGTCTGCATATCAAACCAGCATCTCAGAAGTAGGTCTAAATAGCTGCGCGGAATAGTAGATCACTGAAAGGGAACTCAGCCCGGATTGTGCGATCTGATCAATCGCCAAACCAACCAAAATCACCAACCGGACTGAGCGATGCCGATCATAGTACCAATACC
>Ga0183096_1002375_pt1 | contig 13062 bp, 14 predicted proteins | sample Biomet5_FD_127791 | JGI IMG/M metagenome (GOLD analysis project Ga0183096, IMG submission 127791) | Microbial communities from bioreactor (seeded with sewage sludge) at LBNL, California, USA - Biofuel metagenome 5 (version 2) (version 3) | ecosystem: Engineered > Bioreactor > Anaerobic >... | reverse complement strand
AATGTCTCAAGATTGAACCCGCCGAATCCGATATGGCTCGTCATCGCCTTGTTGAAGAGCGGATGGCTCGCTTTCTTGAGCAGCCGGCTCTCCCGTGTGTTCTCATCGGCAAGGGAAATCTCGGTGAGATGTTTCGCCCCTTCGTCGACGGAGAAGAAGGCGTCCAGCGCTTCCTGTCCCTCTTCGGCCTGCCAGGAGACCGCCTTGCCCTCAGAGACGTAAATCGTCGCATCCTTCACCAGTTTCCCTAGAAGAAGGAATGGTCGGGTGGAGGTGAGGGAGCCTTTTGCACTCCCGCTGTCGATGGTCGCATAGAGATGCTGGAGCGGAAGCATGCTGCAGAACTTGCGGGAAGAGGAAAGCTCCTGCTCGCCGCCGCTCCACATCGTGTCTTTTGCGATCTTCATGGAGAGTTCCCAACCGTCGCCTTTCATGATGAGCGTCTCCGCCTTGTGGGCGTTGAGCCGTTTCTTACGGAACGAGAGCATGTTCGCCTGCTCTGACCAGAAAGAGACCGGATTGGGGGAGTCGAGCCGGTAGAGGGAGGCGAAGAGATTCCAAAGGTCCTGCTCGGTCGCTTCACCTTCAAGATGCTGGAGTCCCCAGGTCGCTCCGGGGTAGGGGATGTTCGCCCAGGGGACGGCAAGCCGCCGGTCCAGCTCGACCGGTTCTGCAAGCAGTCCGAAGTTCCCAAGTTCCACGACATCTTTCGCGATTTCCATGGGACTCTTCTCCGAGTAATAGGACGCTCGGTCAAGGTCGACGATGTGGCACATCACGACACCGTTCACTTTCGGCCTGAGCGCCTCATTCTCCTTTGGATCGATCGGATAGACCTGCTTGATGCGGCCTTTCTCCGTCTCGACGATCTGTACCGACTCGATGGTGACTTCGCATGCGAGCCGGGCGAGAAGCCTTGCGAACTCGATGGTGGAACTCTCCGTGTTGATGGAGAGCGCTTCCCCTTGTCTCAGTTGAAGTTGGCGCTTGATGACCAATTCGGCATATGGTAGTTGATAATCCATGGGAACATGATAGCTGTTTCGTAAGAAAAAGAAAACCTTCCCGATTGCTCAGGAAGGCCATCACAGAAGCGCCCTACGGGAGTCGAACCCGCTTCTTAAGCTTGGAAGGCTTAGGTAATACCATTATACGAAAGGCGCGAACGGATTCTTTATAATGCAAAAGGGTGGAAACCGTCAAGGGCTTTTCAAAGATTTAGGTCGGAGAGGGCGAGGAAAGGGGCTTCCTTGTCATGAGGGGCGAGCACTTTTGGGGGATAGGGATAGCGGAGATTGAGTTCCGGATCGTCCCATCTGATTTGTCTGCTCAACTCTGAGAATGGCACATCGACGAGCATGACGTTCTCCGTGTCATCCTCCAGTGTGAAGAACGCATGGCCGAATCCTCCGGGGATGAAAATCTGTTTCCTGTTTGCCGAGCTCAATATGACAGAAACCCATTTTCCAAAGGTGGATGAACCTTTCCGAAGGTCGACCGCATAGTCGATGCCGCTTCCGTTGACGCAGAAGAGCAGTTTTGCCTGTGCTTCCGGATTGTCCTGGAAATGGATGCCATAGAGGGTTCCGGCTTTCTTCGTGGCATAACAACGTGCGGAGACAGGATGGAAGCGTATGCCTTCCTTTTCCAGTTCTTTCCCGTTCCAGAAATCGAATGAGACTCCCCGATTGTCCTCTTTTTGTTCCCAGTTGAGGATTTTCACTCCGTCAAGCGTTGTGTTCTCAATGTTCATGGCACTTCCTTTTCCCAGACGCTTTTCTTCTTTTCCGGAATACGGTATCATTTTGCCACAAGGATGGATACCATGGGAATGAGAGGAGAAGTGTTCTCCACAAAGTTGGTGAAGAACGACAGGACCTATTTTTTCAACGTGAAAGAGAATATCTATGGGGACATGTTCCTCAATATCGTGGAAAGCAAGGGAACGCCGGACGAAGGCAGGTTCATCAGGCAGTCGGTCATCATCTACCAGGAAGACCTCGGAGAGTTCGTCAAGGAATTTCAGAGAAGCCTTGACTTCATCAAGCAGAATGACAAGAGCACCAAGCCGTTCAGGCCGGAGCGCCGATTCGACAAGAAAGACGAGAAGCCCGGCATGGGTGATGGTGGAGAAGAGAAGAAAGCGGAGAGTGACAAGCCAGTTGGGGAAGACGACCTCTCAAAATAGGCTTTTCTGCTCTTCGGATTCGCTTTTCAAGTGAAAGGACCTGCGGTGTATGGGGCACATCCCATAGAGCCGCAGGTTTTTTTGATGGAGCGCGGTGGGATAGCCTTTGTGGATCTCAAATCCGAATTCGGGCCATTTCTTTGCGGCGAATGCCATGTAGCGGTCCCGTGCCTCCTTTGCGAGGATCGAGGCGGCCATGATGGAGGGGATTGTGGCGTCCCCTTTGACGATTGTCCTCACAGGGATGGGGAGATGGGGATCCCTGTTGCCGTCGACAAGCGCCAGGCGGACGGAAGTCTGGCAGGCGAGTTTCTCATAGGCGCGATTCATCGCGAGGAACGTGGCCTGGAGGATGTTCAGCTCATCGATTTCTTTCGCGGTCGCCCAGCCGACCGCCCAGAAGGCCTGTTCCTTGATGTCTTTCTCCGCCTCTTGCCGTTCTTTTGCCGTCAGTTTCTTCGAGTCGTTGAGGATTTCCAAGGGGAAGCCCTCGGGAAGGATCACCGCTGCGGCGCTGACGGGACCTGCGAGAGGGCCTCTGCCCGCCTCATCGATTCCGCAGGTCTCATTTTCCGGTATCCGCTCTTCTGGAAACAGTTCCATACGTTCTTGCCCCCCGACTTGGAAACGGTATATAATCGCCATAACTTTCGTCAAGGACGGTTGAAGATTGTTTCTCAAAAGTTTGGAACTTATCGGATTCAAGTCATTTGCTGACAAGACCCATCTGGATTTCACCGAAGGCATCACGGGATTGCTCGGCCCCAACGGCTGTGGGAAAAGCAATATCGTCGATTCCATCAAATGGGTGCTTGGGGAACAGTCGACGAAAACGCTTCGCGCCGCAAGGATGGAGGATGTCATCTTCAACGGAAACGACAAACGCAAGCCGATGCCGTTCGCCGAAGTGACGCTCGTCATCGACAACTCGAACCATCAGCTGCCCAATGACGCTGCGGAGATCGAGATCAAGCGGCGCATCTTCCGCAACGGGGATTCCAACGAATACTACCTGAACCGCCAGCTTTGCAACCGAAGGGACATCAGGGGCCTTTTCTTCGACACCGGTGTCGGCAAAAGCGCCTATTCCATTCTGGAACAGGGAAAGATTGACCAGATACTCCTGCAGTCCCCGGAAGAACGGCGTTCCCTGTTTGAGGAAGCGGCAGGCATCTCCCGGTTTAAGGCGGAAAGCGACGAAGCGGAAAAGAAACTGATGAAATGCGACGAGAACATCGTCCAGGTCGATACCATCCTCAAGGAGACCAAGCGCACCTACGAGAGCAGGAAGACACAGGCCGAGAAAGCCATACAGTTCCGAGGATTGCGTGACGAGCAGTTCAAGATCGAAGTCGATGTCCAGCTTTCCTCCATCAAGACCTACCTGCAACTCACCGACGAATGGCAGAAGAAACTGCAAGAGGCGAATCTTGCCTTGACGGCGAACCAGGAGAAGACAAAAGAGGTCATCGACACCATGTCCCAGACCCAGGAATCGATGCGCCAGCATGGGCAGGTTCGCATCCAGCTGCAACTCGACCTGAAGGAACTCACCGCTTCGCAGAGCGCAAAGAACGACAAGCTCGATTACCTCACCACAAGGTTCAGGGAACTGTGCAAGGAGAAGGAATCGTTCCAGGAGAAGGCCCAACTTTACAAAGAGAAGATAGAGAACGCCCAGGAAGAAATCGACGACAAGAACGACGCACTCTCCGAAATGGACGGAAAGATTGACAAGATCACAAAGGACATCGCCGACAACCAGGCCTCCCTGGAACAGACAAAGGATCTGATCGCCAAGGAAGAGAATGCGATCGGCGAGAGCGAGAAAGCCAACGTGCTTCTGGATGACGAGCTCGTCACGCTCCAGCAGAAGCTGACCGACCTCACCGATGTCATCGTCGATGAGCTGGATGAGAAACTGAAAAGCTCCGGGTACCGCACCGAGGACAAGTTGCAGTCCCAACGGGCGTTCCAGAAGAAGCTTGCCGCCATGCGGCAGAACGCCGCTGAGCGGGCCGCTTTCTACGGAAAACTTTCCGGCACGAATCTCTCCTTGGACGATCTGGTGAGAAACCAGCAGAAGACGATCGCCGACTTTGATGAGCTCTCCAGATTGTTCGACACGTTCCTCAGCCATGAGCCGACCTTCCTTGACGATCTTGTCGCGCCTGAAGGCATCATCACGGAAAAGCATGCGGTTGACGAGAAGATGTCCGACATCAGGAAAAAGATGGGGGACACGAAAGAGCGGATCACCCAGTTGCAGGATGAGCACAGGCGGCTCTCCTCCAACATGGAGTCGTTCCAGCAGGCGATCAACGACCAGACCATCGCGAAGACCAATTACCTCGGACAGAAGAACACGCTCTCCGAAGTCCTTGCCCAGCTGATGAAATCCCTCACCGACCAGCAATACCAGTACAGTGATGCGCTCAACGCGCAGAAGAGCGTCGAGGACCGCATCTACGACACCCAGGAAGACATCCGCAAGGTGGAAGAGGAGTTCAAGGACGGGAAGGCAAGGATTGACGAGTCCAACCAGAAACTGGAAGATGAGATCGCCTTGATCGACGACCTGCAGGAACAGATACGGAAAATGCAGGCGGCGCAGAGTGACGCGATCAACGAGGCTCAGACGCTCCGCACCACAGTGACGACGCTCCAGACCAGGATCCAGGAGATGGGACCGCAAATACAGACGGTCTACACAAACTTCTTTGAGACCTACGGAAAAAGCCTCAAGGAGTACGAGGGTCGCCTCAATGAGCAGATTGAGGATTATTCCGTGCTGAAGAACCGCCTGGACACGCTGAAGAAACAGATATCCTCCCTCGGAAGCATCAACCAGATGGCTGAGGATGAGTTCAACGAGGTGAAGACCCAGTATGAGTTCCTCACCAAGCAGCTGGATGACCTCAACAAGGCGAAGTCCGATCTCGTCGCCGTCGTCAATGACATCAAGACGCGGAGCGCGGAACTGTTCACCACGACCTACAAGCAGATATCGGACAATTTCCAGGAGATGTTCCGCAAGATGTTCGGGGGTGGCAAGGCGGAGCTGATCCTTCTCGATCCGGAGAACGTCCTGACGAGCGGCATTGACATCTTCGCACAGCCTCCCGGGAAGAAGATGGTCTCCCTTTCCCTCCTCTCCGGAGGGGAGCGGTCGATGACCGCCATGGCGTTGCTCTTTGCGACCTACCTGGTGAAGCCGTCCCCGTTCTGCATTCTCGATGAGATCGATGCCGCGCTTGATGACCGCAACATCGGCAGTTTCCTTTCGGTCCTGGAAGAATTCTCCAAGACAAGCCAGTTCATCATCATCACCCACAACAAGCACACCGTTCTCGGGGCGAGTTCCATGCTGGGTGTCACCCAGATGGAGGCGGGAGTCTCGACGACGGTCAGTTACAAGCTCGTCAAGGAAGCCGGGAAACCGGTCATCATGGACGAAAGCAACCAGAAAGTCGATTTCACCGATGATGGGGTAAGGAAGTAATTATGCACAATAATCTTGACACCTTACGCCCGTCTAAGGTATAAGCTAACAGGATAGGAAGTTGAATGTTCGAAGCGATTAGCGAAAAATTTTCCGGTATCATGCGTGCCATGGCCGGCAAATCCAAGATTACGGAAAAGAACGTAGAAGATGCCGTTGAAGAAATCAAGGTAGCGCTTCTGGATGCGGATGTGAATCTCCGCGTCGTGCGTCGTTTTGTCAATTCGACGCTTGAGGATGCGAAAGGGGAGAAGGTCCTGAAGGCCGTCGACCCCGGTCAGCAGTTCGTCAAGATTGTCTATGACAAGATGGTCGCCCTTCTTTCCGATCCGGAGCATCAGAATCTGGTGCTTCGCGGTCCTGATGTCACTTCCGTCCTCCTGATGATGGGTCTGCAGGGTTCCGGCAAGACGACCACAGCCGCCAAACTGGGTGCCCTTCTGAAGAAGAAAGGACGCAGGCCGATTCTTGTCGCCTGTGACCTTGTGCGTCCTGCGGCTGTCCTGCAGCTTCAGGTGCTCGGGGAGAAAGCCGGCATCCCTGTCTATGCGGAGGATGGGGCGAAAGATCCCGCGAAAGTCGCTTCCAACGGCTTGCAGTTCGCTCGCAAGAACCAATATGACGTGATGATCGTCGATACCAGCGGACGAATGTATCTCGACGAGGCCTTGATGGATGAGCTTGAGCGCATCAAGAACGCCGTCAGGCCGGACGAGACGTTGTTCGTCGCCGATTCGATGACCGGCCAGAACGCCGTCGCAATCGCACAGGAATTCGAGACGAAAATCGGCATTTCCGGTGTGATCCTGACCAAGTTCGACAGCGACACCCGTGGTGGAGCGGCGCTTTCCCTCCGCTCGGTCGTCGGCAAACCGATCAAATTAGTCGGCACCGGCGAGAAGATGGAGGATATCCAGCCGTTCTATCCGGAACGCATCGCGAGCAGGATCCTCGGCATGGGAGATGTCGTCTCCCTTGTGGAGAAGGCCCAGGAGACGGTCAGCCAGGAAGAGGCGATGAAGTTGCAGGCCAAGATGGCCAAGAACACCTTTGACCTGCAGGACTATCTTGACCAGCTCAACTCGATGAACAAGATGGGGACGATGGACCAGATTCTTGACATGATTCCAGGCGCGAAAGGCCAGGTCAGCGCGGATGACATCGACACCAAGCAGATTCAGACGGAGAAGGCGATCATCCTTTCCATGACGAAACGGGAGAGGAGCGACAGCCGGATCATCGGGCCGGACAGGAGAAAGCGCATTGCGAAAGGCAGCGGAACGACGGTCAACGATGTCAACCGGATGCTGAGAAGATTTGAGAAAATGCGGCTTACCATGCATAAGTTCGCAAAAAATAAGAAATATCAAACTGCACTGCTAAAACAGATGGGCATGATGCAGAGTTGAGGAGGAAATAGAATGAGCACAAGCATGAGACTGAAACGTTTTGGAGCCCAGAAGAGACCCGATTACCGTATCGTGGTCATGGATCGCAAGGTGCCTGCCAACGGCAGGACGCTCGATGAGATTGGCGAGTATCACCCGATCGCAGCGGAAGACAAGCAGATTGTCCTTGACGCCGACAAAGTGAAAGCATGGCTGGTGAAGGGAGCGCAACCCACCGATACGGTGAAGAAGCTCTTGAACAGAAGCGGAATCCAGATTTCCAGAAAACCTGCCACCCAGGACTAAGGTCCAGGAGCTTGTTGTGGAAAAAGAACTGGTAGAATACATCGTAAAGAATCTTGTCGACAAGCCTGACGAAGTGAACGTCAACGTCATCGAGGGGGAGAAATCCACCATCCTGGAGTTGAAGGTCGCTTCCGATGATATCGGCAAGGTGATCGGCAAGCAAGGTCGCATCGCGAAAGCGATCCGCACGATCTTGTCGGCCAGCGCCACGAAAGACGGCAAACGCGCGGTGCTGGAGATTCTTGACTGACCATGGATGATCTCCTGCAAACCGCTACCGTCGGTGCCGCTTACGGGCTTGACGGAGAGCTGAAAATCTATCCGAACAACACGGACGCCACCAATCTCAAGAAATTGAAGAAGGTGGTTCTTGAGGATAGTGACGGCTCGCGGCTTGAAGTGGATGTCGCTTCTTCAAGGATGGTCGGAGGGCAACTCGTCATGCATTTTGGGGGATATGATTCCCCTGAGAAGGCGAAGTTGCTTTCCCGACGTCTGCTATTTGTGCCGAGAGAAGACGCTTATGCCCTTAAAAAGGGAGAAGTATATGCAGCTGACCTTGTCGGATGCGCCCTTCTCTTTGACGGGAAAAGGCTTGCGACGGTGAAATCGACCATCGACGGCCCACAGTCGTTGCTGCTCGAGGCAGAGGACGGCGAAGGGAACAAACATCTTGTCCCCTATCTGAAGGAATACATCTCAAAAACCGATATCGAGGGAAAACGCATCGATCTCGCATGCGATTGGATCCTTTCATGAACATCACTGTCCTGACGCTCTTTCCTGAGATGGTGGAGCCTTTTTTCACCAACTCCATCATGAAACGTGCGGTGGAACAAGGAATCATCACCTATACCATCGTCAATTTCAGGGAATTCGCTGAAGGAAAGCACAAAAGCTGTGACGATGTCCCTTTCGGAGGTACGGCCGGCATGCTCCTCAAGTGCGGCCCGATCGACAAAGCGCTGGAAGCGATCGGTACGGAAGGGAAACGGGTCGTCTTCGCGACTCCGAGCGGAAAGAGGTTCGACCAGAAGTACGCGCTTGATCTGAGCAAGGAGAAAGATCTCATCTTCATCTGCGGACACTATGAGGGGCTCGACCAAAGGGTCATCGACCGCTGGGTGGATGACGAGGTGTCCGTGGGGGACTATGTGATCAGCAGCGGGGAAGTGGCGACGCTTGTCATCATCGATGCGCTCTATCGCCTTGTCGATGGCGTGATCGCCGCGGATTCCCTGGACGAGGAGAGTTTTCATGGCGGATTGTTGGAATATCCCCAATATACCCGTCCTGAAACCTATTGCTCAAATGTGGTGCCTGCGGTATTATTGAGCGGTCATCATGCCCATATATGTGAGTGGCATGTGATGCAACGCTTGGAGAGGACGCTGGAGCGAAGGCCGGAACTGTTGGAGACGGCCGATCTCGACGGAGCATCCAGGATCATGTTGAATAAACTGTTAGTTCACGATTGTGAAAAGGGATTGTAAAATGGACGAAGCAAAAGAAGAAGTGAAGACTCCGGAAGCGGCGGCAGCGCCACAGGCGGAGACTCCGAAAGCACAGCCGGCTGAAGAAAAGAAAGCCGCTCCTGTCGCACAGGGAAAGATTGATGTCATCAAAGCAATTGAGGCCGAACAACTCAAAGAGAACGCCGAAAACTTCAACGTCGGCGATACGGTCAAAGTGTACTTCAAGATTATCGAGGGCGCCAGTGAGCGTGTCCAGATTTTCGAAGGCCTGGTCATCTGCAAGAAGAACAGCGGACTGAGAAGGTCTTTCACTGTCCGGAAGATTTCCTACGGTGTCGGTGTCGAGCGTATTTTCCCGATCAACTCACCGCGTATCGAGAAGGTGGAAGTCATCAGGAAGGGACGTGTGAGAAGGGCAAAGCTCTACTATGTCCGCAAGAAGATCGGCAAGCAGGCGAAGATCAAGGAATTGATCGTAAAGAAGAACGCGTAGTTCTTGCCTGGTGCGTGAAGCCCCGTCCCGAACGACGGGGTTTTGTTTTATCTTGCTTTTACGGAAGATGTTTTGCACAATAGAGAAGAAGAGGTGATTATGGATACGACGCAGAAAAGCAAACGGAACAGACATGGGAACCGCGGAAAGAAGAAAGAGAATCCCTCAAGAATCCCCAGTGCGAAGGAGATGCTGTTGCCGCAGGCGAAAGCGGTGAAGCACAGCACGCTTCCCATCCCACCGGTGAAGAATGTCCAGGAACCTTGCCCCGTCTGTCCTGACTGCGGACAGCCCATCACGGAAATTGAGGAAGCCTTGACCGGTCCTGACGGCCAGTACCGTCATTTCGACTGCGTGCTGAAGAGCTTGGCGGAGCAGGAGAAGCCGACGGAGACTCAGAAACTGAGTTATGTCGGAAGCGGCAATTTCGCCATTTTCGAGAAGAGCGAGACAGGTTCATGGATCACGGTGAAGACCATTCCCTATGAAAGCAGGGAACGGTTCGACGCGATGAAGAAATATGTGGAGGGGATCAAGGCATGAGCGACAGCGAGAAAGCGATGATCCCAGGTTCCTTCGATCCGCCGACCTATGGGCACCTGGACATGATAGAACGATGTTCCCGTCTCTACAAGGAGACGGATGTCGTCATCGCCGACAACATCAAGAAGCATTGCATGTTCTCTCCAAAGGAGCGGAAAGCGATGCTGGAGGAACTCACTTCTTCCTATCCGAATGTCCATGTGACCGTCTATCCCGGACTTGTCGTCGACTATGCTAGGGAACATGGGGTTGGCGTGCTGATAAGGGGCATTCGTACGGTTGTCGATTTCGGCGCTGAGTTCGAGGCGGCGTTGATCAACAAGAAGCTGAACAGTGACCTGGAAGTGCTTTTCATGCCCACGAGCGAGCAGTGTTCCCTGCTCAGGTCCTCGACGATAAAGGAATTGGCGAGTTTCGGAGCCGATGTCTCAAAGTTCGTGCCCCCCCTCGTTTCCGATGCGCTGAAGCGGAAAATGAAGGAGAATCCCAGTTGTTGACTAGGTTCAGCAAAACCGTTATTCTACCGTAGTACGTAAAAAATTGAGAAGAGGTAAGTGAAATGGCAACACCCAAATATAAAACTTCGAAATCAAAAGCAGCAAGCAGGAAAGCGTCCAACATGAAGTTGGCCGCGCCTACTTTGACAAAATGCAGCACATGCGGAAATATGATCCTTCCCCACAGAGTCTGCCCGAAATGTGGCAGCTATCGTGGCAAACAGGTCATTGCGCAAGACGAGAAATAAGAGGTTTTTATGAATCAAGACGAATTGTTTAAGAAAGTCCAGGCACTTGTGGCTGAAAAGCTAGAGGTTGACCCGTCGAAAGTGACGATGGATGCTTCTTTCAGAAAAGATCTTGGGGCTGACAGCCTCGACACTTATGAGTTGGTCTATGCCATCGAAGAAGAGCTTGGTGTCACCATCCCTGATGAGAAGGCCAATGAATTCGAGACGGTGAAAGACGCTGTCGATTACCTTTCCACGCAACTCTGATTCATGAGTCATCCTGAGTTTGGACAGGCTCCCGCACTCTCGGAAGAGAGGGAACGGGAGCTTTTGGAATTTAAGGAAAAATGTCAGATTCCATTGCAAGACATGGAATTGCTCAATCTTGCCTTCACCCATCGCTCTTTCGCCAACGAGACGCATGAGTCGGTCGACAACAACGAACGGCTAGAGTTCCTTGGCGACAGCGTGCTTGGCCTTTCCGTCGCGGACTGGCTTTTTCGGAACATGCCGAAGAAGCATGAAGGTGACTTCTCAAAGATCAAGAGCATCGCAGTGAGCGAGGACAGCCTCGCCGTAGTGGCGGGTGAGCTTGGCATCGGCGCCCTTCTCTTGATGGGCAAGGGGGAGGAGCACAGCGGGGGGAGAAGCAAGAAGGCGTTGCTCGCAGATTGCGTCGAGGCGGTCTTCGCCGCTAGCTATCTCGACACAGGTTTCCTTGCGACCCAATCCTTTATCCTGAAATATCTTGTGCCGCAGATCAATGCGGTGCTGAAGAACAACTACCATCATGACTTCAAGACAAGTCTGCAGGAATACATGCAGAGCAAGTACAAGAAGACTCCGGTCTATACCTTGGTCAAGAAAACAGGCCCGGAACATGATTTCACCTTTTTCGTGACGGTGAAGGTGCAGGACAATGTGTTCGGCCCCGCGGAAGGTTGCACGATCAAGAAGGCGGAGCAGATGGCTGCGAAAATCGCCTATGACAGTCTGGGTGTCGGGAAGTTCGAGGAACACAAGGCGGATTGACGCTCCCTCGCAAGAGAAAGAAGCCGTTCCCGCTCGTTGTCCGTCGGATCGTCGATAACCCGTTCAAGCAGGTAGGAGAGCAAGTCTCCGATATCTTTGCCTTTGGCACCGAGCGCCATCATGTCATTGCCGTTCACCTTGAGCTCTTTCAATGATAATGCGTCATTGTGCTTCTCAATCTGTTTGATGCGCTCGTCCAGGGCGCGTATGGTCTCGTAATCCGCCTTGCCGGAAGTCGCCTCCTCATCGGCGAAGCGAAGCCGGAACAGGTCGTCGATGTTCCCTTTGCCGACACGGTTGATGAATCTCCTGACCGCGGCGTCGCTCCAATTGTCGCTGTAACAGAACATATGCTCGTCGATCAGATGGCTGACGCTCTCGATCTCCTCATTGGAAGCTTTCAGGTTCCGCAGGATGTCCCGAGTCATGTCCGCACCCATATGGTCATGCCCATGATAGGTGTTGGCCTCCTCCCTGTAGACGACCGTCCTGCTTTTCCCCACATCATGGAACAGCGCGGCAAGACGGACGACAAGCGGGTAGTGGTGGTCAGCGGCCGCCTGGCAGCAGTTGATGTTGTGGGCCAGCACCGTATCATGGTGCATGCCGTTCTGCATCACGGATGCGCCTTCCTGAAGTTCAGGGAACAAAACTTCCATGACACCGCTTTCCTCCATAAGGGTGAAGCCTTCCTTCGGGTGGTCGCTCATGACCATCTTGAGGATTTCCTCATGGATCCTCTCTTTGGAGACGAACCTGAGGTTCTCCCTCAACTCTTGCATGGCTGAAAACGTCTTTTCTTCGATGGTGAAATTGAGTTTTGCGGCGAAGCGCAACGCCCGCAAGATCCTGAGGGCGTCTTCCTGAAACCGTTCTCTCGGTTCTCCTATGGCCCTGATGATGTGGGCTTTGAGATCCTCTTTCCCGTGATGGAAGTCGATGATCTCCCCTGAAGTGCAGTCGGCGGCGAACGCGTTGATGGTGAAGTCCCGCCGTTTCAGGTCTTCTGAGAGGGAGCGTACGAAAGTGACATTGTCCGGATGGCGCATGTCGCTGTAGGCGCTCTCCGTCCTGAAGGTGGTCACTTCAAACTTTTCCCCTTTGAAGAGCACCGTGACGGTTCCGTGGTCGATGCCGGTCGGGATGACACGACGGAAAAGATGGATCACTTCTTCCGGTTCCGCGCTTGTGCAGAAGTCGTAGTCGTCGCAGGGGACGCGCATCAGGTGGTCCCTGACGCATCCGCCGACGAGATAGAGGTCAAACCCGGCTTCCTTGAAAACGGAAGCGAAGCTCTTGATGGTTTCACTGAGGGTGAAGCGTTCCATGGATTCCATCATCCCGCCTTGGAGCTTCCCTGTCAACAACACCTTCATCCCTGTCAACAACACCTTCATCCCCATTGCGC
>Ga0183096_1002374_pt1 | contig 13063 bp, 9 predicted proteins | sample Biomet5_FD_127791 | JGI IMG/M metagenome (GOLD analysis project Ga0183096, IMG submission 127791) | Microbial communities from bioreactor (seeded with sewage sludge) at LBNL, California, USA - Biofuel metagenome 5 (version 2) (version 3) | ecosystem: Engineered > Bioreactor > Anaerobic >... | reverse complement strand
CTAAATTCTATTTAGCGCAACAGACATGACATTGGAATAAGACGGGGCCTGTTGGAGTGAAGTATCCGCCTTCGACCTCATCATATCCCTCGGCCTGGAACGGGAAATTTACGACCTCTGCAACGTTAACGATATCCTTGAATATTTCGGCGAGCACCTGCTGGGAGAATAGCAGTAAATTTTTATCGCTGGTGCCGTGACGGCACCAGCGACAGAGGTGCCATTTCATAAACAACGGCTTAAACGTACAAGCGACATGATCCAATACTATCCTCTTGCAGGTCATGGAAAACACCAGGTTTCCGCCGACGCCATGACGATTACGCAGATGAATTTACTGTTTATGATTACAAACAGTTTGTTGCAAATTAAATATATAAACTTTTTATCGTTGGTGCCGCGACGGCACCAACGATAAGGTCTATATTTATATTGGATGCTGCCAGGATTTACCGCTTAACGGCACCTCGAAGCAACCGGCTACACGCTGAGCAAAAGCGCAACCTTCGACCTCATCATATCCCTCTGCCTGGAGCGGGAAATTTACGACCTCTGCGACGCCAACGACATCCTTGAATATTTCGGCGAGCATCTGCCGTGAGAATAGCAGTTAATCAAAAACAAACACCTTCTATCGATGGTGCCGTCGCGGCATCATCGATAAGGCTCATATTTGTATAGATGCCGTTATTAATTGCCGCAAGACACGCCGTCCGTTTTTTACTGTTTTGTGATGACGATATGGTTCTTACCCCTGGCTTTTTGAATATCCACCAGACATGGCGCCGCGCCGTTTTTGGCAAAATACTCCAGATATGCGCGAAGTATCTCTGACAGCGACAAGCCGTAGGACCTGGCCTTCGCCATAGCGCGGGCCTTCAATTCCTTATCTACCTTGAAGGTGATTGTGGTCATTCCAGATTTTGACGCGGACATGGCGTGTACCTCCCTTTGATTTTCCGCTGGCTGCGATTTGTAACTAACCTGACTGCTGAATTCGGCAAACACCGTTTGCCGAATGTGTTCCATATTGTCTGCTACAGTCGCTCAACAAAGGCATACATATTTATACTTGAGATTTGGAGGCGTGTTATAAGTTATTCTAACGGCCTTCCGTATTCGAGCACAACATCTTCTCCGCTGAGATTCTGGACAGGTTTTCCCATAGCCCTGCTGATAAGCGTCAGCAAGGATTTGGCGCGTTCTATATAGAAATCGCCAAAGTTATCCTTGCGCATGGCGGACACGTCAACCAAATGCGAAGTTATGCGAACTAGTCCAGTTTTTACTGTACATGTGTCTAGCATCAAATGTCTTTGCAAAATCTAAAATTTTTACTAAACCTGAGATAAAGAAGATTGTCTGAAAACATTTATTCATTTCGGAACACTCTTGAGCTAAGTTGCAATTTTAGAATTGTTGCTGAAATCCTACTTTTGTGAGATCGTTCATCAGTTTTGACATAAAATTATTAATACAACAGAACTCGTTATAATACTGGCCAATGCCCTCAATTTCTTTATCGCCATGAAAAAGGTTATTTCTATATTTATAACATATTTCCAAATAATAATAAATAAGTTTATCAGAATAAGAGTGGTAATTCACAACATTAAATATAGCCTCTCGTACTTCAGTAGATATCTTGTAGCATAGATTTAGATCGCAGAACATGTCATTCCCCATTCTTGTTCTGCTGTATCTTCTTGAGAAATGTTCAGCAAAAAAATCATAATCACAAACATTCACCTTCTTGTATATCGCATCATTAAGGTTTTCAAGTCTTTCATACACTTGTTTCCTGTTCCCATTTATTTGTGAATATTTATTGTCATCAAAAAATGTTGATTCAAAGACATTAAAGTACATCAGAAATTGAAGTACTGCAATGATATCTCTGCATGTCATTTGCCTCTCAGCAGTTTTGATATACTTGAGTTTAGCTTCTAAAATATTCATTTTTTCACCTTCTTAGGATAATTCAGTTATTCCTTCAAACATTTTTTCTATAAAGTTGTCATTGTCCATAAACAGAACATGATTTTTATTCCAATCATTCTGTGTTGTGTTTGTATTTAAAAGATCTGCATACTTCGTTGGAGATAAAATAAATGATGTAAGCATAACTGATGGTGCTTGAAGTTGAGCTTTAATTTCAGTTTCCAGTCTTCTAAATAAGTTTACTTTACTAGATGTTAATGTTTCTCTACCCATGCCATGAGGATCTATAAATGTAATATATTGCATACCATCAATAATAAGCCACATAATAAAATCTGGATAAAATCCTGCATCATCAAAAAATCCTATTCCATTTTTGCTGCGATTACGAATAAGATAAACTTCATTTTTAGTAAAATACTCTGTCTTATTAGAAATATAATCTCGAAGCGCTTTTACGAATTTTAACTCTGAGTCGTTCAGTGCAACTGGAGATATGCAAATTTTCACATTTCTATTAGCAAGACTCAAAAGTGGGTTATATAGGTTTGCAGAAAAACAGACTAATTCCATATCGCCAAACTGAGAGTTCTTAAAATTTGGCAGATGTTTTTCATTCTTTGCTTTTTCAGCTTCTTTGATAACGTTACGAATCCAAGCAATAGTAGCTTCGTTTTCGCCCTTTTCTTCAATGTTGATACTGTATTCATCTTTTTCTTCATTCAAGAAGTTTTCATTATCATCGTCCATTGGCACTAAGTCATAGCCAACGACCTGTGATTCCCACCGATTTTGTTCAGTATAATACAGTCTGTCAAAATACTTTATAAGCAAGGTAACGGCTATTTTATCAAAGCGTTTATAATCCTCAAAAGTCCGGACAGCAAGATCATCTTCTGGTATAAGTAATTTGTACCAGCTATTCTCAAGAAGGAGCGACTTGATGTCTTGACGAGTAATATTGACATTGTATCGCGCTTTTCCCATTTTATATCTTTGTAATTCAGAGTAAATCATATCATAATCTAAAAATGCACGTTGTTTATCTCCGAGTGTAGCTTCGTTTTTTGTAATTTCGTCTGTAGTTAGACTTCGTGATGTCTCAATCTGAACCTTGGAATAACAATCAAGAACGATGGCCTTGACTCTAGAATCTAGTCGCAAGAACGGTTTCGCAGCATCCTTTTTAAAATCAACATTACCTTTAACGCGCAATGAATACAGTTTCTTATTTTTATATGCTGTGTTTCTTATGACAGGCATATTCAGAACAAGCAACTGTCCCTTTTCACTTGGCACACCCTCATTTTCAAGAAACTCTTTAAACTGTCTCATATAGTCCGCGCGAACGCCAAAAATATTTAATGTTTCCAAAACGCCTATATATTTGGGCGGTTGTACTGCAGGGTAGTCTTTCCTGTAAAAATTACTGCGCTTGAGCGACATTTTGCAACCCTTTAGGCGTACACCTCGCCCAAAAAGCTGGATAATTTCGCTTCCCTCACTACGTCCGACATTCATGAGGCCCATAGTGGATACGCGCCAACAATTCCAGCCCTCCGTGAATTTTTTAGAACCGATAAGCAAATTGATTGTTGAATCAGGTTTAGTTATACCTTGGAAGAGTGAACCTGAAAAATCAATGGAATTGGTATCAAAACCATTTTCCGAAAATAATTTCATCAAAGCAGAATCATCGCCTACATTGATTACACCAAATGGTTCATTTTCACCAAGCCGTAAGCGGATTTCTCCACTTACACTTTTGAGATTTTCAATATGCAAGACTGCACCAGCTGACTGACAATTGAACACTATCTTTAATATATCTGAAAATATTTCAGACACTTGCATATTAGTAGCAACGATATATTGAAAACTATTTATAAAGATATCCCTGCTTTTGTCATCAATCAAGCCACTATTACCAGATAAAATGCGTTTAATATTAACTACAGATTTTTCTTTGTTATTAATAAAATCTCTGAAAAAAATAAGAATATCTACAACATCTGACACATTACGCCCACCCTCTGTGTGTACTGCATTAACACTTGCACCAACAAATACAAATAATGGGTTTTCAATGTTAAACGGCTGGTATTCACTTTTCTGCGCCAGATATAATTTCTTTTGTTGATAATAGGATAAAAGACAAGCAGTCAAATAAGTCGTGCGTTTTAAATTATCGCAACTATCTGATAAGTTAATGATATTATAATCTTTGCCATACCCATCGCCGTAGAAATATTTATATGAGTAATCGAAAATAATACACTTTGCGTACCTTTCCAAGAGCGACTTATCACTAGCAGCAGCAATTGCCTGACCAAATGTAGCTGAATACTCAAACGAAAAACCATCTGAACACAGTTCGTCCCTGTATTTCTGCCATTTCCCTTCTTTGCCTGATGATGAACCACGATGTCCCTCGTCAACAAATACAACGTTACGATTTCCAAAACGCTTAACTGATACAACAGTGTCTTGATCTTTATCTCCAAGCTTAGTATTTTCAAGAACTATGATATCGTCATCGTTTCGGGTCCAACGGCTTGCTGATTTATCGTAGATGCTGGCTGTTATTCCTGATCCAGCATAATCCTCAATATGTTGTAGTGATAATCCTTCCTTTGGCGTTAATAATATATATGATGCATCATCCGGAAGTTTACCGCAGGAGTAGTGTATATACTGATAATAGTTAATATGCATAATAAGGGTTTTACCGCTGCCGGTGGCATTCCACACAGCTATTTTATTCAATTCACCGACAGTATATGGCCCCAAAGCATCATTAGTATATTGCGTGTTAAATTCTGAAATATACGAGTTCAAACCATCAATCAAACCTTGTCTGTCGTTAAAATATTTGTCGAGGTAATATTCAATAAACAACAGTGATAGATATTGGAAGTATTTAAGCACCATAGGCTCTTTGCGCATTTCGTTGATTTTATGCATATAGCCAACAATATTCATATCATAGCTTGCAAGTGCTTCACAACTTATCGCACATTTGCGGCCAAACTGTAATTGTAACTGTTTACAAAAACCAGTAACACCTTCGCCGTCAATCTCTTCAAGAGACGGATTTTTTAAACTAACGGAGAGATCATTTAAACTGTCTGCACCAAATTGCGCCAACAGATACCGGTTCAAGACTAGTTTTTGATAAAATTTTAATTGCGGCTCGTTCATTGCAGTTCTTCTTGGCATAGTACGCCGCCCCCCTACTCTGCATCCTCAAACATACATTTTTTCATTTCCTCGTCAATTAAAATAACCTGCCAGTTTTCATTGTCGCTGCGCAAATTCATGAGATTATTATCACAATTGACATATATCCACTTGAAACTGCGAGCATTGGGCAGCAAAAGGAAATAAGCATCAAGCGCTGCGTTGTCCTTCGTAATATCGCCTGTCATTTCTCGCCACAAAGCAAGCGTTTTGTCGCCATTTGGCAATGTGCCTTCAACTGCTTTAAATTTATACGTCTTCCCAGCTTTCAGCTTTGCAGAAATAACTCCATACTTCCCAGCAGAAAAATCAGCGTCATATGAAACGAGAGCATGGTTCTTTGTAACAGTAAGCCCTGTGAGATAGTTAAAAGTTTCAACAAGGTCTATATTTCTTTCTATGCTTTCAAGATTTCTGGTGATATTCATTTTATAGCTAAATGGTTTGTCTAGCATTCCTACATTAAGCAAACTTGTACTGCCAGCTGATTCTGCATCCAGCATGTATGAAATAACATAAGACTCGCGGACATCAGCAAGTATATCGTTATCTCCGTTACGCAATATAATATTATTCAGAGCATCCTCATAAGATTCAAGTCGAATGTATTTAAATGCATGTGAAGAGCCACAACGTGAGACAGGTTTTCCGTTTACCCAACCTTTTTTATCGTTCGTATCCATTGAGTAAATTACCCTTTGAATTCTAGGTTTTGTGGCTGTATCGAAGAATTCACCCATCTCAACAAGAATATACTTACGCTTCCCTGAATCAGCTCTGTTATATGAAATTACACAATGCCCTGTCGATGCTGAACCAGCAAAATAATCCATAACAATTGCATTTTTATTGTCATGAAGATTTTCCAAATTCAATACTTGATTCATAAACGCTTGCGGTTTTTTCCCATTTCTAAAAGTGGTTCCACCTTCGTCAGTGCAATCATTAAATGCAGATTCAAAATCATACATATTAGGATATGGAACACTTTTCGTATCCTTTTTAGTTAATGGAACTCCTTGATAGTAATCACCATTTTTCCGTCCACTCTCAATAGACGGACACCAAAAGTATCTGTAACCTAAACCATCATCGCCCATATTAGTGACACGAAGTAAGCAATTACGAAAATTATCACTATTTGGCTCAATATGAGCAACATAGAAACGTCCGCTTGAGTTTCCCTCTCTTATAGATCCTCGAACACTAATCTTCTTTAAACCTTTTGCTGTGGGTAAATCCTTTCTAATACCATATGTACCAGGTTTAAAAATATCGATGGTTTTATTTTCCCGAACAATTGTTTCAGAAGGATCACTTTGATGGTCTATATAATATTTATAGTCATCAAGTGATGTGTTATCTTCTATTCTTTTAGCCGGCATATACAATGAAGTCTTAGCATATGCTAATAACATTTCATATATCTCATGAAAATCTTTATCTCCTTTAAGAATACGATTTTCATGTCTTACCTTTATTGCAATAGTTGCAAGATAGTTATGCAAGCCGTAAATATTATCCAAACAGAATTTTAAATTATATAACTCATCTTCGTTAATGCTAATATAAATTGGACAAATATCTTTTTGTAAATTATAAACAAGCTGAAGCCTATAATCCATCATCGCAATCCAAGATGAATCTGCGTAATTATCTTTGTATAAAAATTTTCCCTCTGCTCGGTCACCTTCTGTATTATAAGGTGGATCAATATATACACAGTCAATTCTTTTGGAATACTTTCTTGATAATAAGGAAAGGGCTTGTGAATTTTCACTATGTATCATTAAACCATCAATTTGTTCATCAAAATTGTTAATACTGTCTATAAGATGTTCTTTGAAATCCATATTAAAAAATGCCGTATCTAAAACAAGGAACGGATTTTGCCTAAGAAAGTCAATAGTAAGTGGCACAGTATAAGATACCTTAGCAGGAATAAAAAGATTGCCAGACTCCGCCTCTATTTCATCAATTGAAAATAGGCGAACCCATTCTGCTCGCTGAGCATCATTAGCGATAATTTCTGGATACATATCTTCCGGCACACGGTCAAGCGTAATACAGTAGTTAGTCTCAACTACAAATTTCTTTTTAAGATATAACTTCTTTTGGAAATTTTCTATCTGCGCGAGAAAAGAGATTACTTTTCTAGCAATTGCTCGGATAACTTTGGCTTTTATTAAATAAGTTTTCGTTTTTGTGTCATTCTGCACATCAATATCATCGAGAAAGATAACGTCATTCTTAATATAAAAATCGAGCTCACGATTTAAGAACTTCCCCAAATCTTTGTGTATGAAGTAATCAAATGTGTTTCGTGCCGTATAACGGATAAGTTGGCGTTCTAACAAAGATTTACCATCAGTTATGTTTAAAATCTCTGCAAAAGACTGAAATTCAGGTTGTGTTTGTACTGCCACAAATGCGTTGACAATGTCAGTAATATGCCTAGCCTGCGCATTACTATCATTATATTCAGATGCCTTATATTCTACGTATATGAACAGTGCTCCGTTAATTACTTCAAATGACTTTGCAGAGTGAAGTTGGAAAAATTTCTTTTTATCTGCTTTGTTGTTATCTTGTTCTATGTCTGCCTCAATGAGTTTAAAGTGTATTTCGTCTCCATAAATTGTCTTGAAAACATAATTTTTAAAATATTCGCTAGTTTTTACATAATATTGATCTGCATTTGCCCAGTGAAGTTTGACCTCTTCACCTTCATATGGAATTGCATATACGCCATCCTTGTAGCGTCGTTGTGATATAAAATCACCGGCATCGTAATAGCGGGAGAAAAAGTTCGTCAAATGGTTATAAATATCTGATTCGACAGCAGACACGTCTATACCATCGCCAATACTTTTTCTCTTTGCTTCTAAATCAGCTAATACGGCAGTTTTTGTTAAATCAGAAAAAACTGTATTAGCTTTTGCATCGGCAATCTGTTCATCTATTTTTATGATCTCAGATGAAACATTAAGTTCAGCCAGTTCCTTTAAACCTTTTGTAATTTGTATAGGCAAATCCTCTTCAATAAATTTATTTATTTCATCATGCTTCATTCGCATGATGCGATATATACCAAAATCCAGATCCGCCTGATCAAATTGGAACATATCGCGGAGAATATTCATAAATTTTTTTTGATTTTCAGTCATATTATGGTTCCTCCATTTCATCTAAAACCAAATAATAACTTAACGTGCATGACTAAAAGTCATGTCACCATATTTTTTACACTTGGCATTAACACAACGCAGCTATTATACAAAAAAAAGACGGACAGGCACAGCCCATCCGTCTTAATTATCTCACATCTTCCCCGTCAGCCTCAGCGCCTGCAAGCAGATGATGTAGGCGACGCTGATGGTGATCAGCCGTTTGAACATGCTGCCTGATTTCCCATCACGTAGTTCTCAGCCGCTATGACCATGTGGTCAAGAACGCCGAGGTCGTCGCCTTTTACGGCGATGTAGGAGAGCGCCGCCTGCCCAAGGAGCGGATAAAAGTCCAACTTGCTTATGAAGTCGATGCAAGGAGCGCAGATCGTTTTGAGCCTGTCCAGCAGCTCCGCTATTTCCGGCGCGTGTCTGGAAATGACGTAGACGTCGCCAAGACGGCCGCGGCCGGGAGTCTTTTTTGATTCGACGATGAGGCCGGCACCTCCCCACTGAGATTTGCCGCTCGCTGCGCGGAATTTTCCGGAACGAATTTCGGCCCTGAGGTTCTCAAGATCTTTGAAGATAAACGCGCTGTTATGAATGATGCTGTCTGCCATAAATATTCCTCCTCGTCTGTCTGTGCTGCCTCTCTGGTGAATTGCCGCCGCCGCGTTTCCGATTCCGCTGCACTCGTCTAGATCCAGTTCTTCCGCACGCATCCTTTCGCTGTGTCCCTTATGCCTCTGTCAAAAAGCGCACAACACATACGCGTTCTAAAGCAAGATACTCCGAACCGTTAAGCCATATTCAGTTTTCTTTTGGGACGGGACCAGATAGAACATCTGCCCGTGATAGTCCGCCGACCGCCGCTTGCGCTGGATCATTGCACTCGATATTTTGAAGAACCGCGGCCAAACCAGTCGCAGGATTTAGAATTTTACTACAATTTCTTGGCCTGTCAATCACATATCTGAAAATTTGAATGAAATTTCTAAATGCCAGCCGCTGGTCGTTTTATCAAGCTTATAATCCTGCAGCCGCGAAAATTATTATGGAGGGCACCTGCTTTGGATCAATTTCGTGAGGTCACGAAATTGATCTGAGATTTTTCAAGACCGACAGCCCACCACATCCTCAACTATTAGGTTTTCCCGAATAGTTGCCCGCTCTTTCCAGGGATCACCATTCATCAGGCAATTTTTAGTAACTGCTTTTGGGCCTCAGTTTTGTGAGCCGACTCCGTGCGAAAATTAGTGTTCGGAATAATTCTGTATGCATTTCCAAAAAGGCCGTTTCCCCGTTAGCGTAACATTTACGCTTACGGGAGAGGTTTCGTTTTAGAGAAATAATAAACTAATAAATAGCGCCAATATTTTCACTATCAGCAAGGCTTTATGATGTATTTATAAATTTTACAAATCACGATATTTCTTTTGATCAGACTTTTATCTGACCAATTTTCAAATTCGCGTTTTTAGCCGTTTTCGCACATTTTATAATTTATAAAGACAAACAGTTATCATATATTAAACCATCGCGAATTGTCTGGCGGCTGCACGACGGACAGCGGACGAAATAACGGCTAAATACAAAACAGAGCTGCCGTTGGCAGTGGGCGCGGCAGCTCTGTTGCATTGCAATTGTTTGTTCTGTTTCGTATCAAAGCACGCTCAGGTACTTGTCGCCTCTGTCGGGCTGGACTGTCACGACCGCGGAATCGGCGGGCAGGCGTCGGGCCGCTTCGATGGCGGCGTAGACGTTGGCGCCCGTGGAGATTCCGCTGAAGATGCCCTCTTCCGAGGCCAGTTTTTTTGCGGTGTTGAGCGCGTCGTCATCCGTTACTGTGACGAATTTCGTGACGACGCTTTTATCCAGATTTTTCGGCACAAAGTTGGCGCCGATGCCCTGGATCTTGTGCGGGCCGGAGCGCCCCTGCGTCAGCAGCGGGCTGGAAGCCGGTTCCACCGCGATGATCTCGGCGTCCGGCCATTTTTTCTTCAGCGCTCTGCCGATGCCGGTCACCGTGCCGCCGGTGCCAAAGCTCGCGATGAAGGCGGCCAGTTTTTTGCCTGCCGGCAGCTGGGAGAGGATCTCGGGGCCGGTCATGGTCTCGTGCGCCCAGGGATTGCCGGGGTTGGCGAACTGGTCTAGCATCACGGCGTGTTTGTCCGCGGCCAGCATTTTTTCCGCCGCGACGGAGGCGCCTTTCATGCCCTCGGCAGCGGGGGTCAGCACCAGTTCGGCGCCGAAGGAAGAGAGTATCTTGCGGCGTTCGACCGACATTGATTCCGGCATTGTGAGCACCACGCGCAGTCCCATTGCGCGACCGAGCAGCGCGAGCCCGATGCCTGTGTTGCCGCTGGTCGGTTCGACGAGCACTGTGTCGTCGTGCAGTCTGCCGGCCTGTTCGGCGAATTTCAGCATGCCGTATGCGGCGCGATCCTTGATGGAGCCGCCGGGGTTGCCGCCTTCCAGCTTGATCCACACCTCGGCGCCGCCCGTTGCGGCGTTAAGTTTGTAGAGCGGCGTATTGCCTATCAGTTTGACGATTGAGAGTTCCGAAAGTTTTTTCATGGTTCTGTCTATGCCTCCATCAGCGCGGTCTTGAAGACTTTTTCGACGGCTTCCTTAGTCGGCACGCCTTCGTGCACCTTTTCGCCCGCGACAAAGAAGGTGGGCACGTAATAGTAATCGTACTGCTCCGCTATTTCCGGATGTTTCTTTTCGTCTATCATCTCAAAGGGCACGTCTTTATATTCGGGGTGTTCCGCAAACAGTTCCGCCATCAGTTCGCGCGCGTGTCTGCAATGGGGGCATCCGTCGAACATGAACATCTTTACTGCTTTCACAGCTTTTGTCATCTTGACCGCCGCCTTTCTTATTTATAAAAATATAATCAAAATGCAAAAAACTGTTAAGGGGTTTATACTGATAGAAGATAGATGCGCAGGAAATCGCCGCAACATGCACAGCGAGATTTTGGGAGGTTATGCGTTTGAAGCTGAAGAAAATGGTTTTCCTGACCATATTTCTGTGCGCCGTGGTGCCGGTGCTGGCTCTGTCGGCCGTGTTTATCGCAACGTCTTCAAAGACAAGCAGGAACCTGATGAACGACAATATGGCCGCCGCCTCCAGGCTTTTTTCAAACAGCATCGACAATATTTTCGACATCAACAGAGCGGATATCTTCGTCACTTTTCATGTCTCCGAGATCCGCAGCTTTATCAGCGACAGCGTGTTCGGCGACCGCAAAGACGCAGCCGCCGTCAGAAATATCGCCAAGCGCCTCGCGCTCAGAGTCTCGTCCGACGGCAGGTACATACGCTACATCTCGCTGGTCGACGCCAACGGCAAGGTCCTGCTCAACAACGATATAAGCAAGATCGGCACGCGTTCGCGACTGCCGGCCGGCACGCTCGAACAGATCAAAAAGTCGGGCAGCTACTTTGTGACGGATATTTTCAGCATCAAGGGGCTCAGAGATCCCTTCGTGTACGCCATCGTGCTGCCGCTGATCGACCATCACGAATTTCACGGCTCCATGTTCTATGTGCTCTCCCCCGCTTCCATACAGGAGCTGGTCCGCTCCGCGGGATTTTTCAAATCCTACAGGTCGGGTTCCGTCACGGTGCTTGATTCCGGCTACAATATCGTGGCGACCAGCAACCCGCTGCTCAAAAAAATGACGAACTTCCGCACCGAGGTCAGGGACAGCAATCTGCTGGCTCTCGTCTCCAGGGACAGCGTCTCCGGCGACCAGGCCGGCGCCGTGCGCTACACGGCCGGCGGCAGGAAGAGGATCGGCTATCTGCATACGGTGCCCGACTCCGGCTGGAAGATCATCTGCTCCGTGGAAGAAGATGAACTGTTCAGGCCCGTGAGGCGCATGATCCTCTGGGACTGCTTATTCGTGGTCCTGCTGCTGGTGATCGTCACGGGAGCCTTCCTGCTGCTGATGAGACAGATCACCGACCCCATGTACGGACTGCTGAGCACCATCCACAAAATGCGCGGCGGCGACTACGCAGCCAGGTTCAACTATCAGGGCAGGGACGAGTTCCGCGAGATAGCCGACGCTTACAACGACCTTGCCGACATTACGCAAAACACGCTGAAACGCGAAAAGGCGCACAGCGAATTTCTGCTCGACAAATCAAACCACGACCAGCTTACAGGGCTTTACAACAAAGCCGCCACGCAGGAACTTATTTCTGAGTGCATAGGCGAATATGGCAGGACGGGCAGCCATGTTCTGTATATAATGGACATCGACAACTTCAAGTCGATCAACGATACTCTGGGGCACAGCCTCGGCGACAGGGTGCTGGCGGAACTGGCCAAACACCTGAGCGCCGCGGCGAGGGAGAGCGACGTGGTTGGGCGCATAGGCGGCGACGAGTTCATGGTCTTCCTCAAGGATATCAGGAACACGGAGACAATCGCCATCAAGGCTGAGGAACTGCGCAGCGCGTTCCACACTGCCGGCGCAGCCATTCCTGAACTTGCCAGGATGTCGGGCAGCATCGGCTGCGCGCGCTACCCGGACGACGGCGGCACGTTTGAGGAGCTGTACAAAACGGCTGACAAGGCGCTTTACGAGACAAAAGCCAGCGGCAAGGACGGCTGGACAATTTACGGCATAAAGAGGAGCAATAAGAACGATGCAGTATAAGATCAAACAGGCCGACAGAGGCCTTTTCTACAGCAGGAAC
>Ga0183096_1002372_pt1 | contig 13070 bp, 12 predicted proteins | sample Biomet5_FD_127791 | JGI IMG/M metagenome (GOLD analysis project Ga0183096, IMG submission 127791) | Microbial communities from bioreactor (seeded with sewage sludge) at LBNL, California, USA - Biofuel metagenome 5 (version 2) (version 3) | ecosystem: Engineered > Bioreactor > Anaerobic >... | reverse complement strand
GGGTCGCCGCCCAGCCGGAGCCGGACGCCGGCCAGCCGGCGGACCAGGCCACCAAGACCGTCGGCGTCGTCCCTTCCCGGACGGCCTCCGAGACGCCCCAGGACCTCACCAAGAAGATCGACGTGCTCGACGCCCACATCGAGCAGCTGGCCGCCCAGAAGCCGGCCGCGGACCCCGCGGCGGCTGTGGCGCCGCAAACCGAGCAGGACGAGCCGCTGGAAGATGACGAGGAATATGAATACGTCACCCCGCATTACACCGCCTATGGCGTGCTGACCGGCCTGATCGCGATGGCCATCGGCGCGCTGGTCGTGTTCTTTCTGAGCCGCAACGCCCTGTCGGCTTCCATCCGCCAGGGGTACATCGACAAGGGCTACGTGATGACCAAGGATGCCATCGCCACATCCCAGGACATCGTCTCCGGCAAGACGGCCTACGTCAACGGCCAGCTGGTCACCGGCACCTATGTCGACATCGACACCTCGATGGCCACCGCCGCCGCCAGCGACATCCTGGCCGGCAAGACGGCCTACGTCAACGGCGTCAAGGTCACCGGCACGATGCCTTCCTTCGTCGGCACCAACTACTCGGCCAGCCAGATCGGCGCGGGCACCGCGACGGTCAAGGTCGTAGCCGGCACCTACATCTCCGGCGACATCATCCTGCCCGGCAGCGCGACGCTGCTGGACAAGAACATCCGCGAAGGCGTCACCATCTTCGGCGTCACCGGCACCTACGTCGCCAAACAGCCATGATCGAACGTCCGGTCGCGGCCGCCGACGCCCGGGGCCGGCTGACCGACCAGGGCGGCACCACCTTGGGGCTGCTGATCCCCGGCATCGGCTACAGCTGCGACATGCCGCTGCTGTACTACTGCCGGCAGGCCATGCTGGCGGCCGGCTATGACGTGCTGCAGACCGGCTATCAGGCCGTCAAGGACCCGACAAACCTTGATCCGGCCATCGCCGAGGCCGGACGCGCGGCGACGGCGCTGCTGGCGGCCGTCGACCGTCCCTATCGGCGGATCGTCATCGCCGGCAAGTCGGTAGGCACCGCGGCGGGAGCCCGGCTGGCCCTTGCGGCGGGACGTCCCTGCCCCCAGATCGTGCTGACCCCGGTGGCCGCGACGCTGCGGCTGGGTCTGGCGCCGGACTGCGTCGTGCTGGCCGGTACGGCCGACCGCTTCCTCAGCCAGGCCGCCCTGCTGGACGCCATCCCGGCGTCCGACCCGCGCCTCCACCTGTATCCGGGAGCGTCGCATTCGCTGCTGATCAACGGCGACGCCGTCGCCAGCGCCGCCATCCTTCTTGACGCGGTAGGCGTCATCACGGCCTTCCTGCGGCAGCTGGGCTGAGCAAAAACGCTTTCATGGGCCGCCATGCTGCGGAAGGCTTGCAATCGGGCTTGGATATCTTTATAATGCAGGCGTCATAGGGAGGATTTAACAGCATGGCAAACAGAAAGAACCCGTCCGTGAAAGCCAACGCCCCCAAGACCTCGGCCCCGAAGCCGGCCAAGGTCGCACAAACGATCGTCCTGCAGTATGGCGCCAAGAACATCGACATCGAGGCCGTCGTGGCCAAGATCAATGCCAGCACCACGCCGGCGACCAGCCTGTCCGTGTATTTCAAGCCTGAGGATGACAAAGCTTATTACGTCGCCGATGGCATCGAGGGTTCCGTCGAGCTCTAGCCTATAATCGCAAGCCTGAAGAAAAGAAGCCCGTGCGCGGGCTTCTTTTTTGTGCATGCCCCCGGGGCTCAGAACAGGGAGAGGTTGTGCGCCCCCTGGGCCTGGCAGTCGAGCCGCGGGTCGGCCCCTTGGGCCAGGATCAGGGCCTGGGCACGGTCAGCCAGGTAGGCCAGGGCCTGCTGGCGGTCCAGGACGACCGGGGCCCGGTCATGGATGGCCCGGGTGCCGGTGGCCGGCTTGGTGATAATTGAGAAGCGGTCCAGCGGTGCGGCCGGCTGGTACAGCCCGGCCAGATAGGCCGCCCCGGATGACGGGGTGATGAAGAAGCGCTCATGGGCCGGGTTCCATTCATAGAAGCCGGAGGCGGGGATGACGCAGCGGCGGTGTTCGAAATCCTCATCGAAGACCGCCTTGCGGCCGAGCGATTCCAGGCGGGTGTTGATGACGGCATGGCCATAGGCCTGATAGCCCCAGCGCATCAGCATCGGCCGGTCGTCAGGCGTCAGCACCAGGCAGACGCTGTCGGGCGTCACCTCGCCGTGACACCACAGGTTGAGGATGGTCTGGTCGTAGTCCCGCTCCAGGATGCGGACATAGGGCGTGACGTCGATGTTCTCTCCATAGTAGAAGCGTCCGCACATGCTGCCGCCCCCCTTCGATACCTATATTATACAATCCATGCGCCGCACCCATCCGGCAATATTGCGGCGATAATCATATAATATATCCAATATGAGCATGATGTACATTTGTACATGTTAGCGTTTACATGTACAAATGTACAATGGTAACGTACATATTGCCACATATAATGATGGCGGATGAGGGGGAACATGGACAAGAACAGGCATAATGACGTCGATGATGCGATGCTGTTCCGGATTGCCAAGGAATACTATGTTTTTGGCATGAAGGAGGACGTGATAGCCCGCAAAGAGAATGTTTCCCGGCCGCATATATCGCGGCTGCTCAAGCTGGCGAAGCAGCGGGGGATGATCAAGGTCAGCGTGCAATTGCCTAATGACGCCGAGATTGACAGAATCGCACAGCGGCTCAGGCAGATGTCGGGTCTCAGCTTCCTTGACGTCGTGTACGTCCCGACGCGGTTCAAGAACGATCTCAAAAAGACATCTTTGGATATCGCCTCCGAGGCGTCGGAGGTCATCGGCGAGTATCTGTCAGGCTGCCATGCGACGGGTGTCGGATGGGGCTATACCATCTATGAAACGGCCAAGCAGCTTGCCTATGCCGATGTTGCCTGGGGCGGCGACTTCACACCCTTGGTCGGTATTTCAAGCGAAAGCAGCCCCTATCTGCAGGTGAACACGATCACCGGCAATTTCGCGGAGAAGTCATATGGCCATGCCAAATATGTCAATCTGCCCATCGCCCTGGATGGGGCTCAGCAGGCCAGCCGGCTGGAGAAGGAGAAGCTCTCGACCCTTGAGCGTCAATGGGAACATCTCGACTCGGCCGTCATCGGCTTAGGGGCCCCGTATCGTCAGAACGACGTCTTCATGATCAGCGAGGCCGGGGAATTCTATAAAACGGTCCTTTCCAGGGAGAATGCCGTCGGCGATATCCTGTCGACCTTCTTCCATGAGGACGGTTCGATCGTCAACATCCCCAGCGAATACAGGATCGTAGCCATGAACCTTGGCAATCTCCATCGGATCCCGAAGGTCCTGTGCCTGGCCGGGGGACATGAGAAGGTTCTGGGCATCTTCACGGCCATCCACGCCAGATTCTTCAATGGGCTGATTACGGATTCGAACACGGCGATCGAATTGCTGAAGCTATACGATGACGAGGCAGGCCATGAGGTGCCGCAGCAGGGGCGGCATCATGAATGACGGAAAGGAAGGTGGGTGTATGCGTAAGGTCGTGCTGGCGCGGATTGACGATCGGCTCATTCATGGCCAGATAATGACGGCCTGGCTGCAGACTACGGCGGCCACCAGAATCATCATCGCCGATGACAAGGTCGCATCGGACAATTTCGAGTGCCGCCTGCTCAAGGCGACGGTCCCGGCCGACGTCAAGGTCGATGTCCTAAAGGTCGATGCGGCGGCGGCGGAGCTTCTGCAGCCGGAAGCCCAGGGTGAAAGAATCATCTTGCTGACCAAATGTCCGGAGACGATGGAGGCCTTGATCGAGAAGGGCGTCACGCTTCCGGAGATCATCCTTGGCAACATGGGCATCAGGCAAGGCCGTGAGCGATTCAACCGGAACGTCTCTGCCAGTCCGGAGGAAATCGCGACGATGTCAAGAATCATCGAAGCCGGGTCTGAGATCTACTATCAGATGGTTCCAAAGGAAGAAAGGGTCAATATCCGCAAATTAGTGGAGAAAGGGAGATGAAAAAATGACTCTGATTCAAGCTGTATTGGTAGCATTGACTTATTACCTCGCCGACAGTCCATGGCCGGCCGGAGGGCTTGGCAACTACGCAACCGTCTACCGTCCGATGGTTTCAGGCCTGATCGTCGGCATCATCATGGGTGATGTCAGGACCGGTGTCATGATCGGTGCCAAGATCAACATGATTTACATCGGCTTCATCAGCGCCGGCGGCGCCATGCCGGCCGACATGTCCCTGGCAGGGGTGCTGGGCACGGCCCTGGCCATCTCGGCCCATATCGATGTTGACGCAGCACTGACGCTGGCGGTACCGCTGGGCCTGTTGGGGTCGTTGGTTTGGGTCGGGCATCTGACGCTTGATTCGCTGCTGGTCCCGGTCGCCGACAAATACATCAAGGAAGGCAAGCCGGAGAAGGTCTGGATCGTGAACATCCTGCTGCCGCAGCTGATCCTGTTTGCCGAGACCTTCATACCGTGCTTCTTCGGCGCATATTACGGATCCGCCGCTGTCGGCGCCGTCCTGGAAAAGCTGAGCGGGACGTTTTTGACGATTTTGGCCACTATCGGCGGCATGCTGCCTGCCGTCGGTATCGCGATGATGCTCCTGTCAATCTTCAAGGGCAAAGCGAAGATCTATTTCTTCCTCGGCTTCCTGGTGTCCGCTTTCTTCGGATTAGGATCGCTGCCGATAGCCATGATATTCCTGTGCGTCGCCCTGCTGACCTGCGATTTCAAGAAGGAGGATTTCGCGGCACCGAAGTCTGACAAGGACGACAAGCCGCAGCATATCCTCAGCAAGAAGGCCTTGAACAAGGCTTGGTGGAATTGGATGTACTATTTCCAATCCTGCTACAACTATGAACGCATGCAGGGCATCGGGTTCCTTCATGCGATGTCTCCGGTGATCGAGGACCTATATAAAGGCAAGCCGGAGGAGACCAAGGCCGCGATGCAGCGTTCATCCGAGTTCTTCAACACGGAGAATGCCACCGGATCGTGTGTGATCGGTCTCGTGGCCGCGATGGAGGAACAGAAGGCTGGCGGCGCCGACATCAAGGATGAGGCCTTCACGTCGATCAAGACAGGCCTGATGGGTCCGTTGGCCGGTATCGGCGACACCCTGTGGCAGACGGTCATGATTCCTATGTGCATTCTGCTCTTCATCAGCATGGCCGCCGAAGGGAACGTCATCGCCCCCATCCTATATGCGGTCGTGTTCTACGCACTGTATTACGCCTTCGGCTATTGGCTGCTTAAGCTGGGATATGAAAAGGGAAGCGAAGCCATCCTGACGCTGATGGAAAGCGGCGTCATCAACAAGGTCATCACGGCGGCCGGCATCCTGGGCTGCGCCGTTTTGGGGAGCCTCGTCGCCAAATACGTGTCCCTTTCGATCTCGATAACCATAAAGGAGACGGCTGACACGGCTCTTAACCTGCAGAAGGACTTCTTCGACGCCATCTGCCCGGGCCTGCTGCCCCTGTTGCTGACCTTGGGCTGCTATCGGCTGCTAAAGAAAGGAATGAAGTCTTATACTGTCATGCTGATAATCATCGGCATCGCGGTGATCGGCGTTCTGTGCCACATTCTATAGAGAGAAGGTAAATAATGTCGTCGATGAAAGCAGCAGCCATACTTGGCCAGCGGCATGCCGAAGTTATCGATATGCCGCGCCAGGCTCCGAAACGCAACGAGATCGAGGTAAGAGTAGATCTATGCGGCATCTGCACCTGGGACCAGAGAGTGTTCGTCGGTGAGAAGAAGATGCCATTGCCGCTGGTGGGCGGACACGAGATTGTCGGACGTATCGCCACTTTAGGCGAGGATGTAGATCCCAAAGCCTATCCGATAGGGAAACAGGTCGCGGTCAAGGTCGTCAGGTCATGCCACAGCTGCTATTACTGCCGGCATGACATGTCCAATATGTGCGTCGAACTTAACACGCTCAACCTTGATGGGCCTGATGTCTGGGGGATGGGAGGTTTCGCACAGTACATCACCGCCGATCGCTCGTCGATCTTCGACGTCGATGAGACGGTGAAGGCTGAGGAAGCGGTCCTGATAGAACCGATAGCCTGCGTCGTCAATTCATTCTCCAAAGGACGTCCTCGTCTAGGTGACGACATCGTCGTCATCGGCGGCGGTCCGATGGGGCTGATTCATGTGATGATCGGCAAGGCCAGCGGCTGCAGGGTGATCATCAGCGAGCCAAACCAGCAGAGGCGTGAGGTGGCAAAAGGGCTTGGCGCAGCCGTTACGCTGGATCCCACCCAATGCGACCTGGGAACCGAGATCAAGAAGATCACCGCCGGGCGCGGGGCGGAAGTCGTGTTCAACACCACGCCCATCGCCAGTCTGGCGGAGCAGGCCATCGGCCTGGCCGCCCCTAACGGCAGGGTGGTCATGTACAGCTCGATGCACCCCGACAAGCCCATCTCGGTAAGCCCCGGTATGTTGCACGGCACGCAGATAGAGCTGACTGGGGCAGTGAGTCCCAGCATCGAATCGTTCGATACCGCCGTCACGCTGGTCAATAAAGGCATCATCAATCCAAGCATTCTGTTAAGCAGGGTATTCAGCTATCTCGACTGCCAGAAGGCGTTCGAGGCAGCCATCGATCCGTCCACGTTCCGCGTGGCGATGAAGTTCGACTGATAGAATTGAAATAGAAAGGCCATCACCATGTATGTACCGATGAAAGGGATTCTGACTGAGGCTTTATCAGGTCATTATGCAGTGCCGGCGTTGATGTCATGGGACGAGAGCTCCTTCCGTGCCTTGTGCGAAGTAGGCATGGAGGAGAAGTCGCCGATAATCAGCATCACGCCCCGTTCGTATATCAAGGATCCGCGGGTGTTTGGGCTGCTGATGGGTGAGATCGCTAACGAGTATCCCATACCCATTGCCAGCTGCATGGACCACACGGGGACGTACGAAGAAGCGGTTACGGCCATTGCCAATGGGTTCACTTCCGTGATGGTAGACCGGTCGAAGCTGCCGCTGGAAGAGAACATCAGGCAGGTCAAGGAGCTGGTGAAGATGGCCCATGCCGCCGGGATGACGGTCGAGGCGGAGCTCGGCCATGTCGGCCTTGGCGTCGGCCCTGATTCATCTGATGCCTTCACGCGGCCGCAGGAGGCGTCACGGTTCGTTTTGGAGACAGGCGTCGACTGTCTGGCTGTCGCCGTCGGTACGGCACATGGTGTCTATAAGGGCACCCCAAAGATCCAATTCGATCTGATCGACAGGATCAGCCATGAGGTTCAGATACCATTGGTGCTCCATGGCGGCTCCGGGAGCGGGGATGACAATCTCAAGAAATGCTCCGGCATGGCCATATGCAAGATCAACATCGCCAACGACTTGTTCAGAGCAGCATATCAGGAGGCTTCACAGGCCGATATGTCAGGCAACAACGTCTATTATCTGTATGATGTCATGACCAAGGGCTACAAGAGATGTGCCAAGCACTATATCGAGCTGCTTGGCGCGGCTGGGAAGGCATGATGTAGACCATGCGGAAGGCACCAGGCAGCGATGCTGCCTGGTGCTTTTTTGGCCCTTAGCTGCGCAGGGGAGGTGCAGTCATGATCAGAGGGAAGATGACGTGCGATCAAGGAAGGGCACGATCCATCACGGCACATGGCGTTGCTTTACAACTTGACGTATCGCCGTCATACCAATTATGATTTGTCTATGGACACGGGGGATACATTACATGCCAGACAATGATGATCTGAAGGTCTCGGCCAAGGCCGAGAAAGTCGAGGACGACAAGACACGGCGCGAGCAGCCGGAGGCGGAAGCCATCAAGCAGCGGATGTCCGCCGTCGACAGGAAGGCCGATCAGGCCCGCACGGCGGCGACCGCGTCCGCGGCCAGGACGTCCTCCGCCAACAAGGACTCCGGCCTGGATGCCGGGCAGCTGGCCACGGCCGGCGTCAGCCTGGCGGCGGGGCTGCTGGCAGGCAAGGACAAGAAGAAGGGCGGCTTTTTGACGGGCCTGATTGTCGGACTCGTCGTCGGGGCCCTGCTGATGGGGCTGATGTCGACCACGGGCCTGTTGGGCAAGGTGCTGGGCACCAAGGAAGGTGCCGACGCCGTTCTTGATGAGAACCTGCTGGGTTACACGGCCGCCGACTTCCAGGACGCCGTGCTGGGCGCGGCCAGTGAGCATCAGGAGCTGGTCGTCATGGAGCAGCCCCTGGAGATAACCACCACCCTGACCAAGAGCGGGCTCGGCGGTCTGGCCATCTTCAGCAAGGTCAAGACGGTTACCTACCACGGCACCGGCGTCTACACCGTCGACATGAAGAACATCGACAAGGAACACGTCAAGGTCGACACGGCCGCCAAGACGGTGACGGTTGTCATCCCGCATGCGGCCCTGCAGTATGTCAACCCGGACCTTGACAAGACCGAGTTCGAAGACACCGAGAAGGGCCTGCTGGCCTTCGGCGACCTGGCGCTGACCACCGAGCAGCACAACACGCTGGCCAAGGCCGTCGAGGACGCCATGCGGCAGCGGCTGACTCAGAAGGACCTGTACGAACAGGCCGATGAATACGCCACGATGAAGACCTGGGAGATTTTCCAGCCGCTGGTCACCGCGGTGTCGCCGCAGTTCAAGGTCGTCATGCAGTTCGCCGACTGATAGATTCAGCAGACCATGATAAAGGCGTGCACGCCATTGTGCACGCCTTTATTTGTGCTGATGATCGATCTGGATTACTTGGCTTCTTCGCACTTGCCGCTGGCCAAGGTCTTGGCGATCTCGTCATCGGTGAAGGAGACCTCGGAGTCGTTCTTGATGCTGATCTCATCCATGCCCTTGACGGAAACGCTGTTGTGGCCGTCCATCACCTGGTGCTTGAAGGTGGCGTTCGAGCCATCGGCGAATTCGCAGTACAGCATGTAGTAATCAGCCTTGGCGACCTTCATGACGATGCGGCGGTACATCGACTTGTCGGTGTTGTTCTCGAAATCGCTGGACAGGAAGTTGACGCCCTTGTCTTCCGTGCCTTCCGGATAGAGGTAGGCGGCCTTCATGGTCAGACCGGTCTTGTTCTTGAAGACGAAGGCGACCGTCACCTGCTCGGCAGTGGACGAGGAGCCGCCGCCAACGGCGGAGGAAACAGGCGATCCTTCGACGAACTTCAGATAGGCGCCGATCGGGCTGCCCTTGATCGAGACGTTGTTGTTGGTGAACAGATCCAGGCCGTTGAAGACGGAATCGGTGCCATCGGCGAACTTCATCTCGATGGTGTAGGTCTTGGAATAGGCACGGTCCAGCTCCATGTTGAGATACATGTCGTCGCTGGTGTTGTCCGGCCATTCCTTGGTCAGGACGTTGGCACCCTTGTCAGTAGCGCCGTCGGCATAGACATAGGCTTCATTGCAGGTCAGGCCGGTCTTGTTCTTGAAGATGAAGCGCAGCATGACTTCCTTGGTGTCGGCACTGATGGTGCCGCCGGTGCTGACCGGCTTGCCATCGGCATCGATGGTATCGTCATACTTCATGGACAGGGCACCCTCGGCGTCCTTCATGGAGATGGAATTGCTGTTCTTGATGTCCAGGCGGACATACTTGAGCTGGGTGCCATCGGTGAACTTGACCAGGATGTCATAGACGTCGGCATCCGGGCGGTCGATGACGGTCCACTTGTACATGTCGTCGCTGGTGTTGTTGGCCCAGACATCGGTCAGGACGTTGTCGCCCATCTTGGTGTCCATGCCGGAAGGATAGATGTAGATCTCCTTGGCGTCCTTGCCCGTCTTGTTCTTGAACATGAACTTCAGGGTGGTCGTCTTGCTCTCGTCGACCTTCGGGGTCGCAAAGCTGCAGGTCAGGCCGGCCTTCTTCAGGTCGTCCTCGCTGAAGTAGACCTCGGAGTCGCTCTTGACGGAGATCTCGCCGGCCTCCTTCATCGAGACGGAGTTGTTGAACTTCAGCGCCAGCTTCTGATAGTTGGTGGTGGTGCCGTCGGCAGCGACGGTGGTGATATCATAGGTATCCGCCTCGGCGCGGGCGATGATGACATTCAGGTACTGCGAACTGTCGGTGTTGGTGGGCCATGAGGCCTTGAGGATGTTGTCACCCTTGGCGGTGGCGCCGGTGGGATAGACGTATGCTTCCTTCAATTCCATGCCCGTCTTGTTTTTAAAAACGAAGGCTAATGCGATGTCGGTGCTCTTTCCCGCGCAGCCTACCGCGGCAAAAAGCATGGCACAGAGGATGAATACGAGTAATAGCTTCTTTTTCATATGCCCTCAGGCCTTTCTTCGCGCAAACGTTTGCGCGATAATACTAAGAACATCATAGGCACCCGTGAAAGCGCTGTCAATAGACTGAGGGATTATTTTGTGCAACTTCATTAGCATGTGCCGTGATACCGTCACGGCCCGTAACTGGGGCCTATTACGCAAGCAAGGTGTGGCCGTCGGCCATAAATAATGTAAAATGGATATGAAAGAAAGGTCGTGCCCATGCCCTATCTGACCGATACCATCGCCGCTTTGGCCACCGATCATCTGGCCGCCAGCGCCATCGCTATCATCCGCATGTCCGGTGACCAGGCGTATGCCATACTGACCGGGCTGTGGCACCGGCCGATGGATTTCGTGCCGGGGATGATGACCCATGGCTTCATCGTCGATCCCGCTGACGGCCGCCAGGTCGACGAGGTCATGGCGGTGGTCTTCAGGGGGCCGCGTTCCTACACCGGCCAGGACATGGTGGAGATCGACTGTCACGGCGGGCTGCTGGTCAGCGAGCGGATCCTGGCCCTGTGCCTGGGCCAGGGGGCCCGGATGGCCGAGCGCGGGGAGTTCACCCGGCGCGCGTTCCTCAACGGCAAGATGGACCTGCCGCAGGCCGAAGGGGTGGCCGACATCATCGATGCCGACACGCCGCAGCGCATCCAGCTGGCCATGGAGGGGCTGACCGGCCAGGTCACCGCTTTGATCGACCCGCTGCGCAGACGTATCATGGACGTGCTGGCCCACATCGAGGTCAACATCGATTATCCGGAATATGACGATGACACCGGCACGGTCACCGCCGGCGAGGTCGCCCCGCTGCTTGACGGCTGGCTGGCTGACTGTGACGCGATGCTGTCGGCCGCCGAGAGCGCCCAGATCATCAAGGAAGGCATCACGACGGTCATCGTCGGGCGGCCCAACGTCGGCAAGAGCTCGCTTCTCAACGCGCTGTTGGGCAGGGACAAGGCTATCGTGACCCCCATCGCGGGCACCACCCGCGACCTGGTCGAGGGTGACGTGCACCTGGATGGCCTGACGCTGCATCTGGTCGACACCGCCGGCCTGCATCAGGCCGGAGACGACATCGAACGGATCGGCATCGCGCGCAGCCGTCAGGCGCTGGCCGCGGCCCAGCTGGTCATCGTGGTGCTGGACGGCAGTGCCCCGCTGGACGATGCTGATCGCCAGCTTCTGGCTGACACCGCCGCCCGGCCGCGCATCGTCGTCTATAACAAACAGGATCTGGCTTCCGGACCGCTGCCGCTGGGCATCTCGGCCCGGGATGGTGATATCGGACCGCTGGTCACGGCTATCAAACGGATGTTTGCCCGCCATCAGGTCGCCCTGCGCCAGCCCACCCTCACCAACCGTCGGCAGATCGGCCTGCTGATGCAGGCCCGGACGGCGATGGCGCAGGCGGCTGCCGGGCTGAAGGCGGGGGCGACGGTCGACCTTATCGCCGATGACCTGCAGACGGCTTACGGCCGGCTGGGGGAGATCGGCGGCGCGGGGGCCGGCGAGGAATTGATGGATGCCGTCTTTCAGCGCTTCTGCGTGGGGAAATGAACATGGGAACATATTGGATAGACAGCCATGCACATATGAACGAAGCCCGCTTCCGCCCGGCTTTCGATTCGTTCATGGAGTTTGCCCGTGCCAACGGGGTGGGCCGCACGATGATGATCTGCTGCAGCTACGACGACCTGGAATGGACGCTGGCGCAGATGGCGGGCCATCCGGAACTTGACTGCGCCTTCGGCTTCCATCCCGAGGACGTCGACCGTCTGACCGCGGATGACTGGGCCCGGCTGGAAGGGGCTTTGGCCGATCCGCGCGTCTGTGCCGTCGGCGAGGTGGGACTGGACTACTATTGGACCAAAGGCAACGCCGAGCTTCAGAAACAGGTCTTCATCCGCCAGGTCGAGCTGGCCGCCAGGCTGGCCAAGCCGCTTCTGATCCACAGCCGCGCGGCCAGTCAGGACACCTTCGACATCCTGGCCCAGTACGGCCGGGGGCCGGCGGTGATGCACTGCTACAGCGGCTCCACCGAGATGATGGAGCGTTTCCTGGGGCTGGGCTGCTACATTTCGTTCGCCGGGCCGGTGACCTTCAAGAAATCCGTCGAGCCCAAGGCCAACGCGGCGGCGGTGCCGCTGGACCGGCTGCTGATTGAGACCGACTGCCCGTACATGGCACCTGAACCGATGCGCGGCCGTGACAACCAGACGGCCTACGTGCGCTATGTCGGCGAGTTCATCGCCGGGCTGCGGGGCATCGAGCCGGTCCAGCTGCAGCAGGCCATCATGGCCAACTACTTCCGGCTGCTGGGGCGCGCCGATGGATAGGATAAAGGAATTGATCGTGGTGGAGGGCCAGCATGACATCGACCGTCTCCATCGCCTGTTCGACTGTGACGCCGTAGCGACTCATGGGCTGGGCCTTGACGAGGCGACCGTCCAGCTCATCCGCACCCTGGCCGCCGATCGCGGGGTGATTGTCATGACCGATCCCGACCATGCCGGAGAGACGATCCGGCGTCTTCTTGATGGCCGGCTGGACAACTGCCGGCAGGCCTTCGTCGCCAAGTCGCAGGCCATCGGCCGGCGCAACGTCGGCATCGAATACGCTACCGACCAGGCCCTGCGGGAAGCCCTGGACCATGCGGTGACCCTGCAGGAAGACCGTCACACCCTGTCCTGGGCGGAGTACGGCGCCCTGGGAGCCATCGGCTCCGCCGCCCGCCGGGGGGCGCTCCG
>Ga0183096_1002370_pt1 | contig 13075 bp, 15 predicted proteins | sample Biomet5_FD_127791 | JGI IMG/M metagenome (GOLD analysis project Ga0183096, IMG submission 127791) | Microbial communities from bioreactor (seeded with sewage sludge) at LBNL, California, USA - Biofuel metagenome 5 (version 2) (version 3) | ecosystem: Engineered > Bioreactor > Anaerobic >... | reverse complement strand
GAAGGACTCCTCTTTGCCCTCTGCCGCTTTGATTTCTTCACTCATGGTTGCATATACCTCCTTAATGATGCCCGCAGGTGTAGATGCGCCGGCCGTAAGACCCGCAACAGAGCAACCATTGAACCAATCCGGCGAGAGCTCGTCCGCGCTTTCGATCTGGTAAACGCGGGGGCATCTCTCATTGCAAATTTCTTTCAAATGTTTGGTGTTCGCGCTTTTACGGTCCCCCACCACAACCATCGCGTCGACCCTGGCGGCGATCTCCGCCGCTTCCGACTGACGTTTATGCGTAGCATCACATATTGTATCAAATATTTTTACGTTTGTACACTCTTTTTTTAGGATTTTCAAAGAAGTTTCAAAAAGTTCACGGATGCAGGTCGTCTGCGCGACAACCGTAACAGGCGTATCTCCGCGCCCGCCGTTCTCCAGCCATTTCCGGACCTCGTCCGGCCCGCCGAACACCAGCGGATGCGCGCACCAGCTGGCAATTCCCATCACCTCCGGATGCTGGGCTTCGCCGATAATGACCGGCTGGCGGCCCTCCCGCTCGGCCTCCGCGATCAGCTTCTGAATCCGCATCACATTGGGACAGGTGGCGTTGACGCAGCGAATTCCCCGCCCCTCCAAAGAATCCAGCACGCTCTTTCGTTCTCCGTGAGAGCGGATCACCACGGTCTGTCCGGACGGAACCGCCTCCGCATCCTCCGCTTTCCGGACTCCCTTCCGCTCCAGCTCCTCCACCACGCAGGCATTGTGGATCAGGTCGCCCAGCATCCAGCAGCCGCCGGTCTCCTGCGCCGTTTGCTCCGCAAGCTCCACCGCCCGTTCCACCCCGTAGCAGAATCCCGCGGATCTGGCCAGTATTGTTTTCATTTTTCCGCTCTCCCCAATTCATAGGCCTGCTTGACAAGGGCGTCCGCGATTTCCTGCATCTCCTCGGCAGTGCCGTGGCGGCCCGTGTATACAGGCTGGTAAGGCGCCCCGAAAATAATCCGCGTTTTGCGGAACAGCCGCTTGTCCCGGTCGACAAAAACCGGCACCATGACGGCTCCCGTCCGCACGCCGATTACCGCCGCGCCGCTCTTTGGGCGCACGTCTCCTTCCCGCTCCACACGGGTCCCCTCCGGAAAGATCATCAGATTATCGCCGGACTTGATCGCCCGGATGGCCGTTTTCACCGCTTCAATGTCCGAATTTCCCCTGCTGACGGGAAAGGCGCCCAGCCGAAAAAGGACCCAGGCAAAGAGGGGGTTGCGGAACAGCGAATCCTTCGCCATGATGTGAAGACGGTAATCCCGCGGCAGCGCCAGTTCGATCAAGACCGGGTCCCAGTTGCTGCAGTGATTTGGGCAGAGCATGACGCCGTGCCGGGGCAGGTTCTCTGCCCCGGAGATCTCCAGCGGGTGGAAAATGCGCCGGATGGGCTGGCAGACGACATAGGCAAAGTGGTACAGCAAAAATTCGTTCATCGTCTCGTCTTCTCCCGAATCGTTTTCAGCAGGGCGCGCAGACTCTGCTCAAAGTCCAGCTCCGTCGTGTCCAGCACCGCCGCGTCCTCCGCCCGACGCAAAGGAGCCGCGGCGCGATGCATATCCTGATCGTCCCGACGGCAGATCTCCTCCAGGACCTTTTCAAAGGGCTGCGGAGTCCCCCGCTGCTCCAATTCCAGACAGCGGCGCCTCGCGCGCGTCTGAGGCGAGGCCGTCAGATAAATTTTCACATCCGCATCGGGAAGCACGACCGTGCCGATATCCCGCCCGTCCATAATGACATCGTGCGTCCGGGCAAGCCGACGCTGCATCTCCAGCAGGTAAGCCCGCACGCCGGGATGCGCCGAGACGGCGGAGGCGTACATGGAAACCTCCGGAAGCCGGATCTCTCCGGTCACGTCCCGGCCGTCCAGCAGCATATGCTGCAGGCCGTCCGCGCCGTAGGTCAGCTCCACGCGGATGCCGGAGATTGCCCGCAGTACGGCGCTCTCCTCTTTCGGATCCACTCCGCTCTTCCAGATATGGTACCCAATGGTCCGGTAGAGCGCCCCGGTATCCACGTACAGGTAATTCAGTTCCGCCGCGGCGCGCCTCGCGAGTGTGCTCTTTCCCGCGCCGGACGGTCCGTCGATGGCAACGCTGATGTATTTCATACGCCGACCGATCCTTTACTTTTCTTCTTTTGCAGCCGCCATTCCGGCAGCTCTGCCGGTCGCCCACGCGATCTGCAGATTGAAGCCGCCGGTATAGGCATCCACATCCAGGATTTCTCCTGCAAAGTATAAATGCTTTACAATTTTTGATTCCATTGTATTTGGACTGATTTCCGAGACTCGGATTCCGCCGGATGTCACGATGGCCTCCTCCACGGGGCGCTTGCCGGAAACGGAGATCTCGAAATGTTTCAAAAACCTCTCCATCGCCTTCCTCTGCTCCCGCGTGACGGAGTTGACCTTCGTCTCTCCGTCGATCCCGCTCCGTTCCGCCAGGACGGGAATCATGCTGTGGGGGACCAGCCCCGCGGCAAGCGCAGAGAAGTTCTGGTTCTTTTTCTCCTCCATGTCCCGCAGAATACGGGCCTCCAGCTTTTTCTCATCCAGTGCCGGCTTGAGGTCGATGGACAGGATGCAGGCCTGTCCTCCATCCGGCATATGAGCGCTGGCGGAGAGAACCAGCGGCCCGGATACGCCGAAGTGCGTAAAAAGCAGTTCTCCAAGCTCCTCGAACAGCACTTTTCCGCCACGGTCCCGGAGCGTGAGCCGGACGTTGCGCAGCGAGAGACCCTGCATCGCCGCACAGCAGGGGTCGTCGCTGGTCAGCGGCACCAGAGATCCCGTTGGCGGGATCAGGGTGTGGCCTGCCGCCTCCGCCATCCGGTATCCGTCTCCGGTGGAACCCGTAGCCGGGTAGGAGACGCCTCCGGTCGCGAGAATGACCGCGTCGGCGGGGTAGCTTCTCCTCTCGCCGGATACGCCGCACACGGCGCCGTTCTCCGTCACGAGGGCCAGCGCCCGGTCGTTTTCCCAGGAAACGCGCAGCGTCCGCAGACGCTTTTCCAACGCCCCGCTGATGTCGAAGGAACGGTCGGAGACCGGGAAAACCCGGTTTCCGCGCTCCGTTTTCAGCGGGACGCCGAGCTTTTCAAAGAAAGCCATCGCATCGCGCCCATCGAAGCGGGAAAATGCGCTGTACAGGAAGCGGGGATTCCTGGCGACATGCGCCAAAAGCTCCTCCGCCCCGGCGTTGTTGGTCACATTGCAGCGGCCCTTCCCTGTGATATTCAGCTTTTTCCCCAGCCGCTCGTTGGGGTCCAGCAGCGTCACGGATGCGCCGGATTCCGCGGCGGCAACAGCGGCCATCATCCCGGCGGCGCCGCCGCCGATCACCACAACTCGTTTACTCATCGTCCGACTTCCCAAAAATTCCATATTCGTCCCAGATATCCTCCAGCTCTGCGAATGTCGCGGAGATATCCTTCCCCATCCGATAGCCGATGGCCACCAGGAGCGCATTGATCATGGACATCGGCGCCACCATGGAATCCACAAAGGAGATCATCTCGCTGGGCGCCAGCAGCGCCGCGTCCGACATCTGGTAGAGCGGCGAGAGCTCATTGTCCGTGATGGCGATAATCGTTGCGCCGCGGTCCTTTGCAAATTTCACCGTATTCATTGTCACCCGGGAGTAGCGCGGAAAAGAAATCGCAATCATCACGTCGCCCGGACCGATCCGGAACAGCTGCTCGAAAATCTCGCCGGCGGCGTTGGATTGTACCAGCGTCACATTTTCAAACATCAGGTGAAGATAAAAATTCAGATAGCCTGCCAGAAAAGAGGAGGAGCGCACGCCCAGAATATAAATGTGCCGGGCCTTCATGATTTTCTCCTCTACCGCGTCGAAGCCCGCTCTGTCCGTCTCGGAGATGACCATGCGCAGTTTTTCGGCGTCCGACTGCATCACCGTGGCGAGGACGTCCTGTCCGGAGAGCATGTCTCCCGCCGCCTGGATTCGCTGGGTGGAGGTCAGGCGGCTGCGGATCATCTCCTGCAAGGCCCGCTGCATACTGGGATACCCGTCGTAGCCCAGCTCCGAGGCAAAACGCACGACCGTGGACTCGCTGACGCCCACCAGCTTTCCCAGCTTGCTGGCCGTCATGAAGGCCGCCTTGTCGTAATTTTCCAAAATATAGGAGGCAATGCGCTTTTGCCCCTTTGAAAAGCCGGGTATGCTGCTCTCGATGGTATGTAAGATGCTCTTTGCCATTCTGGTCTCCTCCCGTCCATCCGGACTGCGCCTATTTTAGCACAAAACTTGCAAAATTCAAACTTCAATTTGCAGGATTTTCTGCATTCTCTGCAAAAAAGAGGAGAGCAGGACAGCGTAAAATCCTCAGCTGCCCCGCTCTCGTTCCCGCTTCAATTCTTTTACCTCAATATCTGTTAAGTATCTCCACTTTCCAACTGGGAGCTCCTTTAGTTCCAAGCGGTCCTCCCGAATCCTCTGCAATTTCTTTACGACCAGGCCGCATTTTTCGCACATGCGGCGGATCTGCCGGTTTTTTCCCTCATGGATGGTAACGGACAGAACGACCGTGCCTCCCCGCTCCTCCAGTGTTTGGACGCGGGCTGCGCGGATCGGTTCGCCGTCCAACTCTGTGATCTGCGACAACCGGGCTGCGGCGCCGGATACCTTTCCCGCCGCCGTCAGCAGGTAGGTTTTCTGCACCTCGTACCGCGGATGGATCAGATGCTGCATCAGATCGCCGTCGTTGGTCATCAGCAGCAGCCCCTCCGACTGCATATCCAGTCGTCCAACCGGAAATACCCGCGCCCCGGCCTCCCGCACCAGCTGCGCGACCGTTGGGCGTCCTTTTTCGTCGGACATCGTCGTCACATAGCCGCGGGGCTTGTTGAGAATCAGATATACCGGGCGCTCCCGCGCCGGAAGCAACCGGCCGTCCACCCGGACCTCGTCCCGCTCCGGATCCGCTTTCCCGCCAAGCGAAATCGGGACTCCGTTCACCGAGACTCTGCCGCTTTTCAGCAGCTCCTCCGCCGCTCTGCGTGAGCAGAGGCCGGCATCGGCAATCATCTTTTGCACTCGTTCTTCCAAAATGCTCCCCCGCTCAACTGCGCAGCAGATTTTTCAGTCTGTGAAAGAGACTAAGCGGCTCGGGAAGAGACGGAAGCACGCTCTGTCCGCACACCAGATCCACTCGGCCGACCTCTTTTCCATCCAGGGAAACCACGGCCTGCCCCACCACGGCGCCGGCAGCGACCGGGGCCGTCAGTTTCGCAGGGAGCCCAACGGCTTCCACCGTCAGCCGCTCCCCCTCCGCGGCAGGCCAGGAAAATGTCTCCGCCGCCAGAAGCGGAACGGAAGTCCCCGCATCCGTCGGTGTCCGAGTCAGAACATCTCCCCTGACGGTTGCCGTCCGCGCAGGATAGGCGGAAAAACCGTATTCATAGAGCGCCTCGTGATCCGCCCAGTCGTTCCCGTCCTGCAGCGTCACGGCGATCAGTCTCCGACCGCCTCGCTCCGTACAGGAGACCAGCGTCCGCCCGGCAGCTTTCGTATAGCCCGTTTTCAGGCCGATACAGCCATCCAGCGAGGACAGCAGCTTATTGTGATTGATCATGGTCCGGCCGCCGATGACAATCTGCCGGGTGGAGACAATCCGCACGAAGGTCTCGTTCTCCATGGCCGCACGCGCCAATTTCGCCATGTCCAGAGCGGTGGAATAGTGCTTTTCATCGTCGAGCCCGTTGGGGTTGGCGAACGAGGACCCCGTCATCCCAAGTTCCGAGGCCTTCTCGTTCATCATTTTGACAAACGCCGCCTGACTTCCGCCCACAAAATCGGCAACGGCCAGCGCCGCGTCATTTCCCGAACACAGAAGCAGCCCGTAGAGCAGCGTCTCAAGCGTCAGCCTCTCCCCTTCCTTCAGGTACATGGATGTACCCTCCGCAAGGGTTTCGTATTTTTTTACCGTCACACAGTCGGAGAGCTTTCCTCTCTCCAGCGCAAGCAGCGCCGTCATGATCTTTGTGGTGCTGGCGATTTTCATTTTCCGAGTCTCGTTCTGCGCATAGAGAACCCGTCCGCTCTCTGCGTCCAGCAGGACAGCCGAAGCGGCAGAAGTATTGACGGCAAATACATGACAAGTTAAAATACTTGCTGCAATCAGCAGGCAGAGAAGCCTTGCTGTTCCTTGTTTGATATGGGAGTTCATCTGCAACCACCTTTATATCTGGTGATTGTAGTATACCCCTCTCAGAAGGTTTCTTTTTCTTTCTTCCTGTCGAAATATTTTTCCACTTTGTCCATGAGATCCGGCACCATCTCCAGCACGCGGTCGACGGTGTTCACCGGCGGGATCGCCACGGGAAGAACGCGGGTAATGCCGTCCCGGATGACGAGAAACGCCACCGGATCGATTTTTACCCCCGCGCCGCTGCCGCCGCCGAAATTCTGGGGAGCGCTTTTTCCGTAATCTCCGCCGCCGCTGCCAAAGCCGAAGCATACCCGGGAGATGGGAATCAGCGTTACGCCGTCGGGAGTGGAAATCGGTTCGCCGACAATGGTGTTGGTATCCACCATCTCATGAATTTTTTCCATGGTTTGGTCCATCAGCTCATTGAGTTTGCTCTTTTTTTCCACCTGGTTATCCATTTTGTATCTTCCTTTCTAAGCAGCGGGCACTGCAGAGTGTCGATTTTCTCCTTGCCGGGGCTGCCCGGCATGTGCTTTCCGATATTGCAGGAACCATCTCAGCGCCGGGATTCCCAAGCCCGCTCCAACCAGGAGCAGCGTCCCGATCCGCAGAGAAATTCCGATCTCCCCCTGTGCGCTGGTACTCTCCGCGTCAAAGTCCACACCCAGATGGATTCCGGGAGACGGGACGGTAAACGCGGATTCGAGAAGCGGCATGCCGGTCCAGACCGCAGCGTTGAGAAAACCGTACCGCTCCGCAGCCGCGGCAGGGTCGTCCTTTCCGCCCAACACGACGCTCAGCTGCAGCGGGTAGATCCGAATCCCCCCGCAGAGCCTGCGCACGGCCTTCTTTGTGGGCGGGGCCAGCCTTTGGTACGCCGTTTTCAAATCCTCCAGCGAGGGCTTCGGCAGCTTTTTCAGACGCGTGAGAAAGTTCTCTTTTGCGGGGGCGGCTTTTTTCTGCGCTTTCTTTTTCCCCGGCCGGGAGGGCGCCACCCGGATTCGAACCGGCCCCACCGCGACCCAGGCGTAGACAGGCGACCCCAGCCTGATCCGGATGCCAAGCGGGAGCAGGCAAAACAGCACAAACAGCAGGAGAATCGCTCCGACAATCCAAAGCCAACGCAAACCGGATTCACCTTCTCTCAAAACCGCGTCTTACAGATTACGCCTCGGATACAGGCTGACCTCCCCCTGGCTCTTCCGGCTCGCCGCGGTCCAGCATCTCCGCGCTTGGAGCATCCGGGTCCAGGATTTCGCCGTCGTCTCCGATCCGCATCTGGCCCTCCGTGGCCAGGTCCGGCATCTCGGGCAGATCGTTGAGGCTGGTCAGATGGAATGCCCGCAAAAAATTTTTTGTCGTCCGATACAGATGCGGCCGGCCGGGTACCTGAAGCCTGCCGCACTCCTCGATCAGCTTTCGCTCCAGCAGCAGCCCCACCGTGTAGGCGCTGTCCACGCCGCGGATCTGATCCACATACGCGCGGGTCGTCGGCTGATAGTAAGCGATGATCGTCAGCACCTCCAACGCCGGCTGACTCAGCTTGGCGGGCTTGCGGATCTCAAAGGCTTTGCGGATCACCTCCGCATAGTCCGGCGCGGAACACAGCTGCCAGCTGTCCTCGATGTGCAGCAGGCGGATTCCCCGCCGCTCGTAGGAGTAGTAATCCATCAGTTTTTGCAGGATCTGCTCCACAGTGGCTTTGTCCAACTCCAGCGCCATGCAGATGCGCTCCTCATGGACCGGCTCCCCAGAGGCAAACAGGATCCCCTCAATGGCGGATTCGATCTCTTTCATGTCCAGTGTTTCCATCATGGCTTCCTCTCGCATTTCAGCTTTTTCCCGGTCTGGGGAAGATCAGAAAACGACCCCGTCCGGAAGCTCCTTTTCCTGCTTGACGGTGCAGTCCGTCTCCGATCCGGCCAGGCGGATGACTCTGGCGCGGCAGAGCTCCAAGACCGCGAGAAAGGTCGCGACGATCTCGCTGCGGCTTCGGTTTTCCCGGAAAAGCAGAAGGAAGCGAGTAATCCCTCCGGATCTCAGGCGGTCCAGAATCTCACGCGCCTTGCTCTCCACCGGGTAAGGCTCCCGTCGGACAATGGATTCGAACGTGGCCCTGGGCGGAGGCAGCTTCCGCTCCGCCCGGCTCTCGACCTCCGTCATGGCCAGCACCAGATCGGCCGGCTCCTGATCATATTCGTAAATTTTTCCCCGCTCGATGGGCTCCGGGTTTCTCACCTCGATATTGCGGCCGAATTCGCCCATCGGCTCCAGACGCTGGACCGCACGCCGGATCTTTCCGTAACTCTCGTTGCGGCGCCGTTCCTCCAGGGATTGGATCAGCGCGTCCATCTCCGTCTGCGCCTCCTCATCCTCAATGGAGAGCAGCATGCGCGTCTTGATGTAGACCAGGTGGGACGCCATGGCGACGAACTCGCTGGCAATCTCCAGATCCATTTTCTGCCGCTGCTCCAGCCAGGCCAGATACTGATCCAATATCGTGGAAATGGAGATGTCCTGAATCTCCATTCGATTCTTACTGAGCAAAAACAAAATCAGATCCAGCGGACCCTCAAAATCCTGCATATCCTCCTGCGAGCGCGTACGGAGGACCTTCTCCAGTTTAAAGACGGGACTTTCCAACCCTTTCACCTCCGCGTCCTCTCAGGCGTAAAACATTTGATAAAATTCGGGGGCGCCGCAGAGCAGGCAGAGCCCGTGAAATACGGCCTGGATCGCGCTGCTGACGGCTCCTCCGCCCACATTCGTCAGCGACAGAAGAATCAGCAAGAGCATCCCGTAGCGCTCGTAGTGCATCAGCTTCCAATACGCCTGATCCGGCAGAGCCGCCGCCAGAACCTTGGAGCCGTCCAGCGGCGGAATGGGGATGAGATTGAAAAGTCCCAGTCCGGTGGATAGCACCGCCGTGGTCAGCAGAAAGCTGAAGAGGGAAACCGCGGCCTGCGTGGGATCCGCATACGCATAGACGGCCTTCCCGGCCAGAATCAGCGCCAGTGCCAAAAGAAAATTGGACGCCGGTCCCGCCAGGGCTGTCAGGGCCATGCCCTGCTTCGGCTTTCTGAAATAGCGCGGGTCCACAGGGACCGGCTTCGCCCATCCGAAGCCGCAGAGGATCATCAGCAAAAGTCCAAACCAGTCGATGTGCCGCAGAGGATTCAGCGAGAGGCGATGCATCCGCTTTGCCGTGGGATCGCCCAGCGCATACGCCATCAGACCGTGGCAGGTCTCATGCACCGTCAGGCACAGGAGCACAGCCGCCACCCGGAGCGCCATCTGCCCCATGGATGAATAGTCCAGCGAATGGAACAAATTCTGCAAATAATGCAAGTACCCACGGCTCCTTACGTTAAAATCGCCCAAAATATAGTTTATTATAACAGCCGGCGCCAAAAATTACAAGGAGAAGCTGCCCCTCCGCCCGCGGGACGGGCAGTTTCCAGCGCCGCCGGAGCCGAAAAAAAAGGGCAGGCCGACACTGTGTGCCCGCCTGCCTTCTTTTTTGCAAATCACTTTACCAGAGAGGCAATCTCCTCGGCAAAATTCTCCTGCTTTTTTTCAATGCCCTCGCCTTTTTCAAAGCGAACCGCATCCCTGAACTTCACGGTTCCGCCCAGGGCCTTGGCCGCAGAGGCGATATACTGTTCAACGCTCATGGTGTTGTCCTTGACGAACTCCTGCTGCAGCAGGCAGTTCTCCTCATAGAACTTGTTCAGCTTGCCGGAGGCGATCTTGTCCTTCACAGCGTCGGGCTTGGATGCCATCTTCGGATCGTTGGCCATCTGAGCCACGAGAATCTTCTTCTCCTCGTCCAGAATGTCCTGCGTCACCTGGCTCTTGTCCCAAAAGCGAGGATTCAGCGCCGCGATCTGCATGGCGACGTCCTTGCCGATCTCTGTGGCGTCAATGCCGCCGGTGACCTCCAGATTGACCAGAACGCCGATCTTCCCGCCTGCGTGGACATAAGCCACCGATACGCCGCTGTCAAAGCGGGCGAAGCGGCGGACCTTGATGTTTTCGCCGATGACCAGAACCATCTCCTGCTGCTGCTGGGTGATCGTCAGGTCGGTATTCAGGTATTTTGCATCCATCAGCGCATCCAGATCGGCGGGATTGCACTTGACGACCGTCTCGGCGACGCCTTTGACGAAGTCCACAAACTTCTCGTTCTTTCCCACGAAGTCCGTCTCGGCATTGACCTCGACCACAACGCCGACGCCGTCGATCACAGCCGCGTAGGCCATACCCTCCGCAGCGATGCGGGACGCCTTCTTGGCAGAGGCCGCGATACCCTTTTCGCGCAGCCACTCAACCGCCTTGTCCATATCGCCCTCAGAGGCGCTCAGCGCCTTCTTGCAATCCATCATGCCGGCGCCGGTCATCTCGCGCAGGTTCTTAACATCTGCAGCCGTAAAAGCCATTTTACATTCCTCCTGTATTCTTGAACGGCGAAATATCCGCCGAATTTTTCACTCAGTTTTCCTTCTCCTCGGCGCTCTCCGCAGGAGCCTCCGCCGCCGCGGCATCCTCCATCTGCTCGCCCTGCTTGCCCTCCAGGACGGCGTTGGCCATGATCGAGGAGATCAACTTGATGGCGCGGATGGCGTCGTCGTTGCCGGGGATGACGTAGTCGATCTCGTCGGGATCGCAGTTGGTGTCGGCGATGGCGACCACGGGAATATTCAGCTTGTGGGCCTCGGCGATGGCATTGCGCTCCTTGCGGGTGTCGACGATGAACAGGGCGCCGGGCAGAGTGGTCATATCCTTGACGCCGCCCAGATACTTCTCCAGCTTCTCGATCTCGCCCAGATGCTTCATGACTTCCTTCTTGGGCAGCATATCAAACGTGCCGTCCTCCTGCATGGTCTTGAGCTGATGCAGACGGTCGACGCGGGTGCGCATCGTCTTGAAGTTGGTCATCATGCCGCCCAGCCAGCGGGCGTTGACGAAGTACTGGCCGCAGCGGGTGGCCTCCTCACGGATGGCGTCCTGCGCCTGTTTCTTGGTGCCGACGAACAGCAGCGACTTTCCGCTGGCCGAGAGGTCGCGGACAAAGCTGTACGCCTCCTCCAGCTTGCGGACGGTCTTTTGCAGATCCACGATATAAATGCCGTTGCGCTCGGTATAGATATACGGAGCCATTTTGGGGTTCCAGCGGCGGGTCTGATGCCCGAAGTGAACGCCTGCCTCCAGCAGGGCTTTCATGGATACGACGTTTGAATTTGCCATGGTTGTCTGTTCCTCCAAATCAAAATTTAGTTTTGCCTCTAGCCGCCTCATCCCCCTCGCCAACCGGTGTCCCGGCACAGACAAGGGATCCGCAGCTATGCGGAATGCTGAAATATAATACCATAAAGCCCGCCTTATTGCAAGGACTTTTTATGAAAAAAGGGAGGAAATCCAGCCGTTCCGGCAGATTTTCCTCCCTTTTTTCACGTCATTCAGAATTTCCGGCGGCGCTTTCGATCCATGGACGGATCCCGGCGCTGAAACGGCTTGTCGATCAGAATGATATCGTCGCCAATCCGCTGGATGCACTCCCAGGGGATATAGTAGTCCTCCTCCCGCCCAAACAGACCGAACCAGCGGCACCGGCCGTAGACCACAATGGCGCAGACCTGGCCCTCCGGCAGCTTGATGTCGACATCCGACACATATCCCAGGCGACAGCCGTCGCAGATATTGATGACCTCTTTCCATCGCATATCGACCATCCTGCACTGCATGCTCTCTCCCCTCCCAAAGGAGCCTATGCGGGCGGAGGAATGTCCTATGCCGGCAGCATCTTCCGCCGGCTTTCGACAAAAGCTCTCCGTATAGGAAAAAAGCTCTCCGGCCATACTGAAACCAGCACGGTTCAGGAATGAGGGGGCTGCTTTCATGCTGGGAAAAGTTGAGATTTGCGGGGTCAACACATCCAAGCTCAAGGTTTTGAAAAATGAGGAAACCATGGAGCTGCTCCGCCGCACGAAAACGGGTGATCCGGAGGCCAGGCAGCGGCTGATCGAGGGAAATCTGCGTCTTGTGCTGTCCGTCATCCAGAAATTTATCAGCCGCGGCGAAAATGTGGACGATCTCTTTCAGGTCGGCTGTGTGGGCCTTATTAAAGCCATCGACAACTTCGACATCACACAGCCCGTTCGCTTTTCCACCTACGGCGTGCCCATGATCATCGGCGAAATCCGCCGCTACCTGCGGGACAACAGCGCCATCCGGGTATCCCGCAGCATGCGGGATACCGCCTACCGCGTCCTGCAGGCCCGGGACCGGCTGGTCGCCCGGAATCAGCGGGAACCCACCGTCGAGCAGATCGCCCGGGAACTGGAGATCCCCCGGGAGGAGGTCGTGTTCGCCATGGACGCCATTGTGGATCCGGTCTCGCTCTACGAGCCGGTCTACTCGGACAGCGGCGACGCGGTCTGCGTGATGGATCAGATCCGCGACAGCCGCAACACGGACGAGAGCTGGATCGATCAGATCGCCCTGAAGGAGGCCGTGCAGAAGCTGGACGACCGGGAAAAGCGGATCCTCTCCCTCCGTTTTTACGAGGGAAAAACCCAGATGGAGGTCTCCACAGAGGTGGGGATTTCCCAGGCGCAGGTGTCCCGGCTGGAAAAGAGCGCCATCGACTCCATTCGGAAAAGTTTATAGGCCGCGCGGTTGACGGGCCTTCCTTCAGGGGGTAAAATTGAGAAAACACCGGAAGGAGTTTCTCAATGGATTATCAAAAGCTGGCAGACTACCGCAACGCGCACAATCCCTTCGCCGCGAAGCTCGGCATCGTCGTGGAGGAAATCGGGCCAGGATGGGCCCGGGTCGTCAAGACGATCCGGGAGGACGACCTCCATCC
>Ga0183096_1002369_pt1 | contig 13084 bp, 10 predicted proteins | sample Biomet5_FD_127791 | JGI IMG/M metagenome (GOLD analysis project Ga0183096, IMG submission 127791) | Microbial communities from bioreactor (seeded with sewage sludge) at LBNL, California, USA - Biofuel metagenome 5 (version 2) (version 3) | ecosystem: Engineered > Bioreactor > Anaerobic >... | reverse complement strand
ATCCTTTCCGAAAACCGTCTTTTCCGCCGAACTCCGGTTCCCAGCCGAATAACCGCTTGGCCTTGGATATATCCGCATACAGCCGCAGGACCTCGCTTTTTTCAGGACGAATACGCTCTTGCTCCGTCATCACTTCCACGTCCGCATTCATGACTTGGGCAATAATCCTGACTGTTTCGCCAATTGAAACCTCAAAATTGCTGCCGATGTTGATTTCTTCACCCAACGCCTCATCACAGCAGGCGACTTCCCAAAATCCCCGGACAGTATCATGCACATAATTGAAATCTCTCGTAGGAGTTAAAGAACCAAGCTTAATGGAATGCTCTCCCTGTGCAATCTGGGTTATAATCGTCGGAATAACCGCACGACTGGATTGTCTCGGGCCATACGTGTTGAACGGACGGATGATTGAAACCGGAGTTGAATATGAGTAATAATACGAAAGCGCAAGCTGATCGGCTGCGATCTTTGACGCGGCATAGGGGGATTGCGCCCGCAATGGATGCGTTTCCGGGATTGGAACAAACTCCGCTGTCCCGTACACCTCGCTGGTAGAAGTTTGTATTATACGTTCCGTTTCCAGTTCCCTTGCAGCCTGCAATATATGAAGCGTTCCCTTTACGTTTGTGTCTATATATGAGTCTGGGGAAAAATACGAAAAGGGAATGGCAACCAAAGCGGCCAAATGAAAAATCACACTGCATCCCTTCATCGCGGTTTTTACTCGATAGGGGTCCCGTATATCTCCCTGAAATATTTCGATACTATCTTGAATATCTTTGGGGGAATGATTCAGCCACCCCCATGAGTTAAATGAATTATAATAAACAAAGGCTCGAACAGAGCATCCTCGGCGAACAAGTTCTTCCGTCAGGTGAGAGCCAATAAATCCATCTGCACCAGTGACTAAAACCATTTTTCTATCTAGATTCATCTTTTACTCCTGATAATTGATCCCAGTTATATTTATATGTCAGTCTAATTAAATAGAACTAACAGATCATTTAACGCATATTCAGAATAATAAAAAAATTTCGTCCTATCCAGTATGTTAGCGTCTTGCCTGCAGCCAGCTTGAAGGGTGATGCTGTTTGACCGCCAAATGCTCCGGAGCGCGCATCTCCAGACGCTAAAAAGCTCGTCCCGCACACTCGCATAGTCCTCGTCCTCTTTAGAACATCCGCCGCGCCGATCGTCTCCATCACTATGGGGAAAGTTCTGCTCATGCGGTTGTGCTTTGTGGACAAAGTACAAAAATAAGCGCTTCCATCAGCGCCGTTTCCGCTCGCTTCCAAAAGGGATCGTTGCTCTTGGTGTTGCGTATGATGTTGCTGGCGAGCATCAGGACGTCCTTATATAAACGGCTTTTAGCCGTGCTAAGCTCTGTGTGGATGAGGTAAAGGGTGCGAAGCTTATTGCCCTGCTGCTTCAACAAATGTCCTGTGTCCCACAGGATTTATTTTTGAGATGAGCACGACGAACGACGTGTTATACTGCATGACGTTGGGTTTGGCAGTTTTTTGCCTCAGTTTCTAGCCGAAGAGCTTAACAATTTTAACGACCTGGATTTGCTAGGCGGCATAGAAAAGACGCAGCTTCTTCATGATATTATGATGAAATCATAGAACAAGGCCGAAAAGGCGGAATCATAACAATTGATACATCGATGGAAGCATTAACTACATATGTTGAAATATTTCAGTACTATATTGCGCACAATTTTGCTTCAGCCCTGCAAATTGGCAATAACCCTACCCTGCTCAAGGAAGTGAATTTTCTTTTTTTAACGGGCTGAAAGCGAAGCAACAAAAATCATTATTTCTTCAAGAGTAATCCTAGTAATTTCATGAAAGGCTTCTCATAAGCGGAACTCCATTCTTTGTCCCCTTTTTTTATTTAACGATTGGCACAAAATGTACGCATTCAGACGATGAAATCTCCTCAGCGTCAGATATATATCCTTTCCAACCGATTGCTTAACCGGCTTAATAATTCATTGGGTATCGTTCCGGCATTCGCTGCAATCTCTTTTACAGTGATTTCATCCGTACCATCACAGCCAATCAATGTCGCGGTATCGCCACATTTTATATTTGGAATGTTCGTGACATCCACCATAAGCTGATCCATGCATATACTGCCGATAATCGGGGCGCGGCGCCCATGAAGCAAAATGAAGCTCTGTTTGTTTCCCAAGTTCCTCGGTATTCCGTCCGCATAGCCGATGGGAAGCACGGCGATGCGCGTATTTCTTCCAGCGGTAAACCGGCGGCCATAACCAACGCTTTCTCCTGCCGCAATCGTTCTTGTAAGAGCCACCCTGGCTTTCAAGGATAATACGGGTTTAAGGTCAATGTTCTGTTTGCCTTTGTCCGACGCTCCATATAACGCAAGGCCGAGCCGCGCATAGTCGCACCATATTTCAGGATAGTTTAGGACACCATAACTGCTCTGAATATGTGTTTTCGGAATTTCAATCTGATGTGACCTCAGCTCTTCAAGCAAACATAAGAACCTCTTGATCTGCAGCTTTGTAAAATTGATATCATCGGCCTTCATGCTGTCGGAAACGCATAAGTGAGTAAAAATGCCGTTTACCTTGAGATGTCTATAATAGAACATTGGCACGATTTCCTGTGCGTGATCATAGCTTTCCCCAAGTCTGTGCATGCCGGTATCCACCTTTATATGAACCTGTACGGATTTTCTTGTATTGCTGAGCGTAGCGGCATATTGGGCATCCACGACTGTCTGCGACAAGTGGTATCGGCGAAGCTCTGCGGCTCTTTGCGGGTCAGTATGTCCCAAAATGAGTATTTCTCCCCGAATCCCGTTCTGGCGAAGACGGATACCCTCGTCAATCGTGGCGACGGCGAAAGCTTTAACGCCTATACGGCTTAGGGTTTTTGAAATCTCAATGTCACCATGGCCATAGGCGTTTGCCTTAACGACGGCCATAACGTCGCATTTTTCAGGTAAATACTTCTGCAAAATTCTGACGTTTTGGCGTAGGTTCTCAAGGTTGATTTCCGCCCAGGCTCGGTCCATACAGGCTTGCCGCAAGGGAACCTTCCATAAACGCATTTTCTGCAGAAATATTATAGACAGCACGGCAGCCGCCAAAGAGGCTAAGGCAACCGATGAAAACCTGGCTATGCTGTTGTGGCCCAGCCATTGCAGATTCGTAACAGCCGCGAATTTGTACACCAGCGCGATCATCATGGGATGGATGATATAAACAGTCGCCGAAATACCCCGCAGGCTTTTTACGGCTCGCCCATTCCACAGGAGAAGGCTTTGGAAAAGGAAGATCATGCATGGCAGAAGCATAATATACATGCTGTCATGTCTTTGTGCTTCCCATCCTCTCAGCAACAGTCCTTCTGCGATCATTAAGGCCATAGAAACCCATAAGCCAGTCATACAGGTTTTTAACCCATACCGTTTTTGCCGCTTTGCAACCAGCGCGCCCAGTATAAAAAAGACCGGAGCGAAAAACAGACCATTCCGCGTATATCTGCAGAATTCAAATACCGCATGATAAAAGGCTTGAAAGGCTGGAATTCTTGCTGCGAATCCATAATAACTGTCGCCAAAAAGCCCAATGATATATAAAAACAGACCGATGGCCAAGGCGCCTTTTTCTTTAAAGTTCTTTAAAAGCGCCCATGAAATAGCGGCGCCGAATATCGCGGCAGGGAGGTACCAAAGATGCAAATATGTACCGTCAAAAAAAATATTCTTGAGCAAGTTTGGCAGATATGCCCATTCTTCCGGAATTCCGTGGTAAAGATTAAGCGGCAGATAGAGCAGAATGGCGATTGCATAAAGCATTGCCGTTTTTTTTAGAAATACTGCAAGTCTCTTGCCTTCATCTCCTGCACGATGAAATAAAAAAAAACCGGAAGTCATGAAGAAGAACGGCACCGCCACACGGGCAATCACTCGTGTCAATATAAAGTCCGCGGTGCTATTTATTGAGGTCAAAGGCGAGGTATGGATGGCGACGACGAGAGAAGCCGCGATGATCCGGAAATAATCGATGCCGGAGTATGTTTTTTCTCTCATCGCGCTATCTCCCACAAGGTCAAGACAACGCCGTCCACGTTATTTCCCGATACCTGGCAGACCATTTCATCAGGCACCTTAATGGCAGTTGCTTGGTCCGGCCCGACGGGTATAAAACAGATTTCAAACTTATTTCTTCCGTAGCCTATTCGCAGATGCTTATCCGGATAGGAGAACTGTCTGAGATAGTCCGTATATTCCTCAAGCGTCATTCCACGCTTCTGAATGATTCGGGAGTGGGGGTATCCTACATAGCGAAAATGCCAAGGCTCATGCGCAATCTGCGTGATCTGTTCCAGTCCTGCCGGATATCGTTCAATAAACCCGTACTCCGCCGATTTATCCCGGAAGCGTTGGCATATACCGGAATTCGGGAAATCAGGCCGGATAAAATCGATATGGCTTTTATTTTCCGCCAGATCCACGGCAAGACCGGTTTGGTGCTCACTGCATCCCGGGATGGCAACATATTGGCGCGTAAAACTGCTTCCGTTATCGCGTAGTGATTCCTCGTAAATTTTTTGCTGCTCACTCAAAGTGCGGAAACCGCTGACCGGTACGATACTGTTTCCGCTGCCTAAATCGGCTAACGCCTCCTCCAACAGCTTTGCCGCCTGCCTCACTAAAAGTACGGGAAACACATCGGAGCCGACGGATACAAGGTGGTCCTGCTGTGGTTCGGTTCGTATAGGCCAGGATGGGTTGACGAGTATCAGACTGCCCTTTTGTATAGCATCGGCGTGCAGTTCCAGTGTTTTCATGCTTCCGTCGCCAGCCTTATCAAAGCGTCCACAATCTCTTCAAAGGTCATACCAATGCCCCCCAGCATATTGGGATAGCGGCTGTGAGAAGTGAATCCGGGTATTGTATTGACTTCATTAAATATAATCTCTTTTTCCGGCGTCAGAAACATGTCGACCCGAGCAAATCCGCGGCAATCAAGAGCCGTGTAAATCGTCGCCGCCGTTTGCTTGATACGCGAGGCGGTATCCTGATCAATGCGGGCGGGCATATGGATTTTGGAGGTTTTCAGAGTGTATTTTTCTGTATAGTCAAAGAAGCCGTCGGCTAGTTCGATTTCATCCACTTCTCCAATAGTTAGTTCATTGTTTCCCAGTACCGCACATCCTACTTCGAACCCCTTCACAGCTTGCTCAATGACGACTTTTCGGTCATGTTGAAAGGCGGCATCCACTGCAGCAGCAAGCCCATTCGGGCTAGATACCTTGGTGATCCCAAAAGATGAACCCGCGCCCACTGGCTTAACAAATAGCGGATAGCTCAATCTTCCGGTGATTTCAAGCAATTCATCATTTGACCATCCGGGATATAAAACAACGGACGGCGGCGTCTTGACGCCTGATAATTGCACAAGCTTATGGGCAATGTCCTTATCCATGCATATGGCCGAGCTTAGCGTACCGCACCCGACGCAGGGTATCCCCGCCATTTCAAGCAGGCCCTGTAACTTTCCGTCTTCTCCGTTTTTTCCATGAAGGACGGGAAACGCCACGTCAATATGAATTGCCATAGCTTGCCCATTTTCCAGCGCAAGTATCCCATGCGTATTCCTGTCGGGCGAGATCACAGCGGGGATGCAGGAAGGATGACTCATCCATGTGTTGTCCTGAATCCGTTCTACCGGTCCGGTGTACTTCTTCCATTCCCCCTGGCGGGTGATCCCCAGCAGTACGATATCGTATTTTTGGGGGCTTAAGTTTCGTATCACAGAGCTGGCCGATTGCAGAGATACTTCATATTCGGTCGAACAGCCTCCAAATAATACGGCTATTGTTTTCCTTTTCATTGTCTTTCTCCTATGATGCAATCTCAGTTTCTTCAGGCAACGGGTACCCGATTTCAAAGATATCCGTATAGAGCAGTTGAGTCGGCTGTATGTCTCTCCATTGATAATCCGTGCACTGTCGGCATACCGAAACCTGCTCAAAGACTTTTCCGCCACGTTTAAAAAACATCTTGTCCCGATTTGTAACATCATACCGGTATGGCATAACCTGATCCGTCAATATCCGCCCGTAAAGACATGAGCCGTTGAAAGAAAGATCAATTTGAAACGTCAGACCGGTCTGATTCTTTACCTTTAAATCCAACCACCCCTCGCTGACTGTTGCGTCCACGCTGTCCGGCTCGTTCGCGTCGGGTGAGGGGAAATCCTTAATGCGGTGAGGATGCCGCTCGACGATCGTCAGGGGCGTATGCAGAAACATCCAGAACAGAAGATTGCTCAAATGGCACAGCCCGCCGCCTTTAACCGTGGTCAGAACGCCGTTCTCCACGGAAAGCCCCTCCTTATACCGTGCTTTCTGCTCAGCCTTTCTCACCAACTGCCAGAATGAAAATGTTTCCTGAGGCCGGATCAATATGCCATTTATAGTTTCCGCCGCAAGCTGCAGGTTGAATATTTTGTTCTCCTGAAATTTCATATCATAGCCTGTGTTCTCATTGAGCAGATTTGTTTTGGACTTGTAAGCGCAGAATGGCTGCAATTTCGTTGCTTTGGTTTTTGCATAGCTGTTCGCGTCAAAATACATCCTCATATAGAAGAAGAGTTTTCGTTGTGCCCTGCGAACGGGCAGCAGAAATGGTAAAAGCTGCGTGATCCGTTTTCTTTCCAAATTATCATCCTCCTTCTTTACCACCCGATGACGCTGCACGTCATCGGGGAACCCTAGTACAACGACTCCGGTAATATTAAAAGCCTGTCCAGCTTAGTAAAACTATCTTACTAAAATCGGGCAGGCTATATTGGAATTTCAACTTATAGAAAACTTAAGGATCCCTTATGAAAGACTTATTATTTTCCTAGCCTTTGCACTATGTTTTTTAGAGGGACAGGTAAAAGTCCTCAGCAGCCACCGAAACAACACATTCGAATATTAGCTAATTGATTTCCTGCCGCCGGAAAATATATATTCCGATAATACCGCATATGACCATATGAAGAACAGCAACTAAAAACGGCTGATATAATTGAGTGGAATTGATAGAATACAAGCCCTCAGCCTGCCCGAAAATCGTGATCTTATACAGCATACGAAAAACGTTAATACTTAAGCCCAGCCCTTCAAACACAAGCGGGAGAATCAGAATGCAACCTATGAAGGAAAAAACGTAGGCCCCTTTTTTCTGAAACGCAACGGTGAATACCATAGCGACAAATAATGCGGCCACGAAAAGAAAAAATACAACCAAAATCCGCAGCAGATAATCTCCCATAAACGCCGGAGTTAAATCTTTTCCCGCGCTCATCCGAAGAAATGCGCTGCCCATATAGAACAGGAAGGTGATGACGGCACAGAAAACCGTCAGAATGAACGCCGTGATCAATTTACCCGCATATACGCGATTTCTTCCAAGGCCGGAGGAAATAGTGTTTTTGAGCGTGCTGAATTTATTCTCTTCCGCCATGACGATCTCCGCAATCATTACTGCAAAAAGCGGAAGGAACTTCATATAGTTCAGCGCATATTGAAACGATTCCTCAATTGGGGTTTGCGTGGGGAACATAACGTTAAACAGGATCGCGAGCGCAGATAAAATCCCGGTCAAAACAAAAAGATAAGGCCTGTGAAACAATCTGTATAAATCCGAATGGATCAGTTTAAGCATTTTGATTTCCTCCCACCAGATTGATAAAATACTGCTCAAGGCTCAGTCCGGTGGCAGTGAGTTCCGAGACTTGAACGCCATTTTTGACAAGCGCCTCATTCAGTACTGCCGGCGTATCCATATACTTCTCAACGTAAATCCTGCCGTCTCCGGTCATTTCAAAATCTACGCAGGAAAGCTGTTCTTTCAGGATAGCCGCGGCCTTGTCCATATCATTCACCTTTACGGCAAGACGTCGTTTGCATTTCAAAGCAAGTTCTTTTGCCGACACCTGCTCCACGAGATTTCCCTGATTGATAAAGCCGTAAACCGTCGCAATCTGCGAAAGTTCCCCTAATATGTGGCTGGATACCAGGATGGTCGTATTGTGTTCCCGGTTTAATTTGCATATTATATCGCGAAATTCCGCAATCCCCAATGGGTCAAGCCCATTGATCGGCTCGTCGAGAATCAACAAATCAGGGTTTCCCATGATTGCAAAAGCAAGGCCAAGCCTTTGCTTCATGCCCGTTGAATAACTTCTATAGTTTTTCTTTCCCGCATTGGCAAGGCCGACAAGCTGCAGCGTTTCCTGAATACACTTTTTCTCCTGAATACCCCTTTGGATGCGATAATACTCCAGATTTTCCGCAGCGGACAGATAGGGGAAAAAACTTGGGGATTCAATCATGCATCCCGTTTGCGACCGGGCGCGATTCAGGCCGCTCTCGCTGGTCTCCCCGAAAAGCTCCACTTCACCTGAAGCAGGAACGGCCAGTCCGCTGACCATTTTCAGAAGTGTGGTCTTTCCTGCTCCGTTTTTACCGATTAACCCGTAGATATCCCCTTTCTGAAGAGAAAAGCTCAAATTATTAACGGCAGTAAAATGTCCGTATCTTTTTATTAGATTCCGTGTTTGCAAAATTTGCTCCGGCAATGTTATCCAACCTCCTTACTTGTAGGCCTTTTTTTCAATACAAAAAATCTGCCAGGCTTTCAGTAAAACCATCTTACTAAAAACGGGCAGGCGATATTGGAATTCCCCATTATTAAAAGCTTAAGAATATCTTATGGAAGACTTATTTTGCTGATTCGTTTGGCATGATCTGATCCGTTGGTTCAGGCCGGGCAGGATTACCGTAAAAACCGTTTGATTTATATCGCTCGTGGCTGATATCGTCCCTCCGTGGGCTTCGACGATTTCTTTCGCGATGGCGAGGCCAAGCCCCGCGCCGCCCGTATAAGACGAACGGGCCGAGTCCAGCCGGAAGAATTTTTCGAATATCCTTTCGAGCTTTTCTTCCGGAATCGGATCGCCCTGATTGGCAAATGTGATGACGGTATTATCACCCTGATAGGACGCGGTAATATCAATGGCGCAGTTTTCATAGCTGTAAGCCGTCGCGTTTTTTAATATGTTGTTAAACACGCGAGAGAGCTTGTCCGCGTCGCCCCAAACAATCAGATCGTCGGGGGCATGCACGATCGCTGTCTTATGCTGCGGCGAAAGCATGGGATAGAATTCGTCCGCCATCTGGCGCAGCATAAGGGAAAGATTGATCTTTGCCTTATTGATGGCAATATACTGGAGATTAAACCGGGTGATTTCAAAGAATTCATCAATGAGCTGATCCAATCGGTATGCCTTTTCCAGCGTAATGCCCACATACTTTGCTTTTTGCTCGGGCGGCATATCCGGCGCTTCGTCCAGCAGGCTGAGATAACCGATTACAGAGGTCAGCGGCGTCTTGATATCGTGAGCGAGGTAAACGATCAGGTCGTTCTTGCGCTGTATCTCGTCCTTGGCCGCCCGCTCATTTTTTATGGCCACTTGCTTGATCTGGTTCATTCTGTCTTCCACTTGCCTAAGCAGCGGAGACATGTGAATGATTTCATCATCCGGCGAAATGAGCGTTTTGCTCGCCTCGACAATCTCTTCCATATATCCAGCGGTTTTTCCCCAGTAGTGATACAGGATAAAAAACAATATGACCAGATACGATACGACCAGTACCACCGTATAGTTAAACTCGATATATTTTAAGAACGTATATACCGGGCCGGGAAGCCAGTTGATTCTGCTCGCAAGCACCTCCGCAGCAAGCGCAAGAAGAACCAGCAGTATAGCCGACACAGCGGCGGTAATAATACAGCTCCAAAGCATTTTTCTCATCAGTATGGTTTTAAACGGTTTTCTATTTTTCAATTTTATAGCCAACCCCCCATACTGTTTTGATATATTTGGGACGTTCCGCGTTATCGTGCATCTTTTCCCGAATATGACGGATGTGTACCATGACTGTATTATTACTGCTGGTATAGTACTTGTCTCCCCATACCTCGTGGAAAAGCTCTTCGGAGCTGACAACCCGTCCGCGGTTGGATGCCAGTACCCAGAGAATAGAGAACTCAGTGGGCGTAAGAGAAAGCTGTTTTTCATTTAGCATGCATTCATGGGTATCCTTGTCCAGAACCAGCCCGGAAAATACAATATTATTCTCCTCTTGTGATGGTTCAACAGAAGAATTATATTTTGTAAATCTCCTTAGTTGCGCCTTGACGCGAGCGATCATCTCCAGCGGCTGAAACGGCTTGGTGATATAATCGTCCGCTCCCAGCGTCAGCCCCGTGATTTTATCAATTTCTTCACCCTTAGCTGTTAACATAATAATGGGGAAGTTATGCTTTTCACGGATACGCTGGCAAATTGCAAAGCCGTTTTCATCAGGAAGCATAACATCCAAAAGAGCCAGGTCAATTTTTTCGTTCTTAATGCAGTTTAAAGCATCCCTGCCATTGTAGAATTTATAAACAATATAGTCTTCGTTTTTCAAATATACTTCGATCAAGTCGGCAATCGCCTGTTCATCATCAACCACCAATACATTTGCAGTCATATACTTACTTACTCCTTGTTGCAAAAACCCATATTCATCGTATCATAAACTATTAATTGTTCAGCGGCTGATTTCTTATGGATTTCTTAAGTTTTCCTTAAGGGCGTTAAAGATAAAACGCCTATCAAATTATACTATAGTTTTTTTATAGAGGTTTCGCAACAATGCAATTGTATCTGTCACGCAAACGTTGGCAAGGATTTAAAATCCGTAAAGCATTGAGTATCAAATGCAGACTATCAGCAAGGCTTTGCAGCCAACCTCTAAAATACTTAGTACAGGTACCGACGGCGAAGGTGCTCAGGAACAAACCAAGCCTTAACATCGCCGCCACTTGGTTCATCTTAGTATTTTATTCGTTAGCCTGTAAAGCCCGCATACGAAGCCGACTTTGACGGTTTTTACCGATGCCTCTGGTCTCAGATAATCTTGGTTTCTCCGGCCATCTGTGAAGCAACCAAAAAAATTACAGTAAAACCAGCCGCTTGAGGTTCATGACCATAATTTAGCCACACACATAGTCCTTTATATACCCGATATCTCGCAACAAATCCCCCGGGTTAATACCGTTGCCCGAAGATCCGCTCCTTATGCTTGTTCAGCAAAAAGAAGAGCGGCATTCCGAGAGCGTAGCAGGCGATAGCTTCGCCAACGCCGACGTACAGCGCGGAGAGCCCAAAGACGGTGGGCGTCAGCATCGTGCTGAACTGGGGCAGCGTCGCCAGCAGCGTCAGCTCTGCGCCGATAATCAGCGCGTTGACCACAACCGTGGGGAGCGGCAGCAGCCACTTGACCTTGATGCGATAAGTGATGAGCGCGGCGACCAGAGTCGCCAGCGAACCGAATACGATATCATAGATTCCGAAGGGGCTGAACAGGTTGGCGAGGACGCAGCCGACAAACAACCCCGGTACGGCTGCGGGCGTGAAAAACGGCAGGACACACAGCGCTTCGGAGATGCGTATCTGAAGCGGGCCATAGGCGACCGGGGCGACAGCCACGGTAATCGCGAAATAGAGCGCAGCAATGATGCCGGCCTCGGCCATGAAGCGCGGCGTAAATATCTTCTTTTTCATCATTTGATTTTTAACGGAAACTTAAATTTGTATCCGTCCGGACCCTGCGGCCCGGCCTCCTTAGTTTTGTTTATGGACAGGATGGTTTCGAACTGTCCGACGGACTTTCTATTAAAACCCGACTGGCGCATTGTAGCACAGATAATGAAAAGCTGCAACCGGAAGGATGCAGCTTTAGCGTTGCTTTTCTGAAAGCCCGCAGGCATTAGTGCCTGTTCAGCCCACAACGATGTTGGCGATGCGGCCGGGAACGATGATGACCTTACGGACGTTTTTGCCTTCGAAGTGCGCCGCGAGAGCCGGGGTTTCCCTGATCTGCTTCTCGATATCCGCAGCGGTGGCATCGGACGCGACGTTGAAGCGGGCACGCACCTTGTCGTTGATCTGCAGCGGCATTTCGACGGTGTCCATCACCAGCGCGGATTCGTCGCAGATGGGGTACGGCTGATTGAACACGGAATATTCTTCGCCAAGCTGTTCCCACAGCTCCTCGCAGAAGTGCGGCGTGAAGGGCGCAAGCAGCTTCACCAGCACACGGGCCGCTGATTTGGCGGTTTCCTTGTCCGGCTCGGCGTCCAGATATTTTGCCAGCGCGTTGACGAGCTCCATAATGCGCGCGATAGCGGTGTTGAACTGGAACACCTCAATATCCGCCGAAACGTTCTTGATCGCATAATTCTGCGCATACAACAGCTCTTTTTTACCCTTTTCGCTGGACGCGGTGACTTCGCTTAAGCGGGTCACCAGACGTTCCACGCGCTCCAGGAATTTATGCATCGAACGGATGCCGTCCTCATTCCACGGGCCGCCCTCGATATATGAGAAGCCGAAACCCAGGTAGGCGCGCAGTGCGTCGCTGCCGTACTTTTGTATATAAGAATCGGGCGAGATGACGTTGCCGCGCGATTTGCTCATGCGAGCGCCGTCCGGCCCCAGGATGACGCCCTGGTGCACAAGACGGGAGAACGGCTCGTCGAAGTTAACATAGCCCATGTCATGCAGCGCCATGGTGAAGAAACGCGCGTAAAGCAAGTGCATGCAGGCGTGCTCGGCGCCGCCGATATAAGTATCCACCGGCAGCATTTTGTTGATCCATTCGGAATCGAACGGTTTCTCGCTGTTCTTGTTATCCGGGTAGCGCAGATAATACCAGGACGAGCAGACGAAGGTGTCCATGGTATCCGCGTCGCGCTTCGCAGAACCGCCGCATATGGGGCAGGTGGTGTGCATGAACGATTCGGATTTTAGCAGCGGGGACGTGCCGTCCGGCGTGAAGTCCACGTCGTATGGCAGACGTACCGGCAGATCGTTTTCGGGCACCGGCACCTCGCCGCATTTGTCGCAGTAGACGATCGGGATGGGCGCGCCCCAGTAGCGCTGACGGGAAATCAGCCAATCGCGCAGGCGATAGTTGACCTTGAAGCCGCCTTT
>Ga0183096_1002366_pt1 | contig 13099 bp, 8 predicted proteins | sample Biomet5_FD_127791 | JGI IMG/M metagenome (GOLD analysis project Ga0183096, IMG submission 127791) | Microbial communities from bioreactor (seeded with sewage sludge) at LBNL, California, USA - Biofuel metagenome 5 (version 2) (version 3) | ecosystem: Engineered > Bioreactor > Anaerobic >... | reverse complement strand
TTTCTCTCTGCCCATGTTTATTATCTTGTAGATGGTGGGGCGTGTTACATGATATTCATCTGCAAGATAACTAACTTTTGCTCGGTCATTATAGTACCTGTTACATATTTCTTTTCTTTGTATCGGGATCAGTCTGGAACTTTTGTGTATGTTCATAGCTGCTTACACCTCCAGTATCCTTATAGAATACTTTATCTCAAGTGTAAATAACGCTATGATTTCTTACATTTTAGTTTATTCAACATAAAGCATGAAATTAAAATTTCTGCCCCCTTGGTAGAATATGCTAGCTTTTATAATATAAGCGTAGATTTAAAAGCTAATTTAACGAAGAAGCAAAACAGACAAAGAAATAACAACATAAAATTAATATTAAATTTTTATAAAACACCTTGACTAAATCATATGTCAGACATATGATTTAGTCAACAGGAGGAATTGCGTATGTTTGAAAAACTTAACAGTGAAAAAAAACCGTCAAATATAATGAGGCAAATTCTTGATGCAATAGAGCAGGGGGAGATAAAGGAAAACGATAAACTACCCAAAGAACAGGATCTTGCAAGAGAGTTTGGCGTTAGCCGTTCAGTAATAAGGGAAGCCATGTCTAGTTTAGTAACAATGGGAGTTGTTAAAAGAGTTCCAGGAAATGGGACTTTTGTGCAGAGAAGAAATGAAACTGCTTCATCAAATATTGATCAGACAATAGGCACTGATAGGGCTATTTTTTGGGATCATCTGGAAGAAATAGAGAAAGTAGAGGGTTCTTATGACGCATATTTGGCTCGTCTTCTAATTGAGCCAATAATAACTGAATACACTGCACGCCGAATAGAAAAGAGTAAATTAAAGAAATTGTGGACAATATGCCAGAGTATGGAAAATGCAATCCAACACAAAGATTTAAAAAAATATCAGTTTGAAGATCTGAGCTTCCATATGGAATTAGCTAAAGCATCGCACAATGAAGTACTATCAAAAATTTTCAAAGATATCATGGATTTAATTGGCTTTAATCTTTGGGATGCTTACAGGATTTGGCCAGAAGGTAGCCAATCAGTTTTAAGGAGTCTTAATGATCATAAAATGATTTTAGAACTGATTGAAAATGACAGTCCGGTTCTTGCAAAAAACAAAATGGAAGAACACCTTCGCGCTGCATTCTGGGAGCACAAAGATAATACAATAAAAATGGATCTAAAAAATTAGGGGGTGTTGTAAATGTGTAAGAAATATCATTTAGCGTCATTGTTTATTGCAGTTATTATAAGTATTATTGTGCCTCTGACAGCTATGGCAGCTGATTATCCAACTAGAGACATTACTCTTGTTGTCCCGTGGTCCCCTGGAGGTGCTACGGATACTTTAGCAAGGCTTCTTGCAACTGATGTACAAAAAAATGTGTCAAAATCTGTAATAGTGTTAAATAAAGCTGGCGGAAATGGAGCTATAGGACATACATACGGAGCATTGGCTCGCAAAGACGGTTATACTGCAACGCTTATGACTACGGAATCGTCAATAATGCATCTCATGGGAACAGCAAAATTTTCTTACAAAGATTTTACCCCAGTTGCTCTTATTGCAACAGCTCCTGCTGTTATAGCAGTAGTTTCAGATTCTCCATATAAAACTTATAAAGATTTTGTGAATGCAGTAAAAAAGAATCCAGATAAAATAAAAATTGCAGCTTTGTCAGAAGGATCTATCTGGAATTTAGCTTTAAAGCTTATCGCAAAAGAATCCGGAGTTAAATTTACTGCTATCCCGTTTGATGGAGGTAATCCAGCAATTGCTGCTGCGCTTGGCAAACATGCCGATGCTGTTTCTTGTGGATATTCTGAGATACTTCCTTTTGTTCAGGATGGCAGAATGCGTATTTTAGGAATAACCAGCGCAAAAAGACAGATTACCTATGATAAAGCTCCTACGTTTAAGGAACAAGGAATTCCAGTTGAGATTGGTGCATGGTGGGGCATTGGTCTGCCACAAAATACTCCTTCTGAAATAGTAAACAAAGTTGCTGATCTTTTTGGTAAGGCGATCAAGTCCTCTGAATCACAAAAATTTATAAAAGATCGCGGTTTTGAGGGTAATTATTTGGATCGCCAGCAGTTTGCTGACTGGCTTAATAAAATGGATGGTGTTTTTAAAAAAGCAGTTCAATAAATAATATCAATTTATAGTCATGCCTTCTTGTGTATGCATAAGAAGGCATGACTATAAAATCAGAAAAGAAGGAGGAGTTTCTATGAATGAGCGTATAACCTTAATTAAAGAAAATATATTAAATGCATTGCCCAGCGTAGATATCAATAGGGCAGTAATTTTTACCAAGGCACATAGGGAAAATAAATCACTCCCCCTTGTTATGCGTAATGCAATAGGACTTACACAAATGTTCGAAGAACTCCCTATATCTATACGTGAAAATGAATTAATAGTTGGGTCTCCCACTTTGCAGCCAAGAGCCTGTCAGGTTTTTCCTGAAGTACAGTCAGGATGGTTAGGAGCAGAGCTTAATAAATTATCTACAAGAGAATGGGATCCACTGCTGCTGAAGCAAGAAGATAAAAAAATACTCGAAGAAGAAGTGCTTCCATTTTGGAACGGGAAGACAATAAATGAAAGAGTATATTCACAGCTTGATCGTACAACTAAAGAATTCCTTTACAAGGATCCAGATGTTTATCCTACACAACCAAGCTGTTTAATTGATAATTTTTCTCTGCTTGAAAAGGGAATTGGCACTGTCGTACCAAATTATGAAAAAATCCTCGATTGTGGGGTAAATGGGGTTATAAAAGAGATAGATGAGGCAGAAGAATTATTGGATATAACAGACCCGCAAAACGTAAGCAAAAAAATTTTTTATGATTCTGCAAAAATAGTTCTGCGTGGATTAATTAAATTTGCCACAAGGTATTCTCTGCTTGCCCAAGAAATGGCAAAAAGCGAAAAGGATATTGTCAGAAAGAAAGAGCTTGAAAAAATTGCAGAAATATGTTTAAAAGTGCCAGCTCATAAACCATCAACATTTTATGAAGCTATACAGTGTTTTTGGTTTATACATCTTGCAGTGAGAATGGAAATGAGTGGGCATTCACTCTCTCCTGGGCGATTTGATCAGTATATGTGGGAATTTTATGAAAATGACAAAACAATAGCGGAAGAAACTAAAACGCAAAAAGCTCTTGAGCTGATAGAGTGCCTTTTTCTTAAATTTTCTGAACTTATGCTTCTTGTTAGCACAGCAACTTCACGTCTTTATGCCGGTGTGCCACAGTGGCAGAATCTTAACCTAGGCGGCAAAAAAATAAATGGCGAGGACGCAACGAATGACCTTTCTTATATTTGCTTAAATGCTATGTCCGAGCTATTGCTTGTACAGCCCGATATTTCTGTGAGAGTGCACACAAAGACACCCAAAAAGTTTTTCCGTGAGGCATGTCGCCTTGCAAAGTTAGGGACGGGGCACCCTAAGTTTTATAATGACGAACTTATAACTTTATCAATGGCTGCAAAGGGATTGTCCCTTGAAGAATCAAGAGACTATTCAATAATGGGTTGCGTAGAACCGCGTGTAAAAGGTGAGGGCGTACATATAACTGGTGGCTTTGTAAATATGCCTCTTGCTATCGTACTTGCTCTTCACAATGGAATGTTACCTGGAACACATAAAACCCTTGGTCCTAAAACAGGTAGCATCGACAGTTTTGATATTTTTGAAAAATTTGAAAAAGCTGTGAATATTCAGATGGAGAATATGATAAAACATCTTTTTATAATAAACTCTTACGGCGAAAAAGCTTATTCTGAAATAATAGCCTCACCTTTTTTATCATCTATAACTCCTGGCTGCATTGAAAAAGGTAAAACGCTTCAGGAAGGTGGAGCAAAATACAATTTTGGCCCCGCGGTTAATATGATAGGTGTAACTGATGCAGGCGACTCAATGTATGCCATAAAAAAAGCAGTGTATAACGAAAATAAGATTACATTAAAACAGCTTGTAGATGCATTAGATTGTAATTTTGATGGATATGACGATATGCATGCATATTTACTGAATAAAATAGATAAATATGGAAATGATAAAGATGGTCCTGATGCTTGTGTTCGTAATATTGTACATATGGGCAATGATATAGTGATGCGTTATAAGAATTTCTTCGGAGGACAGGCAGACGCAGGTATTATTCCTGTTACATCAGGAATTGCATTTGGCAAGGCTATAGGTGCACTTCCTTCAGGCAGAAAAAGTGGTGAACCGTATGCGGATAGTGCATCTCCCATGCCAGGGATGGACGTTAATGGCCCAACCGCAATGCTGTGTTCTGTAGGTAAAATGGACGCGGCTAAGATGAGAAATGGAACACTTCTGAACCTAAAAATAAATCCATCCGCAGTTGCAAATGATGATGGTTTAGCAAGACTTGAGGCTTTAATCAAAGGTGCTTTTGATTCTGGAGTTTGGCATATGCAAATCAATTGTGTGTCAGCTGAAACATTGCGTGCTGCACAGCGTAAGCCACAGGAATACAGGAATCTTTTAGTAAGGGTCGCTGGCTACAGTGCTTTTTTTGTATATTTGCACAGTGAAGTTCAGGAAGACATAATAAAAAGGACGGAGTTCTGTGCAATCTAAAAAAACAGAGGGAATTATTTTTAACATACAACGATATTCACTGCATGACGGACCAGGATTGAGGACGGTTATTTTTTTTAAAGGATGTCAGTTAAGATGTAAGTGGTGCTCAAATCCAGAATCGCATGAATTTAAGCGTGAACTTTATGTATCAACATTGCAGTGCATAGGATGTGGACAATGTATAAAAGTATGTCCGCAGAAGGCTTTGTCAAAGGTTGATGGATGCATTGTCATTGACAGGGCTTTATGCAAAAGCTGTGACTTATGTACAGAGCTGTGTCCGTCAGGGGCTATTCAGTTTTATGGAAAAGCACAAACTGCTTATGAAGTTTTCAAAACGGTTTTGAGGGATGCGACTTTTTATCGTAATTCCAATGGCGGGGTTACATTGAGTGGAGGAGAACCCACTTTACAGCCTGATTTTGCGTACGAAATATTGTCTATGTGCAAGGAAGAAGGGATAAATACAGCAATTGAAACCTGTGGCTTTACACGCTGGGAGAATTTAGAAAAGCTTTTGCCCTTGCTAGACTATGTATACTATGATGTAAAACATGTCATTTCTGCAAAACATGTAGCTGGAACAGGCTCAGACTGCAGCATAATTCTTGCTAACCTAAAAAAACTTATTTCAGTTAAACATGATGTAGTTATTAGAATACCTGTAATTCCTAGTTTTAACGATGATAAACATAGCATTGATGCAATAATTGATTGGATAGATACTAATTTATCTGGAATATCTGTTGAAATTATGGCATATCACAGATATGGTGAAGGAAAATATGAATTATTAGGCAGAGAATACCAAATGAAAAATGTGAACAATTTGTCGACAGAAGTCATGGAAAACATTGTATCAACCTTTAAAAGCAAAAGTATTGATTGTAGGCTCCTGTCCGAAAATTAATTAAACAAAAGGGTGGTATCGCTATGTTGTTTCATAAAATGACAAAAGATGCTGAAAGCGTAATTGCAGTATGTTTTATATTTATATCAGCACTGTATTTTATCGGAGGACAGAATCCTCTGCTTAAAAAATCTCTAACCGGCATATATGGTCCGGCATTCTATCCCAATATATTTGCGTCATTACTATTGGTCTTAAGTATTCTAATATTGGTTAAACGTTATAAAAAATGTTCGGCAGTAGATTTGCAGGAACAAAATATGTGTAAAACACCTAAAAAATTGATATTCATATTTTGTCTTACCATATGTTGCCCTATATTAATGAGTTATGGTGGATTTATTTTAATGGGGTTAGTTTCAATATTTATTTTTTGCAAAATACTTTCTTTATCTACAAAAGAAGCTATTCTCCTCAGCGTTGGTCTTACTTGTGGTGTCTATATGTTATTTGACGCTCTTTTAAAGGTGCAATTGCCTAACGGTATTTTATTTTGAAAACAGGGGTGAATATATGATGTCTGGATTACTGGAAGGTTTTTCAAATTTCTTTTCATTTAACCTTGTTATTTTAGCTATGATATCTGTACTAGGCGGATACATAGTAGGTTTTCTGCCAGGTCTTTCTGCTACAATGGCAGTAGCAATCCTTGTGCCACTATCATTCTCTCTGTCTGCAGAACAAGGGTTGTTGATTCTTGCAGCAGTGTTCATTTCAGCTGTTCAGGGCGGTTCGGTAAGTGCAATACTTTGGAATACACCAGGTACGCCGGCGTCTGCAGCTCTTTGTTTTGATGGCTATCCTATGACAAAAATTGGGCAGGCTGGAAGGGCTATTGGCTTATCTCAGATATCAAGCTTCATAGGACTTATGGTTAGCTGGCTTTTTCTAATTACTTTATCTCCGGTTATAGCAAAAGTGGCATTAAAATTTGGTGCTCCAGAGTATTTTTCAATTGCTATTTTCGGTATCTCAGTAGTTGCAATACTTTGTTCTGATTCACTTATAAAGGGCTGCTTGTCAGCAATTTTAGGCGTATTGACTGCAACTATAGGAATGGACCCTATTGATGGTATTCCACGTTTTACAATGGATACTGTGCTGCTAATGGGTGGAATTTCATACGTACCCGTACTTATAGGGCTTTTTGCCATGTCAGAAATATTCCGCAATGTTGCTATAATGGCAGATGAATCTAATACAATGGCAGTTATATCTAACAGTGGAAAAATTACAAATATAATTCCAACATTTGCAGATTTAAAAAAGTATCTACCGAATATGCTGAGATCAAGCCTGATAGGTACATTTATAGGTGCTCTTCCTGGAACAGGCGCTGATATTGCTGCATTTGTATCATACGGCGAAGCAAAAAGATGGTCTAAGGATCCTGATAGTTTCGGCAAAGGAAATATTTATGGGCTAACTGCACCTCAGGCAGGTGCAAATGGTGTTTGTGGTGGGGCGTTTATACCTATGCTCACATTGGGGATTCCTGGAGATGCTGTTACAGCTATTATCCTTGGTGCCTTAATTATATGGGGTTTACAACCAGGTCCAAATCTTTTTCTTGAAAGCTCCAAACTTGTTAATACCCTTTTTGCAGGTTTTTTTGTTGCATCAGTGATGACCCTTATTGTTGGATTAGGCCTTGCTAATTTTTTTGTAAGGATAGAAAAACTACCCAAAAAATATCTTCTTCCATGTATATTTCTTCTTTGTTGTGTTGGTTCCTATTCTATACAGAATTCAGTATTTGATGTATTTATAGCAATTTTCTTTGGCATAACTGGATATTATTTGACAAACTATGGATATAATGGATGCCCATTTGTGCTTGGAATGATTCTGGGTCCTATAATAGAGCAAAACTTGCGCCGCTCATTAATTATGTCAAATGGAAGTCCCTTTATTTTTGCTTCTAGACCAATATGTGTTATTTTCTTAGGAATAGCTGTACTTTCTTTTATCTCAGCAATTTTTAAACAATTTAAGAAAAATAGAAAAGCTGTACCTGTAATTTAATACATGTTCGTAATAAAGCATTGTAATGACTTTGCGTGTATTTAGCTGTAAGGGATAAGCATGATCTTATACTACATTGATACCTGATTTTAATTTTGTCAGATATGTTCTAAAAAACTGGGCATAGGCTGATTTAGTATTTTTATCTATTTAAGACTGCAGTAAGTTTTATACATATTTTAGTTGAGGTGGAAATATAAAAATATTTGTAGTATGAAAAAAAGAAGTTAGTTGTGCACTACCCACCAACGCAAATGTTTTTTGTAGCCGTTGGCACTTTAAAATGATAAGGAGGAGTAATTTATGAATACTTTAAAAGAATATATGAAAATTAGTGAGCTAAAAAGATGTGAGTATGTCTGTAAAGTGCTTAACAAAAAAGGTTTCAAAGCAATTGCATGTATAACCGCAGAAGAAGCACTTTGTACTATAGTTGATCTTGTAAAAGGTGCTAAGAGCATTGGCATTCCAGGAAGTGTAACTGTTAGAGAGATTGGTCTCCTCGCAGAACTTGAAAAACATGACGTTACAGTTTATCAACACTGGGATCCTTGTCTTACTTCAGATAAGCTCAACCAGCGTTTTTGGGACGCAAATAACTCGGAGTGGTTCATTACAGGATGTAATGCCGTTACTATGGATGGACAGCTAGTTAACATAGACGGAAAGGGCAATAGACTTTCAGCAATGATGTGGGCTCCTGGAAAGATAATCTATGTTATGGGTGTTAATAAAATATGTCCTGATGTGGATAGCGCCATAAAAAGAATAAAAAATGAAGTCGTGCAACCCAACTCTGCTAGAGTTAACATGGCTCCTCCCTGTGTCGAAATAGGCAGATGTGTTGACTGTAGTTCACCTGAGCGTGGTTGCAGGGTGACTGCCATTATGGATTATCCGCCATTTGCCCGTGAGTGTTATGTTATTTTGATTGCGGAAAAATTAGGATATTAAAATATTTTTATACATATCTCTTTTTATAAATAAATTGTTTTTGTATTTTATCTGTAATTTATATCAAAAACTGATAAGTGAGAAACATTTGAGCCGTATTGCTAATGTCTATTTACATGTTTAATGTTTGCTTTTTAATTTTGTTTTTGATGTTATCTAGTTTTTTATATTATGAAGCACCTGATAGCTGTTGTAAAACTAGTAACTTCTAAAATGTCTGTGCTGCAGTTGTATTTTTTATTAAATAAAATACGTAAGGTATTAATAGTTATTTTTTTGTGTTGATGCAAAAGATGTGTTGTCTTACATTTCATCCGTTTGACTTATTTTCTTCAGTTTGTATTTAAGTTATTCCCAATATTAAGCCGTTTTGCACGTCCATAATTGCAAATATGCGCAATAAATAATTCAGATCAATTATTATTATAATAAATAAAAAAATTATAAAAGGTGAAAATAATATGAATTTTGAAAAAAAAATTTATAAGTCGCATGTTTTAGTAATCAACGGTAAACAAATACGTGTGGTATGTCATGAAAATGATTCACTTCTTTCTGTAATCCGAAATCAACTGAAGTTAACAGGCACAAAACGTGGCTGTGAATGTGGGCAGTGTGGGGTGTGCAATGTCATTGTAAATGGCACAGTTATGCGTTCATGTGTGACAAAAATGAAAGATGTACCAGAAAGAGCAGAAATTCTCACAATAGAAGGATTAGGTACACCGGATAATTTACATGTTATACAATGGGCGTTTATTACTAATAATGCAATTCAGTGTGGTTTTTGCACGCCTGGATTTATAATTGCGTCAAAGGGGCTACTTGATAAAAATCCTGATCCGAACAGAAACGAGGTCCGCGATTGGTTTCAAAAACACTGGTGTGCCTGCAGGTGTACTGGTTATAAACAGATAGTAAATGCCGTAATGGATGCTGCTGCTGTAATTAACGGTAGAAAAAAAATGCTTGATTTTACAGAAGCTTTTGTATCAAAAAAGTATATCTGGGGTACAAATTATCCGCGACCAAGTGATAAATATAAAGCAACAGGAACATGGGACTTTGGCGATGATGCTGGCATGAAACTTCCTCCTGATACTTTATATGCAGCTTTGGTTCATGTGAATATAAATCATGCTGATATATTAGAAATTGATATAGATGAAGCTGAAAAGATGCCTGGAGTTGCCAAAATAGTAACAGCAAGTGATATTTATGCAGCAGGAGGTACTAATAAACTTTTTGGAGCACAACATCCATCGGTAATATCTGGCAATGGTTGGGAACGGCCTATATTGTGCGATAAAAAAATATTTATGTGGGGTGATGTTGTTGCTGTAGTATGTGCAGACACATATGAGCATGCAGAAACTGCTGTAAATAAAGTAAAAGTGGACTTAAAGGAGCTCAAGCCTTATATGAATGTTGAAGATGCGATGTCACCGGATGCTGATCAAATACATCAAGGCATACCTAATGTTTATTTTAAAACAAATATTAAGAAAGGCGAAAATATCAAAGATATTATAGAAAAACAACCGTATAAAGTGGAAGATTTCTTCTATACCCAAAGACAGCCGCATCTTACATTAGAGAATGATGTGGGATTTGGTTATTGGGATGAGAATGGAAACCTTGCTATACAGTCAAAACATATAGCAATATATAAAGCCGCTGCCTTTTTGGCCCGTGGAATTGGTATTCAGCCATCAAAAATACGGATTATACAAAATAATACCGGAGCTTCTTTTGGTTATAAACTTGGAATCACATGTGAAGGATTTATTGCTGCTGCTGTGATTGCAACCGGTCGTCCTGTTTTCTGCAGATATAACACAAAACATCACATAACATATACGCCAAAGCGTGCACCATTTCTTATGAAAATTACTATGGGAGCTGATAATGACGGTAAAATAATTGGAATGGAGCATTCTTCGTGGGTTGACCATGGTCCCTATTCTGAATTTGCACCTGGTTTGGTTATTAAAACGTCACACTATATGGGTGCTGTTTATGGAATATCCAATATAAGTGGAGTTGGCTATGCCGTTTATACAAACCAGAAATGGAATACTGCTTTTCGTGCATGGGGTTCACCGCAGGTTCATTTTTCGCAAGAATCGGCGATAGATATGCTTGCAGAAAAAATTGGAATGGATCCTCTTGAATTCAGGTATATAAACGTTATACGTCCTGGAGGCACATTCCCTCATGGACATGCGCCTGACGTGTATCCTTTGCCTAAAATGATTGAAATATTACGTCCCAAATATCAAGCTGCATTAAAGAAAGCGAAAGAAAAATCAAACGAAGCGATAAAAAAAGGAGTGGGCGTTGCTATAGGTATGTATAATTCGAATAGTGCAGGCCCAGATAAAGCGTATAACGATATAGAACTGTTGCCAGATGGAAGTGTTCTTCTTTATAACACATGGGAAGAACATGGACAGGGTGCAGACATAGGGATGGTTTCTACAGCACAAAGAGCTCTTGCTCAATTGGGACTATCTCCCGACAAAATAAAAATGTTTATAAATGATACATTCAGATGTCCTGACAGTGGACCTGCTGCTGCTAGCCGTTGTCAGGTTATGATAGGCCAGGCAATTATAGATAGTTGCAATAAACTACTTGACGCAATGAGAAAAGCCGATGGTTCATTCAGAACGTATCAGGAGATGGTTGATGAAGGCATTCCTTTGTTATATAGAGGGACTTATGACTGTGTTACTAAAGATTCAGATGGTAAAATCACTGCATGTACAAACACGGACGCTAATGGTTTTGGAATGCCTTACGCATGTTATATGTACGGATTATTCATGGCTGAAGTTGAGGTTAATGTTAAAACCGGGAAAGTATGGGTTTCTAAAATGACGTTGATTGATGATGTTGGTGTAATAAATAATTTTGGGGTTGTAGACGGGCAAATGTATGGTGGAATAGCGCAGGGAATAGGGTTAGCTCTTAGTGAAGATTTTTGCGATCCATCAAAATATAATAACATGATAACATGTGGCTTCCCATATATTAAACAAGTAACCGATGATATAGAATTGATACATGTCCAGACACCAAGGGAGTTCGGCCCATGGGGAGCTTCCGGCGCAGGAGAATTGCCACTAACAGCGCCTCATCCAGCAATAACAAACGCAATATATAATGCTTGTGGTGTTCGAGTTAAAAGGCTTCCAGCTACATCTAAAAAAATCCTTGAGTTACTGGAGCAGAAAAAAAAATATGGTTAATTTAGGTTAATCATATTTTATTTGGTTAATGAATACGCCGCCTGAAACGGTGCACATAGACCGCTGAGATGGTGCATGCAGACCAGCAAAATGGTGCACGTTTTCCGCACTTATGGTGCATGAACTTTCGGCCTTGATATAATGCATTTTAGTATCATATGATGCTAATTTATTTTAAAGAAAACGAGGTGCGGGATGTGCTGGAATTGGTCGGAGCCCGAAGCAAGGTTTCGTCCACCATCTTCTGCTCTCAGTTCGATGTGCCTGGCTGACATGAGAACCTGTACGACCCAACGCTGGCCGATGCAATATGTGACCGGATCATTTATGATTCCTATACTATCAGGGTTGAGGGTGATTCCATGCGCAAATGCAAAGGTATCACTGCGTAAAGCAAACCTGCAAGGCGGTCATGTGCACCACGGCAACGGCCGCCATGCACCATTTCTCCGATGGTCGTACACCACTCTGGGCGGTCAGCCCGCTCTAAACGTCCGGCATATGCAGTTAAACCGATATACACAATGAGTCATTGAGAAATACCTAAATAATGACTTTAATTTAACTAATTTATTGCTGTTGTATTTATATGTTTTTGCAATATCAAAGTGTAACGAAATGCAATGAAAAGTGTAACACATCCCACCGGGCTGCTATGTCAAATAACCTGGCTACGTTATTTCTGCTACATTAAAGAATGTTTAAATCTCCAGCTTTCCCTATCAAAGATTATTAGGTGGCTATGATGAACTAGCCTGTCAATCAGCGATGTCGTTAGCTGGTCATCACAGAATATTCCGTTCCACCGGCTGAATTCAAGGTTCGTTGTAATGATAATGCTTCGTTTTTCATAACAGTCGGCTATAACCTGAAATAGGAGCTGTGAACCTTCTGCGTCAAACGGGATGTATCCCCACTCATCGCATATGAGAAGATCCAGTTTTTCAAGCTTCTTGAGGTACCGCAAAAGCTTCCCATCCGTCTTTGCCGTAACAATTTCATTTACAAAAGCGGCGGTTTTATAAAACGCGACTTTTTTGTGTCAAGGCCGGGATAAAAATGACACCCAACGCCGGGCTTCTGCAGCCGCTTAAGATAACGCCGGATCTATTGCAGCCGGAGGAACAGAAACAAACCCGGCCTTTGTACTTTCCCTCAAACGATATGTCTCACCACGGATGTTTATAACATGAGCGTGATGCAGCAGGCGGTCCAGCATTGCCGTTGCTATAACAGTATCGCTCATCAATTCTCCCCAGCTGGCGAAGTGTTTGTTGCTGGTGAGAATTATGCTTCCTGTCTCAT
>Ga0183096_1002364_pt1 | contig 13105 bp, 13 predicted proteins | sample Biomet5_FD_127791 | JGI IMG/M metagenome (GOLD analysis project Ga0183096, IMG submission 127791) | Microbial communities from bioreactor (seeded with sewage sludge) at LBNL, California, USA - Biofuel metagenome 5 (version 2) (version 3) | ecosystem: Engineered > Bioreactor > Anaerobic >... | reverse complement strand
GTCCGAAACCCGGTCGCCTATCGCTGCCCTGGCTCCATTAGATGATCACCGAATGGCTCCATTGGGCGAGCACTCCGTGGCTCCATTAGCTGAGCACCCAGTGGACTCATTGGGGCGGTCGCCGACACGGCGTCCTTATCGTTCGATCTTGAAGCGATGGCCGCAGGGGACGGTCAATTGCTATCAGGCCCTCCTGACGCGGGACGCTTCCTTGGCGGAATTTGCCGAGAGAGCGGGGCTGTCTCAAGAAGAGCTTGACCGTTTCGAAGCGGATGTCGCCGCAGAAACAGGCTCCATGCGACTGTTTCCCGAGGCCCCGCGAACCCTGCAAGCTCTCCGTGCCCATGGCGTCAAAATCGGAGTCGTCTCGAATCTCGCCCAGCCTTACGGTCCGCCACTCCTGGACCTTTTGCCCTTTGCGCCGGATGTCCGTGCCTTTTCCTATGAAGTCGGTGCGCACAAACCGCAAGAAGCCATTTACCGGCAGGCCTGGGAAGAGCTTGGCTGCTCTCCGGGTGAACTGCTTATGGTCGGTGACTCCCAACAAAACGACTACCTGGCACCTCGCGAACTTGGGCTTCACGCCTTATGGCTTGATCGAAAGGAAGACATGACACCTCACGATGGTGGGCATGTCGTAAATTCCCTCGAAGGTGTGCTTGGATACCTGGGAATCGGCTGAGCGATTTCCCCTGTGAGGAGGAAACATGGCGACCATACGCAAACGCGGTCCAGCCCAGTGGGAAGCTCGTATTCGCAAGCGGGGCTACCCCACGACGTGCAAGACCTTTGACACCAAGGTGGAGGCCGAAGCCTGGGCCAAAGACATCGAAACGACCATGAACAAGAGCCTCTTCGTGTCCGCCAAGGAGGCCGAGCAATATACGCTGAGCGAGTGCCTTGAGCGTTACATCGAGGAGTATATTCCGCGCCTGAAGCACGCCAAGCGGGAAACCGACCGGGCCAGATTCCTCCAGAAGCGGACCCTCGCCCATCGGATCATGGCCACCATCCGCGCCCGGGACATTTCCGACTTCCGGCGGGAACGCGAAGCCGAGGGCGTAAGCGGCAACACCATACGCCTGGATTTCGCCCTGCTCTCCAGGCTCTTCAACTATGCCCGCTCGGATTGGGGCATGGAAAGCCTGCAAAACCCCGTGGAGCTGGCCGCCAAGCCCAGACCAGCCAAAGGTCGCGACCGACGCCTGGAGGAGGGCGAGGAAGAGCGCCTCTTGGCTGCTGCTGCGCCCAGGTTCAGGCCGGTCATCCTTTTTGCCTTGGAAACCGCCATGCGCCGGGAGGAAATCGCGAGCCTGCAATGGAAGAACGTCAATCTGCGGGGACGGCACGTCTTCTTGCCGGAAACCAAAAATAGTGAAGCCCGGACAGTCCCCTTGGCTGAAGCGGCCTTGGCTGTCCTGCGCGAGCTGCCACGGAACTTGGATCAGGGGTCTGTGTTCGGCCTCTTGGCGGACCAGATTACAGCTTCCATGAAGTACGCGTGCAAGAAGGCAAAGCTTGAAGACCTGCGCTTCCATGACCTCCGACATGAGGCGACCAGCCGCCTTTTTGAGCTTACGGACCTGGATGTCATGGAAATTAAGGCGATAACCGGCCACAAGACGCTGCAAATGCTGGCTCGATACACACACCTGAGAACAGCGCGGCTTGCAGATAGATTGGCAGGGATGAAACGAGGACGCAATTCATGAATTATGCTGAAGGAGATTAAAGGCTCACTATAATCAATTCGTTCGATGTCGTCCAAGCGCATCTTGGCTATCTTGTCTTAGGCTCCTCAGGGAAGTCAATTTACTTAGCCAGAACTATATCCTAAGAAAATAATCTCGAAATTCATGATAAGGAGTGGTGGTAGGTAAAAAGTTGAATATATTCTTGAATATTTATGGGGACTCTGATACGTAATTTTGTAAATCGAATTAAGCAGATAATGGACGCTGGTGATGGCGTTCGGTAGTTCGCGGCTTTCCATCGAAAGCAAGGAGAGTCTCACTGGAAGTGATATGATTTCTATAAATATAAATCGAGTACAACTTTAAAGTCATCGGAATACGAAGGGCAAGCTGATCATGACTGAAAAAGAAGTTGAAGCTTTGCTTTCCAACACGGAATCATTCATGAATCATGTCTATTGGGTACAGCAGCTCTTTCCCATTCAGCCTAGCAAAGATCACTGCGGAGTTGCGATTAACTTCAATGATATAAACGAGCGAAGGTATGATTTTCTCTCTGAGCTTGGAAAAACAGTTACGAGCTGGGTCTACAGCAAGGCTTTGCAAAGCAAAATTTTCAACGAACGTATGTTAAATAGCGGAAACGATCTTGGAAATGCATCTGAGCATCTCTCTGCATTGGCAAGAAAAAAGTTTAGAAAAGGATATCCCCAAGGGCAATTTGGAGAACTTTTATTGTTTAATTTTTTGCAATACTTCTTCAAAAGCCCTCCGCTGTTGCGAAAAATGCCTATAGCTACGTCTAGTTCTCTTGAAAGATTTGGGGCAGATGCTATCCATTATTTAAAAAGTGGCGAAGAAAATATATTAATTTTAGGCGAGTCAAAGTGCTACAAAAGTGATTATAAGTTTGCTAGCGCATTTGAGGAGTCTATCGCTAGCATTGTAAAGTCTTTTGTCGAGTTGGACTCTGAGCTTGATTTATATACGTATGACGACTTTATAGATGAGTCGCTTCAGGATGTGGCGAGGAAGTATAAGTCTGGAAAACTGGAGAGTGTTAGATATGAGCTAGTGTGCCTCGTGTCGTACAACGAAACTAGAGTTCTCTCTCGGGAAAACGAAACGCAAATTAAGAGAGACATTATTGGTATTATTGAAGACAGGTGTAGGATAATTGACAAAAATGTTTTTGAAGGTCTTTCTCAGGGCGTTTTGAACAGAATGAATTATATACTATTTCCAGTTTGGAGTTTAGATAGTCTCCTGAAAGACTTTGATTCAGGGCGGTAAGGAATGGCTAGTAATGAAGATTTCGAAATCGTCGTTCGATTGTTGGAAAAAGACCATTATTCCATTGCGTATCAGTTTGGTCTCATAGACAAACCAGCGGCACCTATATCATATGAGCTAATCAAGAAAGCCATCGGCGTTGCCGATCGTCTGTCTCGTCGCAATAGAGATAAAAGCAAGCAGATTGTTTTAACTATTTGTGCTCTGTTGTGGACGCATTGTAGAGATACGTACTCCGGGTTGTCAGAGATATTGATTTTATTTTTGGCTAGAATAGGGTTTTCTCCCTCGGGAGTGATGGTTGATTCTGATTATAAGGATGAGACGTTCTCTGCACAGCAAAGTCTAATCAATCAGCATGCGATCTTACTTCATCAACTACGATGCGAAGTTGAGATAGGTGATCAAAAATTCGTTTTGACAGAATTTCAAAAGGAGTTTTGGGATAGTTTAGAAAAAAATAAACTTGTGGGAATTTCAGCTCCTACTTCAGCTGGAAAATCTTACGCCATTCTATTGAAATGTATTGACTTGTTGCTCAAGAAGCCGGGTATGGTGATCTATGTTGTGCCTACGCTCAGTTTAGTTGCACAAGTCTCTGCGGATTTTAGAGAGAAATTGGATATCTTTGGAATGAAAGAATATCCCATAGTTACGACTTTTAACGAATCATATCAGCCGCCAAAGGCTGTTTATGTCTTGACTCAAGAAAAAGTGATTGCAGCTTTTTCTCAAAGTGGAGTCCCGTTCTCCGGAGTGAGAATGCTTGTTGTTGATGAGATTCAGAATATCGAGAGGGTGGCAAACGAGGGAGATATTAGGTCGAAAATACTTTTTGATGCAATAATCGACATTCGTTTCTCCTGTAATCCTGATTATATCGTTATTTCTGGGCCAAGAATTGATGGCCTAGGAAGTCTTGGTATCGATCTCTTTGGGTTTGAAGCAGAAGAGCAAGAAGCAAAGAGTTCTCCTGTTGCGAACGTTACTTATGCATTTGCCAAAGAAAGAAATGGATTCTCGTTTAAACAATATCATGAACTGTTGAAAGTTCCTAACAAAATATCTATTATAAATGATCGTTTAATCAAAGGCTTTGGGAAAAAACTTTATTCAGATGATTTTCACGAGTATCTGAACGATATACTTAGCAAGCTTGGTGATGAATCCAAAAACATTATTTTCGCGCCAACACCGCAGCAAGCAAGGAGGACGGCTATTGCGGTGGCGTCTGGCAAGCATCCTTTGTCTAATCCCAATATTGATTCGTTGGTTGCATATATTAAAGATACAGTACACCCATTGTACGATCTGGTGCAATCAGTTGGCAAAGGTGTTGCGTTTCATCATGGGCAGATGCCTCTGCACATTCGTAGAGTTATTGAATCTGCTGTTGGGGAAAAAATTATTACTAATGTGGTGTGCACAACAACGTTAATGCAAGGCGTGAATCTGCCAGCACAAAATGTTATCATCAGATCACCTAATTTGTTTGTGCGTCAAAGAGATGGCGCTACGAAATTGACAAACTACGAACTTGCTAATTTACGAGGGCGCGCTGGCCGCCTCTTGAAGGATTTTATTGGAAGAACTTTTATACTTGATGAAACATTTTTTTCTCTACCAGATGATCAATACGACCTACTCCAGGATGAGAGCAAAGAGGTTTCTGCTGGATACTCAGATAAGTTTTACTCTGCTGAAACAGATATTTACAGCAGTCTTAGTAACAGCGAGCCGTACTCAGATACGTCTTATGAAAATAATTTTCTCTTAACATACATTAGGCATGGAATTATTCGCTATAAAGACAGTGCTCCATATCGATTTAAGCAAATAGGTATCGAGATCGACCTTGAGGTATACGCCAAGGCGGCTCGGGATTTGGACGAGTTGACAATTGACCAAGGCATTTGCTTTAAAAATCGCTATTGGGATCCATTTGACCTACAGAAACTAGCTGATGAAAGTGGTGAAATTGATTTGCCAACTAATTTTCGCGATGAAAAAGCTGCAGAAAAATTATTTAACGTTTTAAAGTTTATGAAATATAGATTCTATAATTATTGTATGCGCTATTATGACGTTCCTGACGATAAACTTTTATGGGTCCATTGCATAAACGCTGTATGTTGGGCACGCGAAATACCTTTAAAAGATATACTGGCTACAGCATACCATTCTGATGCAGACAGAATTGATGGAACTATCAAATTGATACTAAAACAACTGTCGTATGATATGCCTGCATTGCTTAAGCCATTGTATGAAATAAAAACCGGTAATTCTTCTTTTTTGAGAGCGATTGAATGTGGGGCTTATCGACCGGTGACTCGGTTTTTGATTGAAAATAATGTCCCAAGAGATACTGCAATCAGCCTTACAGATAGATTCTTTTCAAATATCAAAAATGACATTGATCCATTTAAATTGAAACAAGTTTTAATGGAAAATCGAGACTATATCCCGTACTGGGAACGGGTACAACTCAGAGGTTTTTTGTATTAGTCAATTCGCCTTGCTGGACTTCCGGGATCCTGCTTTGGTATGCTGCTTACTGCCGCATGGAATTAAGTGGCATCATCTAATTGGATTCATCTGCTTTGCTCGTGATTGTTGTTTTGCTGTGTTGTTATATGTCAATCCCGTCCTGTGGCAGTGCTGATAATTTTATTTTGACTTTTGCGCGTTTTCTAAAATGTTGTTCATACGCTGCAACAGCGACTCCAAGTTTTTGAATAATATTTTCAATTGATCCAAGTCCTTTTTCTGTTCTCCTTGGCGTTCTCCCAGCTTGGATAAGCATTTGTCCTGGGCCTTCTGAGATAAGTTGAACTCTTGTTGGAGCTCCTTCAGGCAGTTGAGAAGGTGGCGTTCCAGCTCGGTCATGCTCATAATTTACTCCATTTTTACGGCTTGCTGTTTCCCCACCGTCCAGCCGGTCTGGGCCGAAGTCTTCGGCGGCAGAATGATGAACCGGCCATCCTGGTTCTCCAGGAGCCTCAATCCCCAGGTCCGCTTTTCCAATTGGCTGGCGATGCTCTCCAACTCGGCTTTGCTCGCATTGATGCTCTGGATCTCCCCTTGTAAGGCCAAGACCCGGTTTGTGAGCAGGGTCACCACGCTCCAGCCGCCCAAGGCAGTTCCCATCAGAAGGCCCATGCCCAGGAGCAGCGCTTGCAGCCATTTCCTGCCGAAGGTCCAGCTCAAGGTTTGGCAGCGTGAGGCGATGCTCTCTTCCAACGTCCCAAGCTTTTCCTGGATAGCGGCTTCGGTTGTACGCAGCGCGGCGGTCGATGATTGCCGCAAGCTCTCGCCCAAGGCGGTGAATTGTTGCCGGGTCAGGGCTTCGAGCTCCTGCCGGTCCTGTTCGGTCTTGGCCCGCATGCGCTCGGCCAGGGAGGCCAGCGAGTTGCCAGTGTTCGGCATATATTCCCCCCTTGAGACGAAGCTTTTCGCCGCTGGCTGGGTCTTTGACGGTGATATAGTCCTTGCCCGCCCGGTTGATCTCCAGGTCAGCCTCCCGCAACGCCGCAAGGAGCTCTGAGCGGTTGGTGACCTGTCCATCCTCGATCTTCATGAGCAGGAAGCTGTGGATAGCGGCCTTGGCCTCCGCGCGTTCGTCCTTGCCGGGCGTTTTCCCCCAGCGGATCAGGCGGGCGCTATGCAGGTCCGCGTGTTCCGGCGTGCGCAGTCTGGCTCTGGCCGGATCGTCCGGCCTGGCCCAGCCCGCACGGTGGTTGTGAAGGTCCCGAAACACGTCGAAGTGCTTTTGCCAGCCGGGTGGACAGGGATTGAAGGCCTTGCCGCTTGAGAGCTCCACGCGTGGGATGACGAAATGGAGCTCGTGATGCCCGGCATGGTGGTGCCTCACCCAAAGGATATTGCGCTGGTCCGGCTCCAGGCCGGCAAATGCCACGGCCTCGAAGTCGTCCATGACGTGCGTTTCCTGCTCGGGTGCCACTCGGTCTTCCGGATGCCAGGAAAGGACCCCGGCCGTGAATTTCCATTTGGTGTCCAGGGAATCGATCAGCTCTCGCGTCAGCTCCGGATCACCACGCAGCACTTCGGGCGGATGCTTGTCCCGGTTTGGGTAATCCAGGCGCACGAGATAGTGCGTCGGTCCGTTCCCGCTGCCCTGACCGTGCGGGAAGACCTTCATATACATGGCGTCTCCCTGGAGCTTTTTGACTCCATAGAGGGAAATGGCTCTTGCCGGTCACCCTCTCCAGGAGCAGCGTCTCGCTTGAGCGCCCTCTCGAAGATTAAAAGGGCTGCCAATACGCGTATGGCCTCCGCTCGGCTTTTGTACGTGTTGGCCCACCGGGCCAGCTGATTCAGGTTTGCTCCCACCCGGGCGACTAGGCGGACGTGCTCCTTCTCCAGGGGCGTTTTGCGCAGGCGATAGTCCAGGGCGCGTTGGCGGATAAAATCCGTCACAGTCTGACCTTGGGCCTTCGCCTTGGCCGTGATCGTTTCTTTCTCCGTCGGGGTGACGCGAAGCTTGATCCAGGCCGTGCGGCTCTCAGAATTATTCCTCATGGAGTCAACCGCCTTTCGGCCTTTTGTCTCTGGCAGGGTTCGAAGGGCGGCACGCCCTCGCCAGCCCCGGCAGGGGGCACCGCGTCAGCGCGTGCCCACAACGGGTAGGCTGGCTCTGCGCCCTACCGCCGATGCGCGCAGGCTCTCCAGAGCAACATGCCAATGGCGAAAAAAGCGAAAATTGCGAAATAAGGTTCATGCTGGACCGCTTCTTTCTTCGCTTTTTTCGCTTAATTCGCGGAGAGCCAGGATGACCCTGGGGCGGCCAGTGTTCTTCAGCTTGGTGATGGTGATGCGCTGTTGTGCTTCGAGTTGTTGGAGGAGGGGGCGCAGACGTTCACGGGGGACATGCCGGCTGAGGGCGGTGCTCAACTCGGTGGCCGTGAGTGGACCGGCCTTGAGAGCCTCCAGGATTTTATCCTCGAGCGGGTCTGTCGCCCGATCCCCGAAGATGTACAGAGCCGAGTCCTGGGCATAGCGCCACATGGCAAGGGCCGCATTCAGGTGGGGTTCCTCGATTTCCCCCTGAGCATCCAAGAGTGCATAGAGGAGGGCAAGGCGGAGGGTCTGGGCTTCGGCCCGGTTGATAATGCTCCCGGCCAAGCCTGTGTGCTCCTGAGAGAGCTCTGGGTAGATGTGTCTCCAGAGCTCTAAGGCATTCGTCGTCATGGTCATGACCCCGCGTTGCTGCGCTTGTCCCACGCGCCGCCAGAGTTCACGTTGCAGGGGCGCAAGCTCCTCGTCCGGCATCCGTGAAGGCAGAGCCACCAGTTTGGAGCGCCGGGCGCATATCCAGAGGAAGCGGTTGCCGAAACCGTTTACGGCCTGGACCTCGCCCAAGCACACGGCGAGCTCCTGCATGGTGATGTGGGTGATGATGCTGATATGCGCGCCGCTGACCAGCACGGGGTTATTTTTGGTCAACGGCGCGTAATCGCCGGAGTCCCAGAAGCAACGGATGCCCATGGAAAGCGTGTTGCCTTCGCGCTTGGTGCAAACAAGGCCGCTGGCAAACTCCTCGTCGATGATGACAAGCCTTTTGTCTCCCTTTTCGCGGAGCGGCTCGGTAGGGTTCTGGCGCTGCCTCCGCTCCCGCTCCTCATCGCTTTCATCACGCACATGATGGGCCAGCCCTTCTCCCGTGGAAAGTGGGCCGCCGCTTTCCCTTGTGGGCAAGGGGACACCCCATGTTTTCAGGTCGACGGGCTGGCAGTGCTCTCGCCCAAAGAGCTTTGTCACGGGATGTCGGGATGTCCCTTTGCGGGCCTTGCTGGAATTGCCGCAGATGACGGCAAAGAGTCGCGGAGGGTGAATGGTCTCGCCCACATAGATGTGCGGGCCTCGATCGGGCGCGTAGCCGTAGACTTCCGCCCCGAAGCGCACCAACGCAGTGATGCAGACCGCCGCCGGATCGGCTTCGCTGTCGCGCGTCGCCAGTCGAACGAACTCACCCAGGATGCCTGGGCATGCGTCAAGCGAGAATCGAGGCCATTCCTTGAGATTGAGGCCTACAAGATCATCCGGAGGGACCTCTTGGTGCGGACGGGGCAACGAGGAGATTGAGGGCCTGCCGCTCATTTCTCACCCCTGTCCCGTTGTTCCGCTTTTGTAGGCCTGCCTCGCCGCCTGACAGGGGGCAGGGCATGGCCGAGGCTGTTTTTGGCCCTGATTTCGGCTTGAGCGGATTTGTCATCAATCCAAGCGTCAACGGACTCCACCTGCCAGGCCAGGCGGCGGCCCAACTTTATAGGCGGCGGAACGGCGTCAAACTGCTTACGTGCGAGATGGCCGTGAATGGATGCGATGCTTTTCCCAAGGATGATGGATAATTCTTCGATGTTGTAAAACCGTTTGTTGACCATGGGTACTCCTTGTCGTCTATGCACGTTGTGAGTGCCCAGGCATAAGCATAAAACGGAAATTCCTGTCAAACTGGCAAAAAAGCAGTTATGCTACTATGTTCCACCATAGGGTGTGTTTGTTCTTTTGTGTGCCACAGTATGATATAGGGGAATAATATTGATTTTAAATTATTATAAAATAGTCAGTAGTTTAGGGTTGGTAGCTAGAAATGGAAAATGTTGAATTTTCTTTTCAATAAATACCAAATGGTTGGCCGACTTCCTCGATCAGTAGGCTGTGCTGGCAGTGAGAAGACGGGGTGAGAGATGCGTTTCGAAGTCGCGTCCCCCCCCCTCGCTGGTGTCAGTGGGGACTCTCGGAGGATTCGGGTTGCGGTGGGAGGGCGGTACGCCTCATAGCCAGGGCGGCTTTTATGCGAGCGGGAGTGGGGAGGCGGAAAAGTTCTGCTGGTCCTGAGCGTACGGCCTTGACAAAAAGTACCTTTATGGTAACTTTCCCTCATGGAAAAACGAAAGCCGACGTATGACCTGGGCTCTTTCCAGGATGCGGCGAGAAGGGGCGAAGTCGCCGTGACGAAAACCGCCGCCCAGGCAGCCCAACGCCTCGGCTTCGATTACGATGGCATGATGGTGGTCATTGAGAGCATGAACCGCAGGCACTTTTACAAATCCATGACCGCCTACGCGGACAACGCAGCCTGGCAGGACGTGTATCATGTGCCGACATCCTCTGGGATATTGTACGTGAAATTTATGGCTGGAAGGATTTCGGCCTTTGATCTGCTCTCTTTCAAGGAGAAATAGCATGGAAACAAATCCCATATGCCACGAGGACGGAACCGAAATGGTTCGTGACGTGAGGCCGGTGGAATTTTCCTACAAGGGGCAGACGATGACTGTTGCCATGCCCGGATGGTATTGCCCGAAATGCGGGGAAGGTCTCTATACCCGTGCGGACATGAAGATCTCCGACCGTGCCCTGAACGCCATGAAGGCGAGGTGCGAGGGGCTGTTGGATGGCCCGCAGGTCAAGCGCATTCGCAAAAAGCTCGGGCTGACCCAGGCGGCGGCCGGCGACCTCATCGGCGGCGGACCGAAAGCGTTCACCAAGTACGAGAAGGGGGACGCCCTGACCAGCCGGGCCGTGACGAACCTTTTGAAGGTGCTGGACGCCGTGCCTGACGCGCTGACGATCCTTCGGGAAAATCAGGGGCGTCCTTCCTGCTGATGGTCGTACGGCCCCGGGGTGAACTGGTCATCCGGCCTCGATTTCACCCCGAGGTTGGGTAATCATTCTCTCCAAGGCCGGGACAACAGCACATTGCGCCTTGAAGAGGCAAAAAATGTTGCTCCAATTTGCTCCAATTTTGCTCCACTCGGTCTGGAAAAACATGCATTTTCAAGAAAATTCATGAGTGCTCATCTGTTTGATATTGTTTGGATATTTATGGTAACGCATGGTGAAAATTGAACGATTTTTGAGACTTAAAATCCCTTGTCCTTCGGGACGTGCCGGTTCGATTCCGGCCTCGGGCACCAAATTATAATCTCCCTACATCCGATTCGATCCAAAAATCAAAGGAAAACAGGGGAAAGGCGGCTAGATGTCGTCCGGCTCTGTTTTTGTGGTCCATTGCCATCTGGGGGCAGGTAGGGGCAACTATGGGGGCAGAAAGCCAAGGTAAGCTTCCCCCAAAGAGGCGTTGCCCCCCAATGCTCACAGATACCACTTTACGCTATGCAAAACCGGGCACTAAGGCCGTCAAGGTGTTCGATGACGGCGGACTCTATCTGGAAGTGGCCCCCAGCGGGGGCAAGTGGTGGCACCTCAAGTATCGCTACGGGGGGCAAGGAGAAAAGAATTTCACTCGGCGTCTATCCTGAGGTGTCCCTCAAAGACGCTCGGGAACGTCGTGAGGCGGCCCGGAAGCTCTTGGCCCAGGGCGTAGATCCGAGCGCTGCCAGGAAGGAAGAAAAAGCCGAGGAAGTGGCCAAGACCGAAACTTTCGAGTTCGTGGCCCGTGAATGGCATCAGATGTGCACGGGTAGGTCGCTGGCAAGATTGCCCCTGGTACTCTGGCTGCGCCCGAACGCGTTATTGCACGCTATCCCGCATTTCGTGACGCTCCGAAAATGGCGCAGAGTGGCTATTTCTAGGCCGGCGGGCAGAAAGGAAAAAGCCCGCTTTCCCAGCCTGGAGGACGACCAGCTCCTCATGTTCCTCATGACACGGCCGAAGCCGAGGTGGGCAAACCGGAGGGCCTTTCCGGAAGTCAGACCGGGGAGGCGAGCAGAAAAAATATAGTCAACTTTGTAAGGGGCGGCAATGCCGGCCTGGCCTGCTCTCCCTAAAAGGGATAAGCCGCACGCCGTTTACTTTTTTCGTGACCGCAGCCATTCCGCCAAACCATCCCGGTCACGCGCCCCCTTGCCGAGCTGTTCGAACACAATGACGCGCTCGGGACCTGGAGCATCGATGCGTATTTCGTGGAGCCGCAAAAAGAGCATGCTCACGACATAGGCCGTTCGCTTGTTGCCATCCACGAAGGGATGGTTGCGAGCGATCCCATGGGCATAAGTGGCGGCCAAGTCAAAGATGTCAGGGTCGCCGTGAGCGGCCAGTTGCGCCGGCCTGGCCAAGGCACTTTCGAGCAATCCCAGGTCCCGGACACCAGAGGTCCCCCCGTGCTCGGCAATCTGCTGGTCGTGAATGGCCAGGACCACGGCGGTATCGACCCAACGCCATGTCATCGGTTGGCCAGTTCGCGCAACACGTCGCGATCCTCGCGCATAATGTCTTCCGCCGCTGCCATCTGTTCGGCAAAGCCGGCATCCATGGGCGTGATCCGGTAACCGTCCTGGGCATCGGTCAGGTACACCGTATCGCCCTCCACGACCTTGAGCCGCGCCACGGCTTCCTTCGGCAGCACCAGTCCGAGGGAATTCCCCACCTTCCTGATCTTGAGCGCCTGCATGTCGGCACCTCCATGTTGACACTTATATTATAACTCCGAGCCAGGGCAGGAGCAAGGGGGTATTCCGAAGCCGTCCTCCCCCGTGGCGTTTGTGGTGAGTGGCGTTTTTCGGAATGGAAAAATGAAAAAACGCCCCGTCCATCCTGTTGGGCCTACTCCTCTTCGAACAAATCCTTCACCCGGCAACCGAGCGCCCCGGCGATGGTGGCCAGGGTGTCGAGCGTACAGCGGGAAATGAGCTCTCCCCGCGCCCTGTTGATGGTTCGCTGTGCGAGCCCCGTCTTCGCCACCAAGCCCAAGATAGTTTCCCCCTTGCCGTGCATCATGTCTTTGACCTTACTCTGGATCATATGGCCCTCCCTCTGGATAATATCTTAGCCAAAATCCTTGACCGATTCTTGGCTAATAAATTATCTAAAGAACAGGAAGCAACCAAAACAATCGGCCCCGGCAGGAAGCGGTCACTTCCCCCGGGGCCTGACCACGAACCGCACTCAGGTCAGGTGGGTGCCATCCCCTTGTGGATCATTTCTTCTCCTGGCGCCTTCCCACCAGAAAATGGCACCACTGTCTCTCAGCTCCGCAGCACCCTCTCTCCGTTGGTACAGCGCGGCCCCAAAAGCGAAGGGCCGGAGTGCTCCGGCCCTTTCCAGCTTGCGGTCGCCCGTCCAGCCTTCTGGGGAAAATGCCCTAGAGCTGTACCCGGACCTGGGAGGCTGTCTGGATGGCCTTGCGCTTG
>Ga0183096_1002363_pt1 | contig 13106 bp, 13 predicted proteins | sample Biomet5_FD_127791 | JGI IMG/M metagenome (GOLD analysis project Ga0183096, IMG submission 127791) | Microbial communities from bioreactor (seeded with sewage sludge) at LBNL, California, USA - Biofuel metagenome 5 (version 2) (version 3) | ecosystem: Engineered > Bioreactor > Anaerobic >... | reverse complement strand
TAGATCTCCACCCTGAACATGCCTCCGGTGTCTCATGAGCTACTTGCTTCAGCAACAACTCACGAAACCAGGTTCCGGCGGACTACTTTTACTCCGCCGCAGAACGCCGCTCCCGCGGCGTACTGTGACCTATTTTTGCTCCGGCGCTTACAGATGTAGTCCAACACGCGGCGAAGCTCTGCTGGTTTTAGTGTTTTTGCTTGCTTGCGCATCTGCCCTCCAAACCAAATAAATTTGCTTTAAAAAGCATAGTTTCTTTGATTGTTTTGGACGACCATTATCTGCGAGCGTGGCGTGCATTTCTAACTTGTTAATATGCAATGACTTAGCTCCGATTAGAGCCAAAACCAAAGCTTTTATGAAAAACCTTTGGTTTTAACGCGATACGGGACTTCAGCTTGCGAGCTGCCGCCAACAGCCTATTTGTTCGCATTGATTCTAAAGGACTTGCGCAATCAGCTAAGTTGTTGAATCTAAAAGGAAAAATAAATTTAGGTTTAGGCCAAAAAACCTAACTTTCGCAGCTAAATACTGCTAAGAGAATTAGCGAAGTAGCTCCGAAAACACCAAAAGCACCAAAAGACCCGCTTTTAGTGCAAGCGCAGCAGCTGCAAAAACAGTCCCAGCAGCTGCGACAGACGGCAAAGCAGCATAAAGCTACACAGGTCGTGCAGAAAGCGCAGCAGCAGCTCGCAAACGCGCACAAACAGCAAGCTGCGCTCAATGACCCACCGCATAAAACCCCTACAAGCTAGCGAACACAAGCAGCGCGGAGCAGTTCTGCGTTGCTTCCGTGCTACGCAAAACCGTAATGCAGTGAAAGCAAAAACCGCAAGATTGTGCGGCTGCAAGCAAAGCCGTGCAGTTTTTAGCCATAAAGCGAAGGAGTAAACGCATGAGAACGACAAACAAAGAACTCAAAACAGCAGTTCAAAGCTGGCTGTATGGAAACTTTCCCGCAACTCACGTCGGAACGCTGAACCTCGAGGCACGCTTTCGGTCAATACCTGGAGCGGCGAATGTGGCTGAGCGATTCATAAAGAAGTTCAACGCACGACTTTGGGGCGTGAATACATGGAAGAACGGCAAGGGCGGCAAAGCAATCTGCGTCGTTCCAGTCGTCCATGACGAGAAATACGTTGACGACACACATTTGCATCTCGCACTTTATGGATTCCCCGAAAAGCGCAGCGAGGCGCAAATACGTAGCTGTTTTCTGGATATTGCTGAGCATACCTACGGCGTGCAGTTCTACAGGCCATATGAACGTAGACCGCTGCAAGAGATTCCAGAAGAGCAACTCATGGTCCATTTTGACAAAGTAGATAACAGCGAGGCGTGGCTCAACTATATTACGCGCAAGTTGAGGGGAGCTGACGAGACAATTCTCTTCGAGCACATGCACAACACTGTATTCACAACCACAACGCAACAATAACCGCAAGTTTGATTCTCTGGTTTGCTGGTCAATAAAGCGACAAAACTTGTATTACTTCTATCGTTAAACAGCGCAGCACCACTGCGCAACGCCCTTGTGTACCCAAAACACAAGCAGACAAACAGTTAACACATTGAAAGTAATCACGAGGTGATATGCACTATGAAAAAACCGAACTTTACAGAACAGGAATTGAACGATGTGACGAATTACAGCAAATGGGGCAACAGAAATAGATTACTTCTACTAATGACGCACATGACTGGAATACGCCGCAACGAATTGCCATCAGTTCGAGGTATGCAGCTTTACCTTTCTCGATTGCTGTTGATTCATTGCGAGTTTTTAGGCTCTTTCGTGCGTATTTGTTTTCATTAGTTAACCACAGCCTAAAGTGCCAATAGTCGTTGCGCTTGTAAATGATTGCGTCATCGAAAATTGGTATCTCGTCGTCTGTAAAGGTCTTTTTCTTCATTTGCCCTTCCCAGCACTATTGTTTTCAGTAGTGACGCGTTTGTGTAGGTACTTGTGCAACATTACTGGGAAAAAAGCAAAAACGCAAAGGACTTTAACCCTCTGCGTTAGTTTTGTGTATCTTGGATTGTCCTATCTTTTCAATAACTTAGCACTTTCAAACTACTCCCATTCGATAGTGCCGGGCGGCTTGGATGTAATGTCGTAAACCACTCGGTTGATTCCAGAGACTTCGTTCACGATGCGGCTGGATATCGTCTTTAAGACCTCGTACGGCAAAGGAACCCAGTCGGCAGTCATTCCGTCTTCACTGGTCACGGCGCGAATCGCACAGGTGTATGCGTAGGTGCGCTGGTCGCCCATCACGCCTACGGACATCACTGGCAGAAGAACGGCAAAAGATTGCCAGATCTGCTCGTACAGGCCGGCGCGCTTGATTTCAGTGACGACGATATCGTCGGCTTCCTGCAATAACGCCACCCGCTCAGGCGTAACCTCCCCGAGAATGCGCACCGCCAGGCCGGGACCTGGGAAGGGCTGGCGCTGGAGCATATCTTCCGGCATGCCAAGATCGCGTCCAATGCGACGAACTTCATCCTTGAAGAGATCGCGCAAAGGCTCGATGAGTTTGAGTTTCATCTTCGCGGGAAGTCCGCCGACGTTGTGATGACTCTTGATGGTCACCGACGGCCCGCGTACGCTGACCGATTCGATAACATCGGGATAGAGAGTGCCCTGCACCAGCCACTGAACTTCGCCGTACTCGCGCTCAATACGGTGTGATTCTTTGTCGAATACTTCGATGAACTCGTTGCCAATGATCTTCCGCTTGCGCTCCGGGTCGGTGACTCCGGCCAGCTTCGAAAGGAAGCAGTCGGTGGCATCCACCGCATCGATATTGAGATTGAGTTTAGTGCGGAGATTGTGCTGAACCTTGGCGTACTCATCCTTGCGCAGCACGCCGTTATTGACAAAAATGCACGTCAAACGGTCTCCGATAGCGCGATTGACAAGCGTAGCCGCAACGCTGGAATCGACTCCGCCGGAAATGGCGCAGATGGCACGGCCGTCGCCGACGGTTTCGCGGATCTGCTTGACCGTTGAATCAATAAATTTTTGGGGTGTCCACGAGGGCTGAGCGCCGCAGATGCCAAAAACAAAGTTCTTGAGCAGGTCAGTGCCGAATTTCGTGTGATGCACTTCCGGATGGAACTGCACTGCATAGTAGCCGGCAGCAATGTTTTCGATGGCGGCCACGGCGGTTGACGTGCGTGCAACCAGCCGGAAGCCGGGCGCCAGCTTATCGGCTTCATCGCCGTGCGACATCCAGACGGAGAGCGTCGCAGGCAGCCCGCTGAAAAGCGCGGAGCTTTTGAGCACGGAAACCTCTGCGTGGCCGTACTCGCGCTTGCTGGCGGCATGGACCGTGCCTCCGAGCGTGTGTGTCATGAACTGAAGTCCATAACAAATGCCGAGCACAGGCAGTCCGAGTTTGAGCACTTCGGGATCGGCCGGGGGTGCATCAACGTCATAAACCGAGCCAGGACCGCCGGAGAGGATAATGCCAACCGGATTGTAGCTGCGAATCTCCTGCACTTTGGCTGTACAAGGCAGGACAACGGAAAAAACGTTCTGCTCGCGAATACGCCGCGCAATAAGCTGCGTGTATTGCGAGCCGAAATCCAGGACAACAATAGAGGGGAGCGCTGTGTGTTCCACACTCAAGGTTCGCAAAATTTAGGGGTGGCTGTAAAGCCTTCAGCGCACGGCAACATCGCAGTGCCCTCCTCAAGCCGGGTGCCCAGGTTAACTCCGCTTTGCTCCGTGAACCTGGGCACCCGGCTTCAAACCAAACCCCTTCGGCAGCCTCAAAATTTGTTCTCAGCACGCATTCCCCCATCCTCGCCGACGGTTCAGGTTCATTTTGCTTGAAAAACTACCGCTTCCAGCAAAGATGCATCTGAGTGTATGATGGCGGTTGTCATGCTGTGTAGAGGCAATCCGGTGATTCGCCGCAGTACCGCAGTTCTAGTGCTGCTGGCTCTCCTGGCGTTCACCAGCATTCGGCTTTCGCCTCTGTCACTGCCCGACTCTGGGCAAGGTCAATCGGTATCAAAGTGCAGCACCATCAGCCACAAGCAGCAACGGCAATTTTCGGTCGACAACGCTTCCTGGCTGCCCGTTCAGGGCGAGGCTGCGCCGGTTGCTGTGCGCTACTCGTTCCGGTTGGTCCCTGAGCCCGGAGTTTTCTGGGCAAAATTCTTTAGCGGCCGCTACTTCAGTCTTCCTCCCCCTCTGACAGCGTAACAATCCCCACAATTTTTCGCCGACTGCCTCTCGTGCAGTCATGCGTATACGTGCATTGCTGACGGCATTGTTGCCCGTGAGCATGAACACTGTGCCGTTTGTTGAAGCGTGAGTACCTGCTTTCTGAGCGGCTGAGGGAAAGTTTCGCGTCACTATGAAAAAAAGTCATCTAGGCAGAATCTATTTGATCGGCGCAGGGCTGTTTGCCATCTCCATGGCAGCGTATGGCTTTAATTATTTAACGTCGCCTTCGCAAGTGCGAGCGCGCGCTGAGCTCCCAACCCCCGTCGCTGCTACGGTTCCGGTTGAGCGTGCGTCGATTATCAATACGCTTACGGTCGCAGGCGAGTTCCTGTCCTGGCAAGAAGTGGAACTGCACGCCAAGGTTTCCGGCTATGTAAAGAGCATTTACGTCGATATCGGCGATCAGGTGCGCTCAGGGCAAACGCTGGCGAAGCTTGAGGTTCCGGAGTTGAACGCTCAGGTCGCCGGAGCCGGAGCCCAAGTTCGCCACAGCGAAGACGAGATCACGCGCGCTACCCACGAGGTTGAGCGGGCCCGGGCCGAACACGCAGCGTTGCACGCCGCGGCGGAGCGATTGGAGAAAGCCTCGGCAAGCCGCCCGGGGTTGATTGCTCAGCAGGAACTCGATGACGCCCAAGCCAAAGATCGCATCTCGCAGGCCAAGATTGACGCGGCTGAGTCGGCACTGACGGCAGCGCGGCATCAACTCGAAGTTTCCAGGGCGGGTCAGTCGCAGGTCTCCGCTTTGCAGGACTACTCGCGCATTGTCGCCCCGTTTAGCGGCGTCATCACCCATCGCTACGCCGATACCGGCACTCTGCTGCAGTCGGGAACGACCAATAGCAACTCAGCTCCGGTGATTCGCCTTGCCGAAGTCGATCCTTTGCGCTTACGTATCCCGGTTCCGGAAAGCAACGCGAAGTACATTCGTGTTGGCGCGCCAGCGCAGATTCGCGTGCAGGCAACCGGCGAAACGCTGGCAGGAAGAGTGGCGCGCTTTACTGGCGCCTTTGACCGCTCGACGCGCACTATGCAAGTCGAAATCGATGTCGACAATCACGACCATCATCTCGCTCCTGGCATGTACGCTGACGTCACTCTGCAGACGCAGAAACTCGATGGCGCGTTGACGATTCCATTGGAGGCTGTGGTACGGAACGGCGAGCGCTCGACAGCGCTGGTAGTTGGAGCGGATAACCGCGTGGCCGTCCGCCAGATTCGACTGGGGGCGCAGGATGCAACCCGGGCCGAAATCCTTCAGGGATTGCAACTGGGAGACCGCGTAATCGTCGGGAATCCTGGGGGCTATCAGGAAGGTATGCACGTAACTCCCCAGCCAAGCAAGCTGATCGCCAGCTCATTGGTCATAGGGGGTGAGTGATGTCCGGATTCGCCATAAAATATCCATTCTTCATCCTCATGCTTTGTCTGATCATCGCCGTGGTCGGAACGGTGACGGTAACGCGCATGCCGGTGGACTTGTTTCCGAATATCAATATTCCAGTCGTAATGGTGGCCACCTTCTATTCCGGCATGGCACCAGAGCAAATTGAGACGGATATTACGGGAAGATTTGAGCGCTTTTTCACCCTCGGCAGTGGGATCGACCACATAGAGTCGCGCTCGCTTCCAGGCGTCAGTCTCATCAAGATTTACTTCCAGCCTGGTACCGACGCGAACGCTGCGGTCAGCACGATATCCAACTTGGCCATGGCAAACCTGCGACGGCTGCCGCCGGGCACATTGCCGCCTGTGGTTCTCAAGTTTGACGCGTCAAGCCTGCCGGTCTGCCTGATCACGCTGAAAGGGCAAGGGCTGAGCGAAACCCAGTTGCGCGACCTTGGTCAATACAACGTACGCAACCAAGTAGCTAATGTTCCTGGCGCTTCGGTGCCGCAGCCGTTCGGAGGCAAATATCGGCAGATCCAGGTCTACGTAGACCCTGTAAAGCTGCAGGCTAATCAATTAAGCGTGATGGATGTCGTGCGAACGGTGAACGACTCCAACATGATCCTGCCTGCCGGCGACGTTCAGATCGGGCCGCGCGATTTCAACATCTACACCAACAGCCAGCTTCCAACGACGGCTGAGATCAACCGGCTTCCCCTGAAGACCGTAGGCAATGCTTCCGTTCTGGTGGCTGATATCGGGCATGCCGCCGATGCAGCACAGATTCAGACCAGCGTAGTGCGGGTGAATGGGCAGAAGTCCGTCTATCTGCCGGTGCTCAAGCAAGGCGGCGACAGCAACACGATCGCGATCGTGAACGGCATTCAAGCTGCACTCCAGCATCTGGCCGACGTTCCCAAGACGCTTAAGGCGAATGTTGTTTTTGACCAGTCGCAGTATGTGAAAACGGCAATCCGCAATCTTGGCAGCGAGGGCGTAATCGGGTTAGCCCTTACGGCGCTGATGATCCTGATCTTTCTCGGCAGCGCACGCGCAACCCTGGCAGTTATGCTTTCCATCCCGCTTTCCGCGTTGGCGACTTTCCTCGTGCTGAACCTGGGTGGCGGCACGATCAACACCATGGTTCTGGGTGGGCTGGCGCTGGCTTTCTCGCGCCTAATCGATAACTCGGTTGTGGTTCTGGAGAATATCTTCCGTCACCTCGAAATGGGAGAGGATCCTGCCACCGCCGCCGAAACCGGCGGGCGCGAGGTCGCTCTCCCGGTGTTGGCGTCGACCTTCACGACAGCAATCGTCTTTTTTCCCGTGATCTTTTTGTACGGAGTAAGCCGCTTTCTGTTCACCGCTATGGCTCTGGCAGTCGTGATTTCGCTTTTTGCGTCCTATCTCGTCGCTATGACGGTAGTACCGCTTTTCTGCGCGCGTTTTCTGCGTCTGAAAGAGGCAGACCAGGAGACTGAGCACGGGCGTACTTCGACCTTGTTTCAGAAATTCGACCATCACTTCAACTTGCGTTATAACAAGATGCTCGGCCGGTATGACCTGGCCATCGCCCGTGTGTTGATGCGCCCGGCAGCAACCGTCATAGGCCTTGCCGGAGTCTTTCTGTTCAGCCTGACGCTGACACCCCTGCTCGGAGTCTCGTTCTTTCCCAGGACCGATCCGGGCCAGTTTGTAATCAACCTGAAAGCGCCGTCCGGTACCAAAATCGAGCTGACCGATGCTTATGTGGCGAAAGTCGAAAACGAGATTCGCTCCGTGATTCCTCCCCAGGAACTGGGTATGGTCGTATCGAACATCGGGATCACGCCGGACTTTTCCTCGATGTACACCAGCAACTCCGGCCAGCACACAGCCACCGTTCAGGTCAGTCTGAAACGCGATCACAAAGTGGGCAGCTACGAGTACATGCGGCAGGTTCGAGCAAAACTGGCTTCAGATCTTCCCGAACTTTCGGAATATCTGCAATCCGGCGGTTTGGTGGATTCGGTAATCAATCTGGGGATGCCCGCGCCGATCGACATTCAGGTCAGCAGCAACGATCTGAAGCAGGCGCATCACACAGCGGAATTACTGGCCCGCTCCATCGCAGGCCTGAAAGGCGCGGGGAACATCATGATACCGCAGGACCTTGATTATCCGGCCCTGCGCGTGAACGTGGATCGCGAGATGGCTTCTCGTCTAGGCATCTCTTCCCGAGAAGTGGTGAATAACGTGATCACCGCGTTGAATTCCAACGGAATGATCGCGCCCAGCTACTGGATCGATCCGAAGACCGGCAACGACTACATGCTCACCGTGCAATATCCGGAAAAACAGATTCAGTCCATAAACGATCTGAAGCAGATTCCGCTACGGTCAAGTACTGGGCTCAACACGACGCAATTGGCTGCCGTGTCGAGCATCGCGCCGATCCAATCGCCTACAGAAGTGGATCACTATCAGTTGCGCCGAGTCATCGACATTTACGTCGCTCCATCCGGTGAGGATCTTGGCGCGCTCTCCAGCCAGATCAATAAGCTGATCTCCAGCGTGCAGAAGCCGGAAAACCTGTCGATCACCGTGCGCGGCTCCGTCCATGGAATGCAACAGTCGTTTCGGAGCTTCGCCGTCGGACTGATGTTGGCCGTGCTTCTCGTCTATCTGGTACTGATGGCGCAGTTTGCTTCGTTCAAAGATCCTCTGGTGATCCTCACTGCAGTCCCACCGGGCATCAGCGGAGTCATCTTATTCCTGCTTATCACTCATACGACGCTCAATGTCATGTCGCTGATGGGGGTGATTATGATGACCGGAATCGTCGTCTCGAACAGCATCCTGATCGTGGACTTCGCACGCGTGCTTCGTTCACAGGGAATGGCGCTTCGCGAGGCGTTAGCCACTGCCTGCAAACTGCGCCTGCGACCGGTGCTGATGACCTCGCTGGCCACGATTCTGGGCATGGTTCCAATGGCTTTGGCTTTGGAAGCGGGCAGTGAGCAGTATGCGCCGCTTGCCCGCGCCATCATTGGCGGCCTGACCGTTTCGGTGGTGGTCACGGTCTTTCTGGTGCCAGCGGCATATCTCTTAATGCACCGCTCTGAGGAGGTGAAACCCGATGAAGTGGCGTAGGTCGCTCGTCATAATAGCGATGTGCTGGACGCCTCTCGTGCTGTTCGGCCAAGCCGCCGCGCCGGTACGTCTCAGCCTGACGGATGCAGAGCAGATCGCATTGCGCAACAATCCAAACATCAGCGTAGCCCGCCTGCTGGCGCTGGAGAGTCGCGAGCAGACGCGACAGGCACGATCCGCGCTGCTGCCCTTGGCGTATTCCAACCTTACGGCCGTCGGAGCAGAGGCGGGCAGCCGCATCGCGGCAGGAGGGCTCAACAGTCCGGTCCTATACAGCCGGTCTGCTTATGGCGTTACCGTGACGCAGTTAATCACCGACTTCGGCCAGACGCAAAACATCGTCGCGAGCGCGAAACTGCGCTCCCAGGCTGAAGAACAAACAATGCATGCCACCGTCAATCAAATCAAGCTTGCGGTGGATCGCGAGTTCTACAGGTCCCTGAGTGCGCAGGCGGTGGTGGATGTTGCCCGGCAGACGGTGGCTTCCCGCAAGATGCTCGCCGATCAGGTGGCGGCGTTGGCGCGGAACAAGTTGAAATCGGATCTCGACCTTTCCTTCGCTAACACAAATTTGGAAGAGGCTCGGCTGTTGCAACTCGACGCACAGAACCAGTTTGCGCTGACCGTTGCGAATCTGTCGGAGTTGCTCGGCTACCAAAAGCCTCCGCAAATTTCGCTGATTGACGACCCCAATGCTAAGCCCTCTCCCCCAGCTGAAATTACCTCTTTGCTGGCTACGGCCATGGCTCAGCGTCCGGAGATTCACGCTGAGGAATTGCTGGTAAGATCCGCGGAAAAACTTCAGAGCGCGGCGCGTGAACAGTACCTGCCCAGTATTCGGGCCATGGGCCTCGTGGGCCAAGCTCCAGTGCGTGATGAGCACATCCCGAGCTGGTATGGCGCTGCAGGCATCAACATAGAAGTACCAATCTTCAATGGCTTCCGCATTCAATCGCAGGTTCGCGAGGCAAAGCTGCGAGATGAGGCGGAACGCGAGCGACTCGTTGGGTTGCAAAACCTGATCAGTCGTGATGTCCGGCAGAGCTGGCTCGAGGAAAAGACTGCCTATCAAAGATTGGGCGTAACAGCCGCTCTGCTCCAACAAGCCAAGCTAGGGTTGGACCTGGCTCAAACACGCTACAAAATCGGCTTGGGATCCATCGTAGAGGTCAGCCAGGCGCAGTTGCAGGCAACGCAAGCCGAAATCGCAAAAGCGCGAGCGAGATATGACTGCCTGCTCGCAGAAGCGATCACTCGTTTCACAACCGGGACGATTAACTGAGTTCATAATGCTGAGCACCGATTACCGACGGGAATGCAAAGGAGCGCCAAATCAGTCATGGACGACGTGGCTGCTGGTTGCGGTGTTCCTGGCATTTATGACAATTCGTACTTCGCCGATCCTGAGCCATCGCAGTGGTTTCACGCGTCGTGCGGTAAGCACGAATTCACCGCAGAAGTGCCGGGCATCAATTCCCGAAAGCTCGCATTGCGAGCTGATCGTGACACCCTCTTTGGATCGGCCGGAAGATCAGCTATGCTTCCTGCCTTCTCTTCCGCACCAGACCAGAGCGCTCCTTGCTATCCGCCAGTGCAGCTATTCCGATCTGCCTCCTCCTCTGTAATTGTGGTCGCTATCCGTTTGCGACGTGTGTGAGCCGTGCCGGCTCCATGTCTCTCTTTATTTCCACTTATTGAGGAGAAATGCGAATCATGAAGACGATGGTATTTGGCTGTCTGCTAGTTCTGTCAGTTACACCGAGCCTTGCAGCTTCTAAGAGAACAGAATATAAACCGGCTACGGTGGTGTCGGTTCAGAAGAAGAAGAAAGACTCTTACACCCCGGGACTCGAGAATTGGAGCGATGCGCCTTTGGAGGCACCCTCCTACACCTATACGTTCGACTTGCGTCAGGGATGCACCGAGTATTTCGCTACATATGATTCCTGGAATTCCCGTCTCGCCCGCATCTACAGTCCCCAAAGCCCGGTGATGATCAGCGTGCGCAAGCATGAAGTCAAGCTCATGCAAGTGGGCGACGACAAGGAAGACGCAATGCGGCTGTTCCTCACCCACCAGACTTCACGGGCCGCTTGTGCACAGTCCGGCAAATAGCACAGTAAGAAATCGCATGACGTAATGACTGAACAAAGATCGAAAGAGCTGGGAGACGCGTTACGGACGGCAAGCTCGTTGTACATCGAGCTCTGAGAATTTTGAAGACTCTACATGAGCAATCGGCGGGCGCCCCAATCGGGCGTCTGCCCCTTTCACATCCTACAGACGAACAGCCCTCAAATTTAATTCGGTTTTCATTGTTCCTTTACGTGGAGTTCACAGCGCTGCGCTCCGCAAATCATCTCGAACGTACCCACAAAATGTGCCGTGAAGTACGGATGCGCGAATCCGATCGTGGTGAAGCGGTTGACGCCCATATTGGGGTCGATGTACTTGAGCACGCCTTGTGTGAAGAAGATCAGACCAACCGCAAGCCGGAGCAAGAATACGGCGCGCGAGCGCCAGGCTGGAGCGATGATCTTGCTCCAAACGGAATTCGAATGGGGCTGCATTGCTAACCTCCCAACATCATCACTCGCGTGATCTTTGTCGTCGTTTCTTGCAGAAACGACTATCTTCCCAGTCCGCCACATCCCCGACGTTCTTATCACTCTGGACGGATAGTTTCCTTACCCTGTTTGTTCGGAATTGCAATGACAAGTCCCGCGCCGCCCAACAGGGCGAACACGGCACCGTAGTAGAAGACGGCAGAATGTCCAATGCGATCCCAGAGCTGTCCCGCGACAACGCTTGCCACCAATCCAAGCAGCCCGACCACCGTGCTGTACCATCCAACCGCGCTCGCCCGCAATTGTCCGGGCACGAAGTCCGATGCAAAAGCCTTGCCGACGGAACGGAAGATGCCCTGGAATTGTCCATAGAAGATGAAGAAGACTCCTATCAACAACACGTTTCCGGTGCGTGCGAAGCCAAGATAGGCAATGAAGAAAACCACGAACGCCAGCGCCAGAACGTTTCTTCTGCCCCATTTGTCGGCAGCGATTCCCGCCGGATACGAGATCAGTGCGGCCACCAAGTTGAACCCGGCATAGATCAGTATGGTGGTTTCAAAAGAAGCGCCGATGCTCCTGGTCTGCAAAATCAGAAACGAGTTGCTGGAATTGCCGAGCTGGAACAGTGCGACGACCAAAAGATATTTCCAATAAGGACGGGGGAACTGTCCCAAGCCGGCGTCGATCTTGGATTTGGATGCGACGGGCAGAGAGCGTTCGCGAACCAGGAGAATCATGAGCGTTGCGAAAAGTCCGGGGACGATGGCGGTGTAGAAGATCCACCGAACTGGGAAGTGGAAGGAAACCGTAAGGAGCACGGCCAGCAATGGTCCCAAGAACGCGCCCAGATTGTCACCCAGTCCCTCAAGCCCAAAAGCCCGGCCCCGATACTCGTCCTCTACGGAGGAAGCAATGAGCGCATCGCGCGGAGCGGAGCGGAAGCCGGCCCCAAGGCGGTCCAGGGAACGTCCTCCCCAGACGCCCGGCCAGGAGTGAGCAAGCCCCATCAGGGGTTTGCCTACGGCTGAGACAAAGTAGCCCACTAAAGCCAGAGGTTTCCGTTTTCGCAGTTTGTCCGAAAGCCAACCAGAGAGTCCCTGTATCACATTCTGCGCCGCTTCCGCAGTCCCTTGCACCAAGCCTACGACCGTCCCGCCTGCATGCAGAGTTTGGGTCAGAAAAAGCGGCAAGATCGGATACAGCATCTCCGAGGAAATATCGGCAAAAAGGCTGGAGAAGGCAAGAAGAACAGTGTTTCTGGATATCCCGGCGAAACGTCGCGTTTTAGTCGTGACCATAAATAAACTCATCGGGCCCAGCGCCTAACAGAATGTGCTGCTGCTCACTAATCAAACAAGCTCATGAATCCAAAATTCATTCGGTGCGGGGCAACCGGCCCCTTACCCGCTGAAATTTGCCACAGCCGCACGGACGAGGATCTCAACACGAGTATGCCTTTATGAGAGTATCGAATCGAAGCTGACTGGGGAAAACTCGCGGCGTTCCATTGTCCTTCTCGGCCGCAGTCGGACGTACTATTTCGAAGTGAGTGCTTGCTTCCAAAGTCTCGCACAGCATTAGACCTCGGTGACGACCTGCGCCACGCGCCCCACAATAAAGGATGTTAGGGACGCTCTGCACAGGATCTGGAGTTCGCTTGCGATTCGCCATTTTTCGGTAAAGCGGGTACAGTTCAGGAGTTTTGGATACAAGTTCGATATGGGCCGGGTTGTTCCGGCGGTTCTGAGCGGTGCCCAGAGACACTACGCCGC
>Ga0183096_1002357_pt1 | contig 13123 bp, 15 predicted proteins | sample Biomet5_FD_127791 | JGI IMG/M metagenome (GOLD analysis project Ga0183096, IMG submission 127791) | Microbial communities from bioreactor (seeded with sewage sludge) at LBNL, California, USA - Biofuel metagenome 5 (version 2) (version 3) | ecosystem: Engineered > Bioreactor > Anaerobic >... | reverse complement strand
CCACGATTGCCATAATCTTTTGGTCGTTTCACGGGATCCCGATGATGCCCTGCTTGCCTCAGAGGTCGTTGAAAGAATTGGCGGAGGCTTTGCCGCCGTAGTGCATGGGACGGTACTCTGTACGTTACCGTTGCCGGTTGGTGGTTTGATGTCAGATACGTCCGTGCAGGAGATTGTCAAGCTGATCAAGGACTTTGAACAGGAATCTGCGGTTTTGTTTTCCAAATCAGGGAATATTCTCCGATTCGCGACGTGTGCGTTGCCAGTGCTTCCCGGTTTTGTTGTTACCGACCAAGGTATCATCGATGGTGCTGGTCAGAAAAACGTCCCCTTGTACCGTTGATGGGATCTCGCCATGTGGTTTGTTGGTTTCACTTGTTGGTCTGACTGAGCAGGTACATCCCCACTTTGAAGGAAAAATCTATGGCTGCTTGTTGTAAAGCATCAGGAAGTCCGCTCGTGAAGTTATGAATTTCATAAGTGAAATCTCCTTTGTAGTGGATTTTTTCCAACATATGCATGATCGGTTCCCATTGGACGAATCCGATATAGGGGACAAGATGTTCATCGATGAATCCTCTGTTGTCATCGACATGCAATGCGATCAAACGCGAACCGAGCTTTTCCAGGGATGCGCATTGATTCATTCCTGACAGATTTGCATGCCCGAAATCCCAGCAGACACCGAATTTGTCATTACCAAGCTTATCGACCAGTTCAATGAGTTCTTCTGGGGTGGTGCCGTATCTGTTTGTTGTCGGTCCATGAGGGTTATATCCTGAAATTGCTTCATGGGTTGATGAGGCGATTACATTCCCCTGCACCATGGTCGATCGTATCACTCCGGGAACAACCATCAGGGAAAGCGAGAATCTTGAACATCAATATGGAATCATCGATCGCTGCCCTGTGCATTGCGAAGATTTCATCCAATGGATCATAGAGGATAAGTTCTGTACTTCCGTTCCTGCATTCAGCAAAGCTGGTGCGACTCTTGTAAAAGACATCGAACCATATGAGTTGATGAAAATCCGTTTACTCAATGGCAGCCATAGCGCTTTGTCATATCCTTCGTATCTGATGAATATCCGTTACGTGGATGAGGCGATTAAGGATCCTGATATCGGTAATTTCATCAGGAACCATTATATGGGGGAGATCACCGCGACACTTCCCCGGATTGATGGGGTGGATTTTTCCGCATACAAGGATAAACTCATCTCTCGTTTCGGGAACCAAGCCATCAAGGACACCATTCTCCGTCTTGCAAGCGATGGATCGAAGAAAATCGCAAATGCGATCGTCAAACCTCTGGAGGAAGCGATCAAGAAGGGTTCTGAACATACGTACATGGTGTTTGCATTAGCTTGTTGGGGCCGTTTTTTGTTGGGGACCGATGAACAAGGCAAGGAGATACCTATTGAGGATCCGATGGGCCAACAGCTTGCGCAAGCGCTTAAAAAAAGCCCTCGTGCATTTTTGGAACTTTCCAGTGTGCATGATCTCAGCAAAGAACAATGGAGCCTGCTGGAACGGATGTTCTCGAATGATTTGATGGCGATTGAGAAGAATGGCACCCGTCAGGCGTTGAAGGATTTGTTGGCGACCTGAAGATTACCGTATTTGTGGTCGTGTACGATTGGAAAATGAATACCGTTTGTCCTTTGTTCAATACGTTGCATAGGGACAAGGTAAGTTGCTGTTTGAATCCTGTTCGTTTTTTCCCCTAAAGTCACTCCTGTATTGGTCGAGAAATGTTTATTTGCTTTGAAGAAGGTGATGGATGTTCATCCTGGGTTTTGCATGGTGCCACTGATTGACGCACTGTAAGGTTGGCATCCATCAGGGCTTGGAACAGCATAAGGTCTTTTGTATCCATCAAATTGATGAGCATTTTTGCTGCTTGTGCTCCCAACTCCGCATTGGGAATGTGGATCGTGGTCAATGGAGGGGTGACGTAAGAGGAAGCGGGAAAATCTCCCCATCCTATGATGGAGAAGTCGTTTGGGACGTTCAATCCCAGTTCCCTGATGTGGTTGAGAAAGCCGATTGCGATCATGTCCGATGAGAATAGCACAGCCGTCGGTTTGTCTTCCAATTCCATCAGATCGTCAGCCATCTGGTAGCCATAGCGTTCGGTATAAAATCCTTGTCTGATGTACTCATCGCGTACGATGATGCCGTTGTCCTCAAGAGCTTGCGTATATCCTTTCACACGAAGTTTGCTGTTGCGGAAGTTTTCGTTCCCTCCGACAAAGGCGATTTTGCGATGACCATTGGAGATAAGGTACAACGTGGCGTTATATGCGGCGAGTGTATCATCCACATTGATGTAATTGGTGAATTTATCATTCACCCAACGGTTCAGAATGATGTAAGGGATGTGATTTTTTTTCATAAATCCAAGGATTTTGTCTTCTTGGTCCTCACTGGTTCCAAGGATAAAATATCCATTTTTCAATGGCATAAAGAGGTCTTCCAAATTGTCCAGTTGGTGATCATCAAAAACTATTATTTCGTTTTTGATTTTTGTTTTGGTCATCTGCTCAATGAATGACGATGTCGCGGCATAGAATGCGGGGTGTCCCGCGAGATTATCTGCCGAAAGCTTTGGCATGATAATCCCAACGCACAGCGCTTTTTTTTCAACTGTTTTCGGAGATTGGTAGTTGGTGTCATTGAGTGCTTGGATGATTCGATTACGCGTTTCAAGTCTGACATTGGCGTGTCCAGTGAGAACCCGTGAGACAGTGCTGGGAGAAACTCCTGCTATTTTTGCAATTTTCCTGATGGTAGACATATGTTTCATGAATTGTAGTTGTTTATTTGCTGAATATCAAGAAAAATCTAGTATATGAAACAAATATGCAAATATTGTTTCAAAAATAAAAATATTGTTTTTTCAAAAATACCTTTTATAATTCAAGCTGTAATGCATTTTACTTGTTTATTGGTATTTGAAACTAAATGAAACTAATTATGAAACATTTGCGAAATAAAAGTGCTTTGATGAGAAAAACATCTAATGCCACAAGGAGCGAATGATGGAAAACAACAACTCGGAAAAATGGAAACACCCAGGGAACAGACAGGAATTGCTGAGAAGAGCATTGGTCGAGGCGATGGGGTATACGGACATTGATTTGGACAAACCCATAATCGGCATCATGAACACATGGGGTGAGACAAATCCTGGGCATATGCATTTCAGACAATTGGCCGATGATGTGAAACGTGGTGTCTGGGCAGCAGGAGGATTCCCGCTTGAAGTGAATACTTTGTCCATTTGTGAGGTGTTTTTTGATCTTTCCAGCCTCATTTACCGGAATCTTCTTGCCATAGAAACCGAAGAGCTTGCCGCCAGACATCCTTTTGATGGTATTGTGTTGATCGGCGGTTGCGACAAAAATATTCCAGCCCAACTTATGGCTGCGGCGACAGTCAACAAACCGACGATTTTCCTTCCGGGAGGGGCTATGCTTCCGGGTTCCTACAAAGGCGAGACGCTTTGCTGTGGAACGGATACATTCAAAATTTACAACCGTTACATATCAGGCGAACTCACATGGGATCAGATGATGGATAGGGCAGGTTGCCTCTATGGAAGTGTTGGCGCATGTCCCATCATGGGTACAGCGAACACTTGCCAGACGGTTGCTGAAGCATTGGGAATGGCTCTTCCCGGCAGTGCTTCGTCGCTTGGGTTGTCAGCGGAGAAAGCAAGGCAGGCGGAAATGACGGGTCGGCGCATTGTGGAGATGGTGCATGAGAATCTCAGAGTGCGTGACATCATCACGCCAGATTCGATGCGGAACGCCATCAGGGTGCTTATGGCCTGCGGTGGTTCGACCAATTTGCTTATCCATATGAAAGCCATCATGCATCGTGCTGGTTTTGACATTGATTTGATGGAATTCGACAGTATCAGCAATGATACTCCGCTTTTGGTCAATGTAAAGCCACATGGAACAAATCCGGTAGGTGCCGAGTTCCACAATGCAGGTGGAGTTCCTGCCGTGATGAAGGAATTGGAAGGGAAGCTCAATCTTGGATGCATGACTGTCACAGGAAAGACAGTCGGGGAAAACCTGAAAGATGTCGATTATGCATACAATCGGGATGTGATACGGCCCATTGGCAAACCTCTTTCACCTGTCGGAGGTATGTGTATCCTTAAAGGGAATTTAGCACCGAACGGTGCGGTCATCAAACGGAGTGCGGCAACGGAAAGGCTGATGCATCATCGAGGTCCTGCAAAGGTATTCGATGATCTTTCTGTTGCAGAGAAGTGGCTTGCCGATCCTAATTCCGCTGTTGATGAGAATACGGTTATTGTGCTTCGCGGATATGGTCCAAAAGGTGCGCCGGGAATGCCGGAATTTGGAAATTATCTCCCTGTTCCTCCGAAGTTGCACAAAAAAGGCATTGACGATTACCTGAGAGTTACGGATTCCCGCATGAGTGGCGGATGCTATGGTTCGGTCATCCTTCATGTCGCGCCTGAGGCGGAAGTCGGTGGCCCTATCGTTGCTGTTCGCGATGGTGACATCATCCATGTGGAAGCTGACCAGAATCTTATTGAAGTGGAAATTTCCGATGAGGAAATCGCTAAACGTCTCAAGGATTTCAAACCCAAGGGGCATCCGGATATCAAACGTGGTTTTGTGAGAAATTTCATAGACCATGTTTCACAAGCGGACGAGGGATGCGACCTAGATTATCTGACGTATAAGGAGGATTAAGTATGGTGACTCTCAAAGGGGTATGCCCCATTATCGCCACACCATTCACTGACCGGGGCGAAGTCGATTATGACAGCCTTCAGAATGAAATTGGTTTTATGGCAGATCATGGATGTAACGGTGCCACGTTGTTCGGGATTGCCGGAGAATATTACAAACTGAGCGATGCGGAAGCGGACAAAATGGTGAGTGTTGTAGTGGAAGCATGCAGGAAAAACGATATTGCTTCCATCATCTCAGTCACGACCCATGCCACAGAACTTGCAGTGAAGCGTGCGCGGTTTTTTCAAGAAAAAGGTGCAGATAGCCTCATGGTGTTGCCGCCGTTTTTTCTCAAACCGGGAGAATCCAGCATTGTAGCGCACATCAAGGCCGTCTGCGATGCTGTGGACATTCCTGTCGTCCTTCAGTATGCCCCAGAGCAGACTGGAGTTTCTCTTGATCCTTCAACTCTCGCAAGAATTGGGAAGGAAGCAAGAAACGATGTCTACTACAAATTGGAATGCAAGCCTGCTGGCGCATATACGACGAATATCCTGAAACAAATCGGAGGGGCGCCACGTGTCTTCATTGGAAACGCTGGGTACCAATTTATCGAACTGTTCGATAGAGGTGCGATTGGTGTGATGCCCGGTAGCTCCATGTGCGACTTATATGTGGCGATTTATGACAGTTATAGGGAAGGAGACAGGAAAAAGGCAATGGAACTTCATGGAAACGTGTTGCTTCCCATGCTAAACCACATTAGGCAGAATCCGGAAATGATCATCGCATATGAGAAAACCATCTTGAAGAAACGTGGGGTTATCGCTTCGGATTATTGCAGGAAACCTTGTTTCGGGAAAGATGAAGAATTCGATACTTTGTTTGAAGAATTTTATGCGCTTACCCTACCTTATCTGAAATGAATAAGCATCAGGTTATCTGATTATGGGTTTTGAAGTTTGATAAATCGTAAAATGCTTTTAAAAGGAGATGTCTGCTATGAAAAAATGTCTTGTGGTGTGTATGGTTCTTTCTCTTTTCGCAAGTTCCGTTTTTGCTGCTGGAACGCAAGAGACTGCAGTGAATTGGCCGACGAAGCCGGTCTCTGTCCTTATCCCGGCGAATGTCGGAGGTGATACGGATACCACGTTCCGTACTCTCAGCCAAAGTATCTCAAAGGAAATCGGACAACCCGTAACGCTGAACAACATGAGTGGAGGAGCTGGTTCTGTCGCGACGTACGAGTTGCTCAACTATGATGCTGATGGATACATGGGGATGTGGCATCATTATGACACGATCCTTCTGACCATGAAAGGGATGATGGACAAACGGTATGATGAGTATCTTGATATCGCCGCTGTTGTTCCCGTGACCGGTGGCGAATACATGTTGCTTACCAACAAAGCAAGCGGATTGAATAACTTCAACGATATCATCACGTATGCGAAAGCAAATCCCGGAAAACTCGTGATTGCCACCGAAGCGGGTGGGTATATCCATCTTTTCTCAGCCTATTTTGCGGAGAAAGCCGGAATCGATGTGAATATTGTCGACTTTGGTTCTGCCGCCAACCGTATTGCCGCACTTGTAGGCAACCAGTGCCAGATACTCTTTGGAACATATGATAATTACAAAGGATATAAGAATGACTTGAACTGTATCGCATGTGCGGCTGAAACAAGAAAAGAGTATGCACCAGATATCCCGACGATCAAAGAACTTGGGTATGACATTTTCTCCGAAAAGTTCTATCTCTTCGGGTTCAAGAAAGGAACTGATCCCAAGATTGTCGAAAAGATGGGTACAGCTATTAAAAATGCCGTTGCGTCTGATGCGGGGAAGAAAGTATTTGAGAAATACCAGTATACCGCGGAAGTGCTTACTGGGAAGGCAGCTCTGGACCGGTGCAAACAGTTTGAGGAAAAGTATAAGGATTCGATTTACTTGCTTAAGAAATAAATGGACTGGTTCGTATGAGTCCAGGGAGTTAAGAGACTTCCTGGATTCATATGCATATTGAGGACAAATGCAAAGGAATATATGAAAAAAAAGTGGGAAAAAATACTAAGTCTGGAAATCAAACCAGCTGATATTGATCTTGCTGGAGGTTTGTTGGCCGTAGTCTTTGCTGTGGTGGCGTTTGTTGCCACATTGGGGACAAAAAGTTTTTCCAATTCAGTGATCGGCCCCAAAACGGTTCCGCAGATTTTCAGTGCCATCGTTTTCGTTCTTGGCTGGTCAATTGTGATTCGATGGGTTGTAAAACGTGGAAAAGCCAAGAATGTGCATGTGGATCAAATAGAGACGAAAGGTGATCAACCAATCGATCAAAAAATGATATTCCAGAAAATCACTCCTCTGGTTTCATTCCTACTCCTTGCTCTCTATATTTTTTTGATGAAACCCATAGGTTTCACATTTTCGTCAATAATCTATTTGACACTTCAGATTCCGCTTCTTTCAGCTGACTTGAGCGGAAAAACAATTCTCAAGGCTTTTAAAATTGCCATCTTGGCATCGGTATGCACGTATTTGCTCTTTGCACTTGGTTTTGGTCTTAAATTGCCTAAAGGCATTATGGGATTCTGAGAAGGAGGCCTCATTTTGTTCAACTCAATCATTTCTGGATTCGCTAATTTGGATCCTTTATCATATTTGTTGCTTCTGGCTGGCTCGGTCGTTGGGTTGGTTTTTGGATGTGTTCCCGGACTTTCTGGATCAATTGCACTGACATTAGCGATTCCTTTGACATTTACGGTCACCCCAATACAAGCTTTTGCCACCTACATGGGAATTTTCGTAGGTGGTTGTTCGGGTGGATTGATTTCAGCCATCCTGATCGGCGTGCCAGGAACCGCATCGTCACTTACTACGGTTTTTGACGGTTTCCCCATGGCTCAGAAAGGGCAGCCGGGTAAGGCGTTGGGAACAGGCATTTTCTGTTCATTCTTGGGAAGCTTGTTTGGGTTCTTGGCTTTGTTTGCGATTGCTGAGCCTCTATCGAGGATTGCCATAAAATTTGGACCAATAGAGTTGTTTTCACTGACGCTGTTTGCCATATCACTCGTTTCGGTCCTTTCCGGCGATGATTTGGTGAAAGGCTGGATAGTTGCTTTAATCGGAATCCTTCTCGGTATGGTCGGTATGAGTGTGGTGGATGGTATGCCGAGAATGACATTGGGGATCGGTAGGCTCAATTCAGGTATCTCTGCCACACCTGCAATGGTGGGGCTGTTTGTGATCGGTAGTCTGTTCTCCGCATCTCTTGCCGATAAGGGATATGTGGATACAAGCAAAATCATGGATTACAAAATTCATGGTTTGGGTTTTACGAAACAGGAAGCCAAACAACAGGCTCCGAATTTTCTTCGTTCCGCACTCATTGGTTTGGGTATTGGCATTTTGCCTGGAATTGGAGGGGTTACATCCAACTTGGTGGCTTATACCGTCGCAAAAACGACTTCAAAGCATCCTGAATTGTTTGGAACGGGGTATATCGGTGGTATCGTGGCGCCGGAGACGGCAAATAATGCATCGATAGGAGGTGCCATGATACCGTTCTTGGCTCTTGGTATTCCTGGAGATGGGTTCACCGCTCTTTTGCTCGGAGGGCTCACACTTCATGGTTTCATAGCCGGACCGATGCTGTTTAATGAAAATGCGGATTTCGTGTATGCCATTTTCGCATGTTTGTTATTGGGTGCAATCATTACCGTATTGATTGAATACCTTGGGTTGCCATTGCTGGTGAAGTCTCTCAAGATACCAAAACACATTCTGATGCCCATCATCATGGTCATGATTATGGTCGGATGCATCAGCGTCAACAACCGCATATTTGAGTGCTGGATTATGTTGTTCTTTGGCATCATTTCCTATGTCTTCCGCAAGTACAAATATTCCATCACACCGATTGTGCTCGGATTCATGCTTGGCCCTGATCTCGAAGTTGATTTGCGACGGGGATTGATGATTTCCAAGAACAACGTATGGGTGTTTTTCCAGAAACCGATTAGTTGCGCGTTCATCATCCTCACCATTGTGAGCACAATCTTCCTTCTCAGACAAAATAAACGCAACGAGAGAAAATTGAGGGAACATGCTGCAAAAGCCGGACGCAACGTGGAAAATGCCGATGACGATTGATGGTTCGTTTCGTTTACTCCGATAGGTTCTTCAGAAAATGACATTTTCAGTGAACTGAAGGGGATTAATTGGATGTGTTCCAGGGAGGATGTTATGGAATTGTCACTGTATGGATCTGTATCATTCAGGAATCCGATGGGGTTGTTCCATACGATGAGAATCGCTTCGGAATTGGGTTATCAGGCAATTGATGTTCGTGGCCAGTCATTGGATACAGTGAAAGTCATGCCGAAGAACATCAATGCCGTCGGGTATGATATGCTGGGACCTGGTTTTCTTGATGAGCAAGGGATGAAAGATTTGAAGAAGGAATTACGGTTGCGGAAGCTCCACATCTCAGCTATTTCCTGCTATAACCCATTGTTGCTTCCCGAAGGTGAACTGGCATCAATCGCTTATGACAAGTTCAAGAAAATGGTGGATTTTTGCGAAGTGCTTGAAATACCGTTTGTACGTCTCATCGGGTATTCTGAAAAACCATACGAAGGAATAACATTGGAGCGGAATACTGCTAAAAGATTGTTGGCCGAAAGGATTAAAGCTCTTTGTCAGTATTCAGCTCCAAAAGGAATCGGCGTATTGTTGGAGAATGGAGAGGGGTGTATTCCCAAAGACGCTCAAGAACAACTTGATTTGTCAGACAGGGTGGATGAGCCGAATCTGAAGATTGTATGTGATGTTTTGAACTATGCTTTTGAAGGACTGGATCCAATGAAGGAAGTGAAATGTCTCCTTGGTCATATTGGTTGCCTTCACGTGAAGAATGCTTGCATGAATGGAGGATACAGAGGTTTCAAATGGACGGTTCTATCAAAAGGTGATGTCGATTACCAAAAGATTCTCCAACAAGTGTTTGCCTGCGGGTTTGATGGAACCATTGTTTGTGAGTATGCGAATCCCTTCAAGGGAATGGGCAGGGATTATTGGAACGACATGCCCGATCCGAAGTCTTGGGCCAAAGATGCAAGGGATTTCATCACTTCAATGAAACCTTGACAGAGAAGGGATATGGGTAGTTTTTCTTTTGGAAAAGGCAAAAGAATCGTTGATCTCTCATTGACACTCAAGGAAGGAGCCCCTTCAACATGGCCGGGAATGAAAAAATTCAAACACGGTGAATTCAAGAACTTCCCATCTGAGGCCGATACATGCAGGACATGTTGGTTTCTAATGGATGAACATTGCGGGACACATTGTGATGCACCTGGTCACTTTGTGAAGCCGGATGCAACCCATACGCAAGACTCACTGTCTGGAGAACACCTTGATCTACGGTCGCTTCAGGGAAATTTGGATGTGGTTGATGTGAGAAATCTGGTAGGAAATGCGATAAATGGTGAAAGACCATTCATTGAGCCTGAAGTGATAAGCAAATGGGAAACACCAGGCAGGAATGCGATGCGGAATGGCGTTTTTCGAAGGGCTTTCATCTCTCGATACGTTACCGGCATATGGAAGTTTTTTGTATTCCTGCCATTGAAACTTTGTAATTCGTCAGGGTGTCCCTGAAGAGCTATCGCATGTTTGTGAATCTGTTGTTGAAAGCACAGGAGAATAGCTGATGATTGATCTGTTGAAGAAAAATGGGATGTTTCGCAAAGCCAACATGCATTGTCATACTGTGTTGTCCGATGGGAAAATGACTGCGGGACAAGTGAAGGATTGGTACCAACGTAATGGATACTCCATTGTCGCGTTCACCGATCATTCGAAGTATGCCGAATACCCGCAACTTACTGATGAGAATTTTCTGGCTATTCCCGGTGTTGAAGTGGCGTTTACTTGTCTTGATCCAAATACCCCTCCTTTAAAGTACAAACTGTGCCACATGAATTTTTATGCGACATTCCAACATGCACAGTATGTACCTGAAGAGCATACCTATGAAATTGGGGTGATGAACCGGTATATAGCAAAGATGAAGCGGCAAGGTTGGCTCTGTACATTGAACCATCCGGGGTGGTCTCTGCAGACTACGGAAGAAATCAACGGGATTATTGGTGCCGATGGATTTGAAGTGTACAATCACAAAAATGTGGTTCATGACGATAATGGAGACGGACAGGCACAATATGCGGTTTTTCTCAATTCCGGGAAGCGTGCTTGGGCTGTTGCCGCAGATGACAACCATTCTGGTGCATTACCTGATGGGACACCGGATCCAGTAACGGACGATACCTGTGGCGGCTACATTATGATCAGTATGCCTTCTTTGACTATCGAGAGTTTTTCCGAGGCTTTTCGGGACGGAAGATTCTATGCATCGACAGGTCCTGAGATATTCGATTATTATATTGATGAGAATAAAAACTCTGTCATATTGGACTGTTCCCCAGTGAGTAACGTCCTCCTCAAAGGAATCCATACGGTCAAATGTGCGATGAAAATTGCTGAAAGGGATTCCATAACACATGCGGAATTCCCGCTCGATCCGATACGAAAACAAGAACCGTTCTTCAGACTAGAGATTTTTACCAAGGGGATGAAGCGTGCTTTCGCCCAACCCTATTGGTTTGACTGATTATGGAGTGAATGATGTATCCATTAGGGGAAAGAGTTTTGGTTTGTGGCCACCGCGGTGATTGCATCCATGGTTTGGAAAACACCATGACAGCGTTTTCCTTGGCCGTAGGAGCTGGTGTGGATATGGTGGAGACTGATGTGCGTATGACTTCAGATGGTTGCCTTATCCTCATGCATGACGCTTGTGTGGACAGGACTACTGATGGTACTGGTTTAGTAAGCGAATTTACCCTTTCCCAATTGATACGATTCAATGCTGCGGCACATGCACTGCCCGGGTTTGAACCAGAACCTCCAGCAACGCTGAAAAATTTTCTTACATTTGCGACAAGATATCCACGGCTTCTTCTTAACATCGAGCTCAAAGACTATCCCTGTCCGGGGAATGAAGAGTTCGCATTTGAATGTGCTGATAAACTTGCGTCTACTGTTCTTTCTTTTGGTCTCGGGGAGCGAACGTGGATCAACTCGTTTGATGGTCGGTTGCTTGAATTTGTTTTTAAGAAATATGGAAAGGCTTTTCATTATCATGGATTCTATCCATGGTTCATCTTGGGGCCAATGACGATCGATCCAGAGAGCTTCATTGATTTGGCTTGCATGCAACACAGGTATCTGGATAAAGGTGTGATGAAGAAATTCGACGATCCCCTATGCCCGAAGGAATGGTTCACTTTTCTCCTAGACAAGGGAATCATGCCTCTCGCAGCGCCGAGTATTGCCTTGTATGCTCACTATGATGAAGCCTTTTCTTGGGGTTGTCGATGCGTCAACACCAACAATCCATATGGGATGTTGCGGCATTTGGGAAGGTAAGGAATTCATGAGTCCTTCCATGTATTCTGGGACGCTCGGTTGATATTCATTTCTCGATCGTAAGTCGTTTTCGCCGATGTTTTGAGAGAAGCCTTTTGCAAAGGCATCATAGTCGATGGCTTCGTTGCTTTCAGGTGCGTATGAGAAGATGTCCATCTGGCTGTCGAGAACGTATTTGCACCAAATTGTGTTGATGCAAGCAATCGTTATGGTTCCTCTGCTTAGGAATCGCTGCAGTTGTTGTCCGTATAGGATGACCCGTTGTTCGGCATCTGTTGGGATTTCGGGCATGCTCATCTTGCAAGGCAAGATCAAGTCTCATCTTTGAAAACGATAGGGACAAAACTGTATGCGCTGCATGTCCACGACAAACGGGGACTTGCGGATGAACATTTGCTTCCGTATTTTGGGAAAATTGCGTGGAATCCAGTCATGAGAACGCTGAAGGATGTCCATTACAAGGGTGATTTCACCTTTGCAGTCCATCATTTCACTGATGGACTGCCGGATGCATATTTGAATCAGAAGGCTATAGATTTCGCATATATGCTTTGCCTTTGCAATGGGAAATGACCGTGTGCCGGATGTGTGGAGTCCTTCAGCAGTATGCGACAGCCCGGCCTGGGCAACCTGTGGAAAGGGCGAGCTTCAAGGGTAGGAAGATGAAGTAGGCGCCGATTTCTGGCAACGCTTCCAAGTGGGAAAGGTTCTCGATGAAAATCATCCCATGGTTGAGGCCGAACTGGTGGGGTGGAATGCCTGCATCCACGGAACCAATGCTGGGCGCATCGATCCCGACGCAACGGATGCCGGTGTTGAGAAGATAGGAAAGGGTTTCCGCGGAGGGCGCCGGCCATCCGGGGGTTTTCCTGTCTCGCGCCGGACCGTCAAGGAATAGAGATCGGAAG
>Ga0183096_1002356_pt1 | contig 13133 bp, 19 predicted proteins | sample Biomet5_FD_127791 | JGI IMG/M metagenome (GOLD analysis project Ga0183096, IMG submission 127791) | Microbial communities from bioreactor (seeded with sewage sludge) at LBNL, California, USA - Biofuel metagenome 5 (version 2) (version 3) | ecosystem: Engineered > Bioreactor > Anaerobic >... | reverse complement strand
GCCCTGCGACCGAAAGGACACCAAGACTGTCGGGCGGATTTACGTAGATGAAAAGAGGCCCGGAGGCGGGCCTCCGGCGGGGTGCGGGGCAGAGCCCTGCGACCGAAAAGACAACAAGACTGCCGGGCGGATTTACGTAGATGAAAAGAGGTTCGGAGGCGGGCCTCCGGCGGGGTGCGGGGCAGAGCCCTGCGGCCTTGGATGCGGCCATAGAACCGTGACGAAGCTTGAGACAGTGCCTTTCAAGGTCTTTAGCGTTTATTGATTTCACTGGAAAGGGGAGCGTATGGCGGAAAACGGATTTTACACGGTGCGCGGCTACGAGCTGCTGCACAGCCACGGCGATTCGCTCACCCCGGCCATGGAGGATTATCTGGAGATGATCTGCCGCCGGGCCGGGGAGGACGATCTGCGCGTCGGCGAGCTGGCGGACCGGCTCAACGTGAAAGCGTCGTCCGCCACCAAGATGCTGCAAAGGCTGGGCGCTCTCGGCCTCATCAACTACAGACGGTACGGCGTGGTGGAGCTGACCGACGCGGGAGCCGAGCTGGGCACGTATCTGCTGCGGCGGCACGCCGCGGTGGAGCGCTTCCTTTCAGACATCGGTATCTCCGGGAACCTGCTGCGCGAAACGGAATTGATCGAACATGACATCAGCGCGGAAACGCTGAAGCGGATAGAAATAACGAGCGGATTCTTCGAGGAGAACCCGGATGTGCGAAAGCGCTTATCTGCGTTTATGGAATTGCGGGAAAGATGAGCGAACCCGGATTCATTTAAGGAATAACCACCCGCTCACAGGCCTTTTCTCCGGCGCAGGAGGGGGATAAGCCAACCCAGATGGGACAGCAGCGCGGCTGCGGCGACGGCCAGCGCAATGATGACGGCGGTATTCGCCCCGCCGCTAGACAATACTGTCTTTGCTGTGCCGTTCATCACGCTGATTTTCCCTGCGTCCAGCACCGTGCCGTCCGTTAATGTCAGCAAGAGCTCGCCGCTCTCATCGATCGTACCGGCGGCAATGCCGTTCCCGTCTTTGCCGTTGGTCACGGTGAAAGCCGTCTTGGCGCCGTTGGTCAAAGCAATCGTATAGGTGTCCACATTGCCGTCCGTACCGGTTTTGGTGATGCTGGCGATGCCGTTCCCATTCATGCCGTCCGCGCCAACCCGGCCATTGCTTCCAGTCGCGCCTGTTGCACCTGCCGTGCCTTTCGTACCCGCAGCGCCTGTTGCACCTGTTGCGCCTTTCGTACCCGCAGCGCCGGCAGCGCCTGTTGCACCTGTTGCGCCTTTCGTACCCGCAGCGCCTGTTGCACCTGCCGCGCCCGTTGTGCCCGTTGCGCCCGTTGCGCCCGTTGCGCCTTGCGGCCCTGTAATGCCGGAGAGCGCCACGAGGTCATGCCACTCCGTTTCATCCTTATAATGCCATTGGATCTGTGTGCCGCTGGTTCGCAGCTCAATTTTCTTGTCAATCCAACTCGCTTCGGTAAAGGTAAAAGAGGCCGGCGGATTGCCCGTCACGGCGATGCCCGCATACTGGTCGGAGGAAGTTTCAGCCATGACGGTCGCGGCTCCCTCTGGCATGTACAGATACATGGTGCCGGAGGCGTTGGTGGACAGGCCGCGGATTCCATAATAGGCCGCGCTTGACGTGAGTGAAGTCACCGCGGTTTCAGAGGATAAGCCGGCCAGCGTGATCGTGGTGAGATAGACGTTGACGCCCCCCTCGCCCGAGGGCTTGTTCATCAGGCTGCCGGAAACGCTGCTGTCGGTTCCGTGACCGATATCCTGCGCGCCGCCGGCTGTGTCGCCCGCCGCTTTAACCGAGCCGCCGGAGATATAGACCGCGCCGCCTTCGGTGTTGTATCCGCCGCCAATGCCTGCGCCGGTGCTGCCGCCCGTGGCGTTTACAATACCGCCGGAAATATACACCGTTCCGCTGTAACCTTTTGCGCCGCTGCCGATCCCCGCGCCGCCGCTGCCGCCTGTGGCGTTCACCAGACCGCCGTTGACAGATATCGTCCGATAGTCGCCGCTATAGCAACTGCCGATTCCGGCGCCGTTAAGGCCGCCTCTGGCTGTCACGGCGCCGCCGTTGACGGTGACATAAGCGCCGGCGCCGTTGGTATGGCCGCTGCCGATACCGGCGCAGTTGTCGGTGCCCCTGGCCGTGACCGCGCCGCCGTTGACACATATCGTACTGCCGTCCATGCCGATCCCCCCGCCGCCGCAGCTGAGATACGGGCTGCCGCCTGTGGCATTGACGATGCCGCTGTCGATGGTGAGATAACTGCTGCCGCTGGAACCGCCGTCGATGCCCGCGCTGCCATAACCGCCTGTGACGGTCAGTTCTCCGGTCATATGGGACTGCCCGTAAATGGTCAGGCTGGACGCGTTGCCTATACTGATCCCCGGGTTCAAATTATTGCCTGGGGTATCGTTTCCGGTGACATGGAGGGACGCGCCGTCGGCAAGGATCAGATGAACATCGCCGCTTATTGTTAAGCCCGACGTTCGGATCACGCCCGGATCCAGAACGATATACCAGCCGCCTGAGAGAGCAGCTCCGGCTGCTGAACCGGAGATGACCGTGACGGACGTTGCCGTCGTTTTCAGCGCGCCGTGTTCATCCATATATTCGTAGGCCGTATCCGCCAACGCCGTTGCCGGCGTCAACGCAAATAAAAGAACCGCGCACAACAGCACGCGGAATCCCCGCCTCAAAACCATCGTTAATCCTCCGATCAGACTCAGGCCATGCAAGCCCTGATTGTCTTTCTTGCCTGCGGGCTTCCCGGTATCGCCGGACAAGATCGCATATACGGTTTTTGATCAGCTATTATCATACGCGCGTCTACAGGCTGTTGTAAATGGAGCATGCTAAAAAAACACCTCCTTTCTATTAATTTTTACCTAAAAAACGTTAATGAGTCCCAAAAACAGGATATAAAAAACATATAATGAGAACATAAGTTCGCATAACGGAAAGGAGATGATGAGGATGGCAGGACGAGGCTTACTTTTTCGTGTTCTCGTCCTGCATCGTTTTGACAAAATCCAGTGCCAGCTCCAACTCACGACCGGAGATGTTGCGTTCGGCGACAATGCGCAGGACTTCGGGCGTGATGCTGCGGCCTTTATAACCGGCGGGCAGGGATTCTTCGCGCATTGTGCGATAGCTCTTGTTGTCCGTGAGGCCCAGCAGGTAGTCGGCGGAGCAGTTGAGCGTGCCGCAGAGCTTCTCCAGCACGTCGATGGACGGACGCTTGGCGCCCTTCTCCAGCTCGGCGAGGTAGGCTTGCGTGATCCCGACACGCTCGGCAAGCGCGGATTGCGTGAGGTCCAGCATGTTGCGCATCGCGCGCAGTCTTTTGGCGAGTTCGTCTTCCATTTGGCTGTATCCTTTACTTTTATTGGCATCGACGCAAATGTATGTTTGCAGGACGCCAATTTGATTATAGCTTATAGCGATAGATTTGTAAAGTATAGCTTATGGCTATTGACACTCATAGCTGATAGAATTAACATATAGCCACAAGCTATTATACGCGCAGGAGGTTAAGGGCAATGAGAGTGGCATTGGCGATGATAAGGGAGAATGCCAACATGACGCAAGCGCAGCTGTCCAGGGCGGCGGAGATATCCCAGGGGTATTACTCGGATATAGAAGGAGGAGCGCGCTGTCCGTCGCCGAAGGTGGCGGGCCGTATCGCGCAGGTGCTGGGGATTGGGGAACAAGAGATGTACAGCGTATTTTATTCACAAATTCAAGGGAGGCAATAGAGGGACATGAAGAACGATTATGTGCAGGAAAGCCGGCGTTTCAGCGCGCTGGCGCAGACAATGGAACTGCTGGCGCACGCGCTGCGCGTTCAGCCGGACAGGGATACGGCGGTGGCTTCGGCGGTGCTGGCGGACCTGGCGCTGGCGCAGCTGGGGCGGATGGACAACGCCATTGACGAGATGATCGAAGAGGGGCGACGGGATCATGTTTCGCCGTGAAGAGGCTGAGGCTTGGATATGACGCGCGACGACAGATTTTCCGGCGAGGCGGCCGAGCCGCCTGTGGCGATGCGCTGCGGCTATTGCGGCAGGCCTATCCGCGCCGGCGAGGATTATTACCGTCACGACGATATCGATATCTGCGACGATTGCGTGAGGCGGTATGCATGGGCGCTGTTCATGCAGACCGCCCGGCGGCGTTCGGCATAGCGTCGGTCTGCGGTGACGAGTGGAATAGTGAAGAGGCTGCCGTACAGGAAGAATACGGGGCGGCGGTGTTTTGGATAGGGCGCGGGATTCGCGCCCAAGGAAAAGGCGACGGGAAGGAGAAGACAGATGGATAACGTGGAAATGTTCCTGCGGGATTACTGGCAGGCCAGGCGCAGCGTTGCTCGGCTGATACAGGAGCTGAAGGAGGCGCAGACGGCTTATGAGCTGGGCGCGGCCAGCCTTCCGTCCTCGGGCGGTATGGTGCGCATGGGCGACAGGCAATACAGCGGGACAAGCTCGGTGGAGCGGGCGGCCATGCTGCTGGTGGACGAGCTGGGCGCGGAGGTGAAGGCTATCGAAAAGCGGCTGGCGCAGGAACGGCAGGCGATGGCGTATATCGAGGCGATGGTGGGGTCGGCGGGCCTCAGAAAGCAGGAGATGGAATTTATACGCCTGCGCTATTTTGAGAACCTCGGCGTGGAGGCGGTGGCGCAGCGGATGTTTTGCTCGTTGTCCACGTGCTGGCGGCTGAAGAAGAGGGCGATTGCCAAGATCGGCGCGGCGCTGTCGGGCGCGAAAATGAACGGAGCCTGCGGGGCGTAATACGGCGGATCATCGGAGGAGAGACATGGCTCGGAGTCAGAAGAGGGGCATAAACTATTTTACGATGGACGTCGACATATTTTCCGACCGGAAGCTGCGGCGCGTGAGGCACGCGTTCGGCGCGGGGGCGATGACGGTGGTGCTGAGCGTGCTGTGCCATATCTACGGCGAGAAGGGTTATTATATCGAAGTGGGGAAGGATTTGTACTTCGATCTGTCGGACGAACTGGACCTGGACGAGAAGTATGTGCGCACCGTCACCGAAAGCTGCGTGGAGGCGGGCTTTTTTGACGCCTCTCTTTACAGCGCCCGCGGCGTGCTGACGTCGCGGCGCATTCAGTGCAACTATCTGGACGCCACGCGCAAACGGAAGAACGTGGAGATATTGCCGGAGCTGTGCCTGCTGGAGTGCGAAGAAAGCGAAGACGAGGAGGCGGGCGGCGACAGGGCTGATGACGCAGTTGCGGCGGAAGCGGGCGGCATTGCGGCGGAAACAGGCGCCGCGCCGGCGGAAGATTCCGCCGAAAGTACACAAAGTAAAGTAAATAAAACTAAATCAAATAAAAGAAAACCACACAATCCGGGCGGGAGTGGGCGCGCGGTTATTTCTCCGCGGCAGATGGTAAAGCTCAGCGGCGAGGAGCGCGCCAGCCTTGCCGCCGAGTTCGGAGAAGCGGCGCTGGAACGCATGATCGAGATGCTGGGCAGCTACAAAGGCGCGTCCGGCAAGCAGTATAAGAGCGACTACTGCGCGATCAAGAGCTGGGTGGTAAAGCGCTGGCGCGAGGAAAACGCCCGGGGCCCCACTGCCGCGCATTTCGCCTACGAGCGGCCGCCGGAGGACTACGACCATCTGGCGGTGGATCTGTTCGCGGACAGCGGTTAGCGCCTGGGCGTATCCCCGCATGGCGGCATTATACGAGGGCGCTGCCCTCGCGCTCCCGCCGCTTTTCTTGAAGAAAAGCGGGAAAAGACATTGGCAAATGCCATATTCATGGCATTTGGAGGGGGATTATCAAGGGATGGATCCCTTAAGCGGCGGTGAGGAGGCGGAGCCGTCACGGTCTTAAGCGTTTTGGAGCAGTCCGATGCGGAGGCAAGCGTTAAAAGGGGCGCGGAAAGGAGAAAAGGGATGGGGACGCAGGCGGCGGAAGCTGTGACGATGGCGGGGCGCTCGTTCTGTTTTACGGGACGGGGGCGGCGGAGCCGCGGAGAGATGACGCTGGCGGTGAAGCAGCGCGGCGGCGTGGTGCACACCCGCGTGACGCGCGCCACGGACTATCTGGTGGTGGGGGAAAAGGGCAGCAAACGCTGGAAGTATCCGTTTTGCGGCAACAAGACGGCGGCGGCGCTGCGGCTGATCGCGGCGGGCGGCGGCATCATGATTTTGGGAGAGGCGGCGTTTTGGGAAGCGGCAGGATAAAGGAGAGAAGGACGAGCGCTCTAAATTCCGGTTATCAAAGACGCTGAAACGATCGATTAAATAATTTGGAGTATTCCGACACAAATGCTGTTGATTATATTATAATGACTGTCATATACCGATGTTTGTCACAGGGAGAACAGCATGAAAATACAAAGGGCATCCCTTGCGGCCCTGACGATTACGACGCTCATTCTTGTCCTTTTTCCAATGACGGCGCTCGCTGCGGATACCCCCATTGACCTTGAAGCAATCGCAGACGGAACCACCGGCGCGGGGTACGCGTTTTCCGGCGGCGTGCTGACACTGTCCGGCGGAGGGCAAGACGTATTATGCTGATGCCGATCATGATACCTTTTTCGGCGGCGGCGCGGGGATGGGCGGCGGACGGCAGCGGCACGGCGTGCGCTTTGGGCGGCACGTTCAAGGTCGCAGCGGATACCACGTTATATGCGCAGTGGACGGCTCAGCCGGCGCTGGCCTCGTCGGTCGGCGACGCAACGGTGTACGTCGGCGGGCGCATTATACTGACGCCCAACATCGAGGGCGGCACATGGAACTGGGATCACGATTTCTTTACGGCGACATTCAACTCTCCCGCGACGTTTACGGCGCTGAAAACGGGGACGTCCGCCATCACCTATACCGTGGACGGGGTGACCGTCCGCTATGAAGTCACCGTTGAGGCAAGCGAGCTGCCCCTGACCGGTCAGGACTTCACGCGGGCATGGGTGCTGGCGGCGCTGGCATCAGCCGCCGGCGCGGCGGGGGCCGTTTTGAGACGGCGGCGGACACGCGCGTAAGGCGGCATAAACAAGACGGCGCCGGCGCGGCGGAGCAACAAACCGGGCGGCATCCCCGGGGGCTGGCGAGGGGGAGGGACGCCATAATATACCATGGGTTGTACGAGAACCTTTTGAGGCGGCATGCGTTTATAACTAGAGGAACGTATCAGCGTAATGCGCAGCTTTTAAAGGGAGAAAAAGGATTTGGAGAACACTACAAGCAAGATGGTTTTTCCGGCAAAATCGGACTATATCCGCCCACTGAGGCTTGCGTCCTCAGCGGTTGCCAGCCAGGCCGGTTTCAATATGGACGAAATTGAAGACTTAAAGCTTATCGCCTCACAGGCTTTCATTCTTCTGATGCTGGAAGAATCCCGGTATATAGAAGTCATCATAACGGAGAACCGATATTCTTTGGATATGACCTTCGATTCCATGGAATATCGTGACGGCTCCTGCAAGATGGAGGACAGCAGCGTTTTGAGAAAGGCGCTCACAAAATCCTTGACGGGAAAGCACTGCACGATAGAAAAAGGAAAAGTGACCGCCCGGATTATCCCGAACGCTTTGAACGGCTGCCGGAACCTGAAGACGTATTAACGCCAAAGAAGGCATCCGAAGCGCAGGGGACATCCATTATAAATACACCTAAGGAGATGGGATTGTTGAGCAGATCATACGATTTCACAAGAAAGATAAAGGAGACCAGCTACGATAAATCCAACGGACAGCTGACCATCATGCTGGATGCCGGAATATCAAGAACCTATCGGGATGTCCCCCAAAGGGTATATGACGAACTATCGAAATCCTCTAACCCGAACCAGTATTATAACGACAGGATCGACGGCCAGTTCGGGATCAAATAAGCGGCGATCCCCCCATACCGCACCCGCCATCATCTCAGCATAACAGTGGCCCTGCCCGCGGCTTATACGCACACAAGCCGGCGGGGCGTTGTTGCGCGCCCTTTCTGCGGAGGGGGGAAGGAGGAATGGAGCGTGTGGGCCAAATTTAATAAAAATAACGAATGAGGAACAATAAAAATGGATCTCATTCGTAAAAATGCTTGATTTTATGAATGATTATAACGACAGGATCGACGGCCAGTTCGGGATCAAATAAGCGGCGATCCCCCCATACCGCACCCGCCATCATCTCAGCATAACAGTGGCCCTGCCCGCGGCTTTATCACACAAGTCGGCGGGGCGTTGTTGCGCGCCCGGGAAGGGGGGTTATGGGAGGAGTGGAGCTGTGAGTGGGGAGGTAGTAAAGTGAGGGGAGAATATTTCTAAAATTCCCGAATATTTATTTTTATGTATAGAAATAAATGTAGAAATATGATAATATGAGGATATTTTAATGTATGTTTGGGAGATATTATTCTTGAATATAATAAAGAAATTAGATAGAGAAATTTGGCCACAATTGGAATTTGATAAAATACGACAAAGATCAAGAATATTGGTGATTGATGATGATGGTTTTCCATATGAAGAACTTTTTAGAACCGAACGCTATACCATTTTTGTATGGGACGATGTAAAAAATGTAGGTGAATTAGAAAATGGAAGCTTCGATATTATACTTCTAGATATAAATGGTATAGGTAAAAAAATATCCAATACAGAAGGCCTTGGTATACTAGAACATATCAAAAAAACAAATCCAATGCAAATGGTAATTGCGATGACAAATAAAACATGGGGTGTTGATGCAGCTACTTTTTTTTCTTTAGCTGATGAACGTTTAAATAAATCTGAGGATTTTATTATTTATAAACAAAAAATAGATCAGTTACTTAAAAAGAAATTTTCAAAAGAATATTATATAGAAAAACTAAATCTTGAACTTAAGACTAATGGATATAATGAAAAATATATTAAGAAGCTATTTGAGAGAAGTTTAATGAAAGGTAAAATTGATTATTTCATTTCAAAAATTGATATTTTGGATGAGCCAAAAATGAAATTAATTATAAATATAGTTAATACTGCCATATCGATTTATACAATTATTAATAAATTCGGAGGTTAAATTTTTTAAAATGCTTTTTGAGCCCATATTTCCTTTCTATGATGATAACGAAAAGCAAATAAATGGAGAATATATTTATGTACCAGAAATATGTATTAAATGCAATCATAAAATATGTTTAGGAATAACAGATGGTAAATTAAAAACTTGTGGAAATGGGTTAAATTATATAACGATAAATGGAATTAGGTGTTTTGGTTTTATTGTATATCCTTTTATTGCTCAAAATAGAGCAATATCAAAAGTGTATCAGTCTAATAAGTCTAATGTTATATATAAATATTTAGTTGTGAATTATTTATATAGCATTAATAACAAGCAAAAACAACTCAACCGTCAAATAGAAGAAGAAAAGAACCAAATTATAAACCAATATATTAAATCAAAAGAATATAAGAATGATTTTTTTATAAATTTAAAAGAGGAAATAAACAAACAAATGTCTTTTGCACATGATTATCGTCAATTAAATAGTTCGATAATTCAAAACATAAATATTCTCCTAGCAAAAAAATACGGAAATTCAAATATTGATATAATAATAGATAAAGCCGAAGAATATGAAAAAGCCATATACTATACAGCTAAACTACTAGATGAAAGACTAAATGCAACACTTTTTCTTATAAGACCGGAATTATTGAAGAGACAAGAAGAATACACCACATTTAGATTCCATAGTCTTGTATGGAAATTATATAGAATATACTATCCGCAGTTTAAAAAAAAAGATTTACACATTCATTTCCATGGACAATCTGAAATGAATATATATGGAAACTCTGGCGCGATAAGTATTATACCGCAAACTTTTATAGATAATGCTCAAAAGTATGCACCAATTGGGTCTGATATAAATATTTTCTTTGAAGATAAGGATGATGGTGTGCTTTTTTCAGTCGAATCTTGGGGTCCAGAAATTTTAGAAAGTGAAGAAAACTCAATTTTCAACTTTATGTTTCGTGGAGAGAGGGCAAAGAAAGTATCAAACGGCATGGGACATGGACTTTTTCTGAGTCAGTATATTGCAACAGAGCATCTCGGGAGTTTAGTAAATTTTAGTCAAGATACAACAAGGAAACATAAAGATAATACATATGCTACGAGATTCTATATTTTTATTCCTAACAGATGTAAACAATCATTTTGAATATATTAATGGATATTGAAGAAAACGAATAACTTCGGGAGTTTTCCCTTCCTCCCTCCCCTTTCCGCTCCACCCACACCCCCGTATTGACCCCACCCTATAATCCCTAAGCGCGCAAACCGCCGGCTTAACGGCGGAATAAAGGCGGTGCAAATGTCTGATATACAAGTCGAATTTCCCTCCTATGCTTTTTTACCCATGCGTGGTAATATTCGGGCATAGGGTTATTTCCGAGCGCCGAAGAACGCGCGCATCAAACAACAGGAGGATATCAGGATGGCCAATCCGAGCAAGGAAGAGCTGATTCGGAGTATACTGGACGAAACACAGGTGCTGGAGGACGAAGAGGAGGTCATGGATCTGCTGGTGACGGAGAAGGTCTCCCGCAACATCAACACCCTTCATAAAAGCCAGCTGACGCTGGGGGACAGGATGTCCGACAAACTGGCGAAGGTGGCGGGCAGTTGGGTGTTTGTCATCTCGTTCCTTGTGGTGCTGCTGCTCTGGATCGTTTTCAACGCCGCCGTACCGAAGCCGTTCGACGTCTATCCGTTCATACTGCTCAACCTGGTGCTGTCGTGCGTGGCGGCGATACAGGCGCCCGTCATCATGATGAGCCAGAACCGGCAGGAGGAGAAGGACAGGCTGCGTTCCCAGAACGATTATAAGGTCAACGTGAAATCCGAGCTGATCATCGAAGACCTGCACAAAAAGCTGGACCTGCTGATCGAGAACCAGAAGACGCTGCTGGAAAAGCTGGAAAGCAAGTAACACGCCGCCGGGGGAGGGCCGCCGCCTCTGTCATGCGGCCTGTTTCCCCAAAGCCTCCAATATTGACCGGGATATGGGTTTGGGCTATAATGAGAACCGTTACAGGCGGCCGCGCCTATCATCAATCAACGGCGCGGCTGATGGGCGGAAGACTTGAGCCGCCGAACCGAAAGCTAGGAAGGAAGACACAATATGCTGATACTGATTGACAACGCGAATCTGAAGGAGATCGAAGACCTGTACGATAAATACCCCTACGACGGCGTCACCACGAACCCGACGATTCTGATGCACGAGCATAAGAACCCGCTCAAACAGCTCAAGCTCATCCGCGACTTTCTGCCGAAGGAATCCCAGCTGCACGCGCAGCTCGTTTCCGCCGACACCAAAACGATGCTGGAGGAAGCGCATTTCATGTTGCGGGAGATCGGGGACGACCTGTTCATCAAGGTGCCGGTGACGGCAGAGGGCATGCGGACGATCCCCCGTCTGGCCAAAGAAGGGGTCCACGTGACGGCCACGGCGATCTATACGGCTATGCAGGCGTTTATGGCGGCCAAGGCGGGCGCGCGTTATACCGCCCCTTACGTGAACCGGCTGGACAACATGGGCTCGGACGGCGTGCAGGTGGCCCGGACGATCCACGACATGTTCCGCATCCATCACCTGAACGCGGACGTGCTGGCGGCCAGCTTCAAAAACACGCAGCAGATACTGGAACTGTGCAAATACGGCATCGGGGCCATCACGGCGGCGCCGGACGTACTCCGCGCGATGATCAGGCACGATTCCACCATCACGGCGGAGGAAAACTTCTCGCAGGATTTCTTCGCGCTCGTCAACGAGGTGGAGGGCATCAACCTGACGGACAAGAAATAAGGCGCGTGCCGAACGACCAAAGCCGGACACAAGTCACGGCTTTTTTTAATGGCCGGCGGCCGCGGCGGGCAAGGCCGTCAAACAGCGCCGGATGACTGTTGCAATCGGGATGACCCGCGATGTATAATACTTGCATGTTTTAACGGATTCAAGGAGGATTCAGGCATGGAGGACGATAACAGACAGGACGTGGAAGAGGTCGTGGAGGATAAAACGGAAGAGGTCGTGGAGGATAAAAAGGAGCGCTGGATGCGGGCGCTGCGCGTGGCGGCTTATGTGGCGGTGGCGCTGGTGGCCGCTTTGTCATTGCTGCTGATGATGGTGGGGACCAATGCGGTGGTGACTTTTGAGGGAGTCACCTGGCTCGGCATGATCCTCGAGCTGCTGATGCCGGTGATTACAGCCGTGCTGATCGTGCTCGCGCTGATGAGCATAAAGAAGGATGTATCGCGTCTGCTGATGCTGTTCGGCGGAAGCGTGATGTTTTACGGCGCTTATATGGTGGCGCTGGGCTGGACGCTTGGGCTGATTTCATGCGTCGCGGGGCTGGCCGTCTTCATATTGGTGGGAGTGCGCCAGAGCCGGCTGCACAAGGACGAGCCGCGTGAGAAGGTGAAGGGCAAGATGCTCATCATCTCCGCTGTTCTGGCGATACTGAACGGCATTGTGCAGATCGGTTACGCCATGCTGCTGGCCATGCTGCTGGCCGGTTATTATGGCCGGTCGGATCTGGCTACGGCCTATTTCTTCGTCGGGCTGATTTCCGCCGCGGGCAGCTTTACGCTGGCGGCGACCTGCTTCATGAAGAACCGCAAAACCAGCGTGTATTACCGGATGTTCTTCCTGGGTTCGCTGGTTGTCCTGGCGACTCAGATGACGTCGAACATCATTACCGCGCTCCAGGTGGTTGGGCTGTCCATCGCCGGATACGCCTATTTGGCGGGCAACGCGGCGGCGCTGGCGGCGCTGGTGCTCGTCATTGTCCACGCGCTCCGTACGCGTAAGAAAACGGCTGAGATTGAGGCCGAAGCGGATGCCGGCGAGGCGGAAGAGGAAGAAGAGGCCGAAGACGACGAAGGCAGCACGATCGGCCTGTATCACGAGGACGACGACGAGGACAGCACGATCGGCCTGTATCATGAAGACGAAGCGGCGGACAAGGACGCGGCGGACGAAGCCTCTGAAGACGGCGAACCGAAAGACGAAGATAAGTAAGACGGCATAACGGCAGGCCCGCCGCTGTCGCGCAGGATGGCGGCGGGCGGCCATACTT
>Ga0183096_1002353_pt1 | contig 13142 bp, 6 predicted proteins | sample Biomet5_FD_127791 | JGI IMG/M metagenome (GOLD analysis project Ga0183096, IMG submission 127791) | Microbial communities from bioreactor (seeded with sewage sludge) at LBNL, California, USA - Biofuel metagenome 5 (version 2) (version 3) | ecosystem: Engineered > Bioreactor > Anaerobic >... | reverse complement strand
CTCCCCGAGGGCGAACTCACCATTATCCACGATGCCAACACAGAAACGAGAAAGGCCGAGCTGTTCGCCAAGGTCCGCTCCGGCCAGGTGCGCGTCCTCATGGGCAGCACGCAGAAAATGGGGGCGGGCACCAACGTGCAGGACCGCCTGATTGCGCTCCACGACCTCGATTGCCCATGGCGGCCCTCCGATTTGGCGCAGCGCCTGGGCAGGATTGTTCGGCAAGGCAATCTGAACCCGGAGGTGGAGATTTTCCGCTATGTGACGGAAGGAACCTTCGACAGCTACCTGTACCAGCTTGTGGAGAACAAGCAAAAATTCATCGCGCAGATCATGACCTCCAAGACGCCGCTGCGCGCCGCCGAGGATGTGGATGAAACGGCACTCAACTATGCGGAAATCAAGGCGCTGGCTTCCGGCAACCCGCTCATTATTGAAAAATGCAATCTGGATATGGAGGTGGGCAAGCTCAACATGCTCAAAGCAAACCACCTTAGCCAGAAGTACGCATTGGAGGAATTGGTCATACGCAAATACCCGGAGACCATCAAGCTGCTGACGGAACGGCTGGCAGGTTATGAGCAGGACATTGGACTTGTGTCGGCACATCCGAAATTGCCTGAACAGTTTCCGCCTATGGAAATCATGGGCTCAGCTTACGCCGAAAAGGAACCCGCAGGTAAGGCGATCATTGACGCTTGCACCAAAATGACAGGTTCCGACGCTGTATTTTTAGGCCGGTACCGGGGCTTTTCCATGATGCTGGCTTATGACGGACCGAGCAACGAATACCGGCTGACCCTCAAAGGCACGCTCTCCCACACCGCTGTGCTGGGCGCGGACATTTACGGCAACCTGACCCGTATCGACAACGTGCTGGACGGGTTTACAACAAAGCGTGATACCGTGACGGCGGAGCTTGACAACACACGGGTACAACTTGAAAACGCAAAGGCCGAGCTGGCTACGCCCTTCTCCCGCGAAGCCGAGTTGACGGAAAAAACGGCAAGGCTCAAAGAACTCAATATCCTGCTCAATATGGATGAAAAGGACCGCTCCATTGTGGACGCCGACCCGGAGGAAGCTGACACCGACAAGACAAAAGCGCCTCGAGGGTATGAAAGATAGATTACTGATACAGTTTTTTTACGATTATACCCAACTAAAGAAGGGAGCGCTTCAATACCCGTATACTTGCTGTTGCAAAAGCGGCGTTGGTGGATGCCGGCGCCGCTTTTTTTGTAGAAAATGGGGGAGAATTGATGTATAATTATTGTAAATACAGCTAAACGAAGAAAAAAAGGTAGTACTCAGAGTTCACATGAGTTCCGATTGTTGTTTATAACTCTACGAATAAGACAAGATATATTCTTTATAATAGTTACCTGCTTTTTCTCTAGTGTGTGGTATATAATGTAATAATATGCATTTCGCTAAAGGCCACTTGTCGTTCTATTTAGCAATAATGCGCAGTTCGAACGGATATCTTGAGCGATGATTAAGCGATGTATCATTCAGAGAAAGCAAATCCCTCAATCTTATATTTCGGAAAGGAGCGTTGTGGAAGTGCGAAAAGCTTATGACACTTTCTTGCAATCTGAAGTGTCCGCTGATTTAACTGCCAAAAGCGGCGGCTCAGAGGCATATCGATACGAATGTGCGCGTTGTGGCGAAGAAGTGCGCCTAGCCGCGGCCGGTAGTGTAAATATGGTCGCGCACTTCAGACATCGCAGCGGGAATAATGATGTGGATTGCGAAAACTATCTTGGTCAGTATGGCGCGATTAGCATAGATTCCCGTTCCCGAAAAAGCAGGAATGAACGGGCAGAATTCTATTTCGACAGTATATCAAAAATGTTCTTTTTGGGCCTGTGTTTTAGTGAAGATGAGATAATCACATATGAAGATGCGTCAGCCAAGTTTGAACTGAGAGCATCCGCTCAGGAGCAGGCATTTTCTGTTTTGCGGATCAATAATATTAACTTCATACCAGATGTGCCAAGAATGATCCCTATTGATCGGTTCTCTTACAACTACTTTTTATCGAACACGCTTAATAATATAAAACGAAGATATGAATTCTTCAAAAAGGATGGCTCACCAACACTTTTCAAGATTCAAGGTAACGACACCGAATATAGAGCAAGGTTGATTCGTAGTACAATTCTGTATACCAATGTGCCATATTTTGCTGTTGTTGAAAGTCGGTTTTCATTGCCGCAAACCAGTTATCTTTCAAGTGATATAGAAATTTCTGCCGCTTTTCGTTTTGAAACCATGAGCAGGAGTTTTATCGGACAAACGCTGACAATCAAGAATAAAACTACTGATGTCGAGTCCTTATTATCATCATGGGGATACCAAGTTGATGCATCCGAAACACTTACTCTGTTATGGCCACCAGCGGCACAGATCAATGAGGTTTCAGCGGTCTGTTCAGATAATGCGTTTTTGTTTTCAAGTTTCAACTTGGAACCGCATGGAAACATTAATGTCCATTCGACGGATGTAATAAAAATTGGGAATGGCGTTGCGAGGGTTTCGATTCATTCGAGAGTGAAGGTGTTTCGGAAGAATGCAGAAATTGTAATCGACGGGGGGACAACATATCCTGCTAACTATGAAACCTTATCACTTGAAGAAGGCCATACTCATATTTATACTGTGCTAGATGACAGCACGTATTATCTTTTCAATCGATCAGGTGCTACGTTAATTAGCGAAGGGCAATCGGTTTCGCTTACTCCAGGCAGCTTGATAAAACACTATAACTCAGGATATCTGGATGGCGTTATTTACCCTGCGCAGCAAAATGAGCTATCCGGTGAACCACTCCTTTATGACCTATTGGCGCATTACAAGCGAACAGAGAGCCTTTCGCTCGAGTCTTTGGCTGCGCTTGAGCTTAGTGACATTGCTTCAAAATACATTGAAGAATGCATCCAAGTTGGAGTTATAAATTCAGCAGCCAAACGCTTTATTGAGGAGGGGCAGCTATGAACTATATCCCTCTTATAGCCGAAAATGAAATACTGTATATTTGCTCAGTAATACCTCAAAAGCATGTAAGCGATTATTTTCGGCACAATCCGAAAGAGTTTGCGAAAATCTGTCCTGGATTCCGGCCAACCGCAATATCCCGACTTAATGTCGGTGATTTGTTATTTAGAAATCGCAATAATGGTTTTGTGTCGTCTTTTATCGAGAAGAATATTAGTATCTGGCTACGTCAAATCCAAGAGCATTTAGATCAATGCATGGAAGATGGCAGTAGTAAGGATACAGCCTACATACAGACATTATCTCAGAGCTTCTTTGTCGATAATATAGCGCTCTATTTCGAGCTAATTGAAGAGGAACACCCTGAAGCTTATATCTCCTTATTGTCTTCTGCTGTAAAGCATGCAAAAAAAGTCTCAGATGAGCAGGAAAAACTAAATGCAGATGCCCAGTCCAAAGATGCAGATATTGAGCGATTACAGTCGGAACTAAAGTCGGTAAAAGACTCCTTGGAAAACTCAAAGGCAAAGCAAAGTGAGTATATCGCCGAAATCAACTCCTTAAAACAAGAACTGACTAACATAGATGAGTTGACTGCCCTTATTCATAGAAAAGAGGAAGCCATTGCAGACCTCAAAGCCGAAGTTCATATCTTAAAAAAGTCTGAAAAAGAGTTAAAGGTTGAGTTGGTTGAAGCTCGAGACAATCAACAGCAGCTTGAGATTCAGATTAGGGCTGAACTAGAGAAACAACGGACTGAAAAAATCAAAAGACAGGCAGCTGCTTTAAAACCACTCCGCCCTATCGATATGGATGAGTTTAAGGAGTACTTAGGATACAACTTGAAGGATATTGGCGCATCCACCCCGTCTGATTGTCTGTTGCTTTTAAAACAACATTTATGCGACACCTTGTTTCAGGGAATGCCCATTATAATTAATCGAGGTACCGGTGTGCCTCTGATGAAGTGCGTTGCAAATACACTGGTTGGGAATGCGAATGTTGCCTCGCTTACATATAATAAGGACATCTCGGCACAGGAGATAGGAGCATTTCTGTCAGAAAATACGCGCGTGGTTTGCCTAGATGGATTTCTTGGGAATTATAGCGAAACCGAGTTGCTCGCTTTGCTTGAACTGCACAGAAATAAGATTATCTTTTTAACGCTTGCGTATGACAGAACCTTGCGGTTTATACCATATGAGATTTTCGGATATTGCCATTATCTGAACCTCAATCGCATTCAGACTTTATCCGTGGGTGGCGATTTAACCGAGGATCCATCAGTGTTCGAAGAGACCGAAGTCGACATCCCAGAGGCCAACCCAGATACCAGATATTCGCCTTTGCTCAAAGAAATACTTAATGAGTTTGGGCTCGCTCAGAGTTTGACGATGCATAAATGCGCTCACATTTCTAATGAACAAAATTTATGTAGTACGCTGGCATTTGCTATCCTGCCTTACTGCGCGGATGTGTTGCAAATCTCACCTTTTACGGTTTCGGAGCGGCTGGTCAAATACGCCGGTGACAGGGGAAGATGCTCGTATAAAAAGCTATTTAAGGAATGGTTTGTGTAATGAACGAGTTAATACTTACGATGTCTGCGGATATGGGCATTGATCGTTATTCAGGCGAAACTGAAGATTCTTTTACATATAGGGTACTGTACTCTGCCCTTGGACAATGGTGTCTTCGCACAGCACAAAATATCACTGTTGGCACTTATGGAACAACGAAACATAACCAGACTATTGTTCTCAACGACTTATTGGATAAGTTCACAAGGATATTTCCCTCTGTTTCCGATAAATTTATTGACACAAGCAACCAGCAAGTGAATTTTTCTGTTTTTATCCGTAGGGTTTACGAGGAAACTGGCTATCTACTTACAAATGAAGATAATCGGAATGAGGTTGCTAATTACGGACGGAGTATAGTGCTGGGGGAGAAAGCGTTGTTTTTCGGATTTCCGGAGAGTAACTATACTGTAAAGGGTTTCGGCGTATTCACGGATTCTACTGCCTACAGGGTATCAGTAAAAGAATTTCTTATAAGAGACGACCTAACATATGAGGAATATTTCAAGGCGCACTTTGACCCTATTGATTTTTATGATAAAGATATTGACTTAAGCGATCTTGAGTTTTTTAATCCATTATCGCCCAATGCGCCCTCGCGTTCTTGGGAGAAACAGCCTAAAACGGATTGTACCTTAGCTAGAAAAAGTGAACTCGGCCCATTTTATAGAGTTATGCAGATATCAGAAACACTGCAATTTGCGGACGAACCTATTGAGCTGCAGAATGGCAGTTTTACTTCATATGAGTACAGACGCCTCTATTTTGCTGTAAAAGCGCATTACGGAGCGCCGCTGAAAGTCAGTATCACTAGAATAGACGACGCCTATTCAGTTATTAGGGTCGGCGGACATTTGCCCAATCGTGAGTACTATTATTTGTTGCTACTGTCGTGGCCAATGAAGGATGCTTTTGACAAGGCTGGCTTTCTGGCTCATAATGATATGTTAGCAGAAATAGTCTATGTCTTGAAAAATCTTGGAATCGCAATCGAAGGAGGAGACGTAAACAATGAATAGCTCAAACAGTGTTCAACAGTACTACCAAGCTATTCGGGACAGGCTGAAAAACTACATAAAGTCCGATTACTTGGCTAACAGTGAAACCTTACTGCTTTATGTAGACGATCTCCTTGGCGAACAGTGCTCTGAGTATACTAATATCGCTCGTGAGCCATATATCGAAACATCGGCATCTTATAAGAAGATCGTTAATGGACTCAGTACCTCTCATCATATTGAACGAGGAATAAAAGAATCTCTGCTCAAATTTGTTGCAGAAGGGCTTGGCATATTTGCTGATCCATTTGAACATCAGGTTAAGGCGCTAGAGAACTTCCTATCTGGAAAGGATTTGTTTGTTTCAACCGGTACTGGTTCAGGTAAAACCGAATGCTTTCTTTGGCCGATTATTGCAAAGAGCTTTATTGAGGCCAAAAACCGCCCGCAAGATTTCCGCAAAGATGCGATTAGGACGTTAATTATATACCCAATGAATGCATTGGTCTCCGACCAATTGGCGCGGTTTAGAAAAATCATGGGTGACGAGAAATTTAAAAACATTTTTACGAAGGATACCCACGCCGCTCGTATACCGCACTTTGGGATGTATACTGGAAGAACGCCATACTCTGGAGATGCAAAGCCTGCCAGTAACCGCGAACTGGCGCTGACATTCCGTGAAAATTATTTGGTTGATGATACTGCCGATGCTGATGTCAAACGTCAACAAGAAAACAATATAAATGGCCTAAGGAGCATTAACAAATATCCCGCACGGTATGGTAAAGACGGCCTTGAGGTATTCATTAAAAATCTTGAGCAAAACATACATAAACCAAACCCTTATGATGCCGAATTCATAACGCGCTTTGAAATGCAGCAATATCCTCCGGATATTCTAATAACTAACTACTCTATGCTTGAATTCATGCTTATGCGGCAGCGTGAAGCGAATATCTGGGATAAGACTAAGGAGTGGCTCGACGCGGCAGAAGAGAACCGACTCCTCATCGTCTTGGATGAGGCCCATATGTATCGCGGGTCTGCCGGTGGAGAAATTGCGCTGCTGCTGGAACGGTTATTCTCTCGCTTGGGTATAACAAAGGAAAAAGTTCAATTTATTCTTACAACAGCCAGTATGCCCCAGGGCGAGAAAGGCGCAATTGACGATTTCTATTCTGGACTGACTAGAAAGGATACTTCTCAATATACTTTCTTAAGCGGTTCAAAAGATGAACTGCCTGAGAACTCAGAGATCAAAACAAATATTAAGGTATTGATGTCCATTGGTTATGATCAGGTTTATGGCGATGGAATCACCAACAGAATCAAGGATTTTGCTAGTACAGTATTCCACGCTACGCTGAATAATGGGATTACCCAAGGTGAAGCGCAGGAATGGCTTTATGATAACCTTCCCAAATACGAGGCATTTGTTTCGTTGAACAAGCTTTGTCGTGATGGGGCTAAATCTTATAGTGATATTAAGAACGCTTTATTTGGAGATCACCCCGATGCAGGCAAAGCACTTGATGCCTTATTGGTATTGGTCTCGCTCGCAGCAAAAGATGGGAATATTTTATTTCCGGTTAGGCTTCATATATTTTTGCGTGGACTACAGGGACTTTACGCATGTTCTAATCCTAAATGCACATATGCAAGGTATTCTTCAGAGGAACAGCTCCCTATAGGCGAGGTCATCTCCATCCCACGCGAAAAATGCGAATGTGGCGGGAAAATCTATGAACTCGTAAATCACATAAAGTGTGGGGCATTATACTTTAAAGTTTACGTGAAGAAAAATGAGGGGCAGCCATATTGGTATATCTTTCCTCAGCGCGGCCTAAATGGGGACGCCGATTCGCTGAATGAGATGTTGCTTTACATCGTGCCGAAGAATTATCAGAGAGGGAAAAATGATAAGATCGGAGCGCTTGACCCTTTGACGGGCAAGCTGTATATAACACCTCAAGATGATGAATCCCTGCTTACCGTTGTCTATAACGATAAGTTCGATACAAAGTCCCAATCTTTTAATTTCAGCGTCTGTCCCAAATGCAAGAAGCAGATGCCACTCAAGAAGCCTGTCGATCTTGCTACTAAAGGTAATATTCCATTCTATAATCTGACGAAGGCACAATTTGAGCTGCAGCCTCCGAAATCTGCAATGATTAATGAAGGCAAAAAAGTGCTGCTGTTTTCTGATTCGCGCCAGAATGCTGCGAAGCTTGCTCGGGACTTATCAAAATCATCTGATGGAGATGCTTTCCGACAGGCGGTTATGCTTGCGTCACTTTTGTTACGTGGGGATGAGAAAGAACACCCCCTGGCCGATCTCTATTCCGCATTTTTAGATGTATGTATTCAAAATAGCTTGAGCTTTTTCAATGGGGAAAGCAAAAGAATGTTTGAAGAGCACAAGCGACTACTCAAAGACAGAAAGGCACGGGCTGAACGACGTGGCAGCGCAATTGACTATGCGGAATTAGCCACGGAATACCGGACATTGCCGGATGATTATTATGAGCAGCTACTGACATTCTTTACAGAAAGCCCTCGCTCGTTCAAGGATATTGGGATTGGGTTTTTAGCGCCAATACCTACCGCGCTAGAGGACTGCGTGTTTGATTTAGATGATATAGGGATTACCGTTAACAAGGATATTCTTTACCAGCTTCTCGTGCTACTTTTCTGGGATGTCATGGACGATAGCGCTGCGTTAGGTGAGACAATTCAGGACGATATCCGGGTAGGACTCCGTGGTAGAAGTAAAAGTAAAGACTTTGGTTTAGGGTTCGATTTCACGAAAGAAGTAGACAAGGGTTTAATTCGGAGAATCTGCGAAATATTGAATCTTGATAAACGAGCAAGCGAAAAAGTACTGAGCAAGGTGCGAGACTTGTTTTTTGCTGCTGCCGGGAATAACCGGTATTATATCAATCTGGCAAAGGTGAAGATAGAGCTTGCTGGTAGAGATTTCACTTGGTATAGATGCGTAAAGTGCGGTAAGCTATCTCCCTTTAAGATTGGCGATTATTGTGGCGCTTGCTTTGATTCCACGGATTTGAAAGTAATTGGCGAAGCTGATTTATCTCGCTTTGATTTCTGGCGGCTTCCTGTTCTCAATGCTTTAGAGAAAACGGAGCGCATTCATACGATTGATACAGAAGAGCATACGGCGCAGCTTTCTCACAAAGAAATTCGAAGCGACACTTGGAGTCGCACGGAAAAATACGAAATGCGCTTCCAAGACATAAATGCCGGGGAAAACGGCGAGGACTCGATTGACGTGCTGAGTTGCACGACGACTATGGAGGTCGGCATAGACATTGGCTCACTGACGGCAGTCGGCCTACGTAATATTCCCCCAATGCGGGAAAATTACCAGCAGAGGGCTGGACGAGCTGGACGTAAAAACGCCGGTATTTCTACTATCGTGACCTATGCTTCAGGCGGAACACACGACAGCCACTACTTCATGCATCCTGACGAGATGATTTCCGGTGCGCCGCGCAAACCTTGGATTGATAGGGATAACCCCAAGATCAAGCAGCGACATATCAATATGATGGTGCTAAATGGTTTTATGTCCTCGTCGAATATGAAAGACGCATTTGATGGAATTGTCGATATTGGCATCATTACGTTCTGTGAGCAGTACGGTGAGAATTTTATTGAGTACGCCGATGCTTTTGCAAGATCATCAGGGCATTCAACAGATAAGACTGTGACCTTGTTCCGCAAGATATGCGAAACTGTATTGTCTGAAGGTAAGCGCGACGAATATATAAATAACGAAAAGGAAACACCAGCGTTTGATGTGTTTTACCGTGAAGGATATATTCCGTCATACTCATTTCCCAAAAATGTGGTACGGTTTTTTGTTGAAAAGGAATCCGAGCGCGGCAAAAACGCTCCACGGGATGTGCAATACGCGCCAGAAAGGGATATTGCCGTCGCACTGAGCGAATATGCCCCCGGCCGCTTTGTCACCATAGATAAGAAAATCTTCAAGAGCGGCGGTATTTACGCTAATCCTCGTCCAAAAGGCTTTGAAACGAATCAAGCAGAATTTTACTTCAACAACAACGAATACTACAAAGATATCTATATCTGCTCTGAGTGTAACTGGTTTGGACTTGAAAAAGAAGATTCGCAGCGTTCAGCCTGTCCGTACTGTGGCGCTGATGTTGTCAGGAATCATATGCTTCGTCCTTGGGGCTTCTCTCCGGTAAGGGGTGATGAAGTAAAATTTGAGGATGAAGATGAGCAGTACACCTATGCGGAGGCTCCGTACTATTCGTATGTTCCAGAAGATACGGAAATGGAATCTTTCGGGCAAAGTAATATACGGTTTGCAAACCTCCCTGACAAAAAGGTTTTAACCGTAAATATGGGCAAAAGTAAAAACGGTTTTAATATCTGTAAGAAATGTGGTGGAGCAGAGGTTGCTGAGGCAAACGCGACAGGGACATTCTCATTCTCGCAGCCATACCACGATAATCGTGGATTGTGCCGTCATGAGGGAACAGTCGACACAGGCATCTATTTGGGCTACGAGTTCTTAACAGATATGTTCATGCTCGATATATCCTATGATTCCACGAAGTTTGTCGGAAATAGGAGCGCTGAGGAAAAAAGCATACTTAGGGCTGCCGCTACATCTATGCATGAAGCATTAAAAAAAGCAATATCCATTGTCTTAGATATAGATTACAATGAGATCAGCGGCGGATGGCGGCCGAGAATAAAAAGTGATGGGGCTTCGCATCTTGAGATGTTCTTTTATGACAATCTATCGAGCGGTGCTGGATACTCATCTTTGGTTGGTTCGATTCTAGATGATGCACTGGATAGAGCAAGAACCATCTTATCTGAGTGCGAATGCTCACGCTCTTGCAAGAACTGTCTCGACAATTATTGGAACCAGAGAAACCACCAATTGTTCGACAGACAGTTAGGCTTACAACTGCTTAATTACGCCCAATATGGACAGTTGCCTAATGAGTATGGTGTTTCGGATAAAGAAGCATACCTTGCCCCATTGAAAAAGCTAATATCTGAGGATTCGGGCAGTACGAGAACTGAACATGCAATTGCTTTCAATGTGATGCCAGCACTTCGGAAGAAACCAAACAATACAAAGGCCAACCTTTATTTGAATCCATACGATCTGTCCGATTGGCTTCCAAATGCATTTTTGACATATAGAGAACTAACAGGAGGAGGTGAAGAATGAACAAATCCCTTTCGCCGCTCCGCTATCCGGGCGGCAAATTCAAAATCTATGACAAGGTTAAAAATCTGATCGAAATAAATGCGCTTGGCGATAGAAGCTATGTCGAGCCCTTCGCTGGCGGGTTCGCCATTGGGCTTGGATTGCTGCACGACAACATCGTTGAAACAGCTATCCTGAACGACTTTGATCCTCATATCTATAACTTTTGGCACACTATCCTTAATAATCCTGATGAGTTCCTCCGGATAATGATGGATACTCCGATTACCATAGAGGAACGGGGGCGCCAAAAAGGAATATACGATGATGAGCATGCGGGTCAAATAAACGATGGGTTTGCGACATTCTTCTTAAACCGTGTCAATTTCTCTGGTGTAATTACAGGTGGCCCAATAGGAGGTTTTACTCAATCCGGCACATATAAACTGGATTGTCGTTTTAATAAGGATGAGATAAAGAATAAAGTCGAGCAAATAGCTTTGCTTAGAGACCACATTGAATTATATAATTATGATGCAAGCGAGCTTATTGCTCACTATTTACAAGAAAGAATTCAGGAATGCTTTTTCAATATTGATCCGCCTTATGTAGAAAAGGGACATAGACTCTATACGAACTATTTTAAAGAAGAAAATCATCGGGCCTTTGAAAGAACAATAGCAGAGCATCTAGGAAATACCCATTGGATTATTACTTATGATGATTGCGAACTGATCCGAAATATCTATAAGGACTACTACATGGTTGGTTATGATATTCTGCATAATGCGGGTGGCAGCGTCCAAGGAAAGGAAATTGTTATTACTAATATATTTGAGGATCAATTTGCTTGGTAATGTTGTCACTGGTGTTGGATGGATAAACTGGAATCGTAGGCCAAGAAAAGATAATAGTTTTTCAAGCAAGCTGGACTGAGTTATGAAGTTCCCCTAATGTATATAACCCGCTCATTGCGCATAAATTTTAAGCTCCCATTATCCATGTTAAATGATGTTTTCTGGAATCTCCCAACTGGCCATTTTGAGCATAACTGGCTATATCCGATTATGTTTTGCCTCGTAATATCTTTGCTACATAGCCGATTGATATAATAATCAGTCGGCTTTTTCTATTCCTGGAGGTGAAAGAATGCCATATATCGACCCGGAGGTGGTCTTAGAAGCCAAGCGAATGGACCTTCTGACCTACCTCCAGAATTACGAGCCGCATGAGCTGGTGCATTTCTCCGGCAACACCTACTGCACGCGCAGCCATGACAGCCTGAAAATCTCCAACGGTAAATGGTTTTGGTGGAGCCGGGGCATCGGAGGCAGATCCGCTCTCGATTATCTGATTAAGGTACGGAAGCTGTCCTTTACGGACGCGGTGGAACAGATCATGGGGCGGGCGGTAAGCATACCGCCCGTTTTTATATCTCAAAATGGACAAAAGCCCAAAGCCCTCCTTTTGCCTGAACCGCATCCATATACGGATGAAGTGGAGCAATATCTGGTTCGGAGGGCTATCGACAGAGGGCTTATCCACGCGTGCATTGCGGACGGGCGTATTTACGAGAGCCACAATGAGTCGGAGCCCGACGGCAAGATATATATAAACGCCGTATTTGTAGGATTTGACGCGCAGGGACAGAGAAAATACGCTGCACTGCGCGGAATCAACGGTGGTTTCAAGGGCGAAGCAACCGGTAGCGATAAGCATTATTCGTTTGCGATACCGGCATTGGAGCCGAGCGATGCCGTCCATCTGTTTGAAAGCGCCGTGGATTTGCTTTCGTATGCCACCCTTATGAAAATGAGCGGCAAAGACTATTCTACGGAAAACCTGCTTTCTCTGGCCGGCGTCTATCAGCCGCAGAAGGATATTTCAAAGAGCAAGGTTCCCGCCGCGCTGACGCGGTTTTTAGAGGATAACCCGCAGGTGAAAAACGTGCTGCTGCATCTGGATAACGATTATGCGGGGCGCATGGCGACCAAGGCCATCATGACGGTTCTGCCAAAGGAATATACAGCCTTAGACCGGCCACCTTCCAGCTGCAAGGATGTAAATGCTTTTCTTTGCCGTAAGCTTGGTCTGCCGGAGCATACTTCTCCGAAAAATGCAAGGGCGCGGTAGGCGGCTTTTGCACATTGGACTTCCGTTTCCTGCACAGATATGCTGTAAGCGGCTTGGTTCTCTCAGGCCGCTTATACATATTACTGAGGGAGGTCATATAATGCCGGACTATAAAAAGATGTACTTTACGCTTGCCGCCAAGGTATCGGATGCGATAAATATCCTTGTTGCAGCGCAGCAACAGGGGGAGGATGAATATGTGGATAACCC
>Ga0183096_1002350_pt1 | contig 13157 bp, 7 predicted proteins | sample Biomet5_FD_127791 | JGI IMG/M metagenome (GOLD analysis project Ga0183096, IMG submission 127791) | Microbial communities from bioreactor (seeded with sewage sludge) at LBNL, California, USA - Biofuel metagenome 5 (version 2) (version 3) | ecosystem: Engineered > Bioreactor > Anaerobic >... | reverse complement strand
CCGTGCGGGTCGCGCGCACCGAGGACGATGGCTCCGAGATATTCGTCCTGGCCGACGGCCTGGGCAGCGGTGTCAAAGCCAACATCCTGTCGACGCTTACCGCCACGATCATCTCCACGATGTTCGCCGCCGGCATGGACCTCGACGAGACGGTCAGGACCGTCATCGACACCCTGCCGATATGCTCGGAACGCAAGATCGCCTATTCGACCTTCACCGTGCTGCGCATCGTCGACAACCGGAGGGCCCAACTGATCCAATACGACAACCCGGATGTCATCATGATGCGCGACGGCAAGCTTTTCCCGCTGGATCTGACTTATTTTGAGATCGCCGGCAAGAAGCTGAGCCGGGCCGAGGTCGACATCCAGGATAATGACGCTTTCATAATGATGTCCGACGGCGTCGAACACGCCGGGGTCGGCATCAGCTACAACTTCGGCTGGGAGCACAAGGACATCATCGATTTCATCGGCCAGTACATGCAGGCCGGTTTCACCGCCAAGACGCTGACCACCGTGCTCATCAACGAGACCAATCGGCTGTATGAGGGCCGCTGCGGTGACGATGCCACGGTCTGTACCGTCAGGATCAGGCGCCGCCAGCCCGTCAACCTGGTCATCGGCCCGCCGTCCAACCGGGCCGACGCCGGCAAGATGATGGCCCTGTTCTTCGCCAAGGAGGGCAAGCATATCGTCTGCGGCGGCACCACGTCGACCATCGCCGCCGGATATCTACACGAGGAGCTGGTACCCGACATCGACTATCCTGACCCCGAGATACCGCCGACAGCGACCATCAAAGGGGTCGATCTTGTCACCGAAGGGGTCGTGACGATCAACCGCGTACTGCAATACGCCCAGAACTACCTCCAGGACAACAAGTCCTACGAGGACTGGTGCTATAAGTTGGACGGGGCCTCACGCATCGCCAGGATGCTATTCGAGGATGCCACCGACATCAACTTCTTCGTCGGCAAGGCTGTAAACCCGGCTCATCAGAATTCGGCGCTGCCCATCAACTTCACCATCAAGATGCAGCTGGTGCGGGAGCTGTCCGAATGTCTCAAAAAGATGGGCAAACGCATTGTCGTGAGTTATTTCTGAAAGGAGACCAGCCATGGAGAAATTCGATACCAAGGTCCAATATCTCAAATACGAGGTGTTGCGTGAGGTGGCCCGACTGGCTTGGAGAGGCCAGCTTGACGCCCATCTGCTCGATATCCCCAAGACGATCGTCCCAGGGCCTAAGCCGACGATGCGCTGCTGCATATACAAGGAAAGGGCCATCCTGGAGGAGAGAATCAAACTGGCCATGGGCGGCGACAGGGACAATCCCAACGCCATCGAGGTCATCGACATTGCCTGCGACGAATGCCCGATGGGTGGATATGAGGTCTCGCCGGCCTGCCGCGGATGCATCGCCCACCGCTGCGAGGAAGCCTGCCCGCGTCAGGCCATCAGCTTCGACCAGAACCGCGTGGCTCACATCGACAAGACCAAATGCGTTGAGTGCGGCCAGTGCGCCAAGGCCTGCCCGTACAGCGCCATCACCAACTACAAGCGTCCCTGCGAGATGGCCTGCAAGGTCAAGGCCATCTCCGTGAGCAACATCTCCAAGGCAGCCCACATCGACAATGAGAAGTGCATCGCCTGCGGAGCCTGCGTCTACATGTGCCCCTGGGGCGCCATCATGGACAAGTCGTACATCCTGGATGCCATCGACATCTTGAAAAAAAGTTCCGGCAACACCAGCTACCGCACCTATGCCGTGGTGGCGCCATCCATCTCCAGCCAATTCAATTATGCCAAGCTGGGCCAGGTCATCACCGGAATCAAGGCATTGGGCTTCCATACCGTCGTCGAGGCGGCGCTGGGGGCCGACATGGTGGCCTATGGCGAGGCCAAGGAACTGGCCGAGAAGGGCTTCTTGACTAGCTCATGCTGCCCGGCCTTCGTCAGCTACGTACGCAAGCAGTTCCCCGACCTGGCGCCTTTTATTTCCTCCAATCTGTCACCGGTGGCGACGATCGCCCGTTACATCAAAGAAAAGGAGCCGACGGCCCGCATCATCTTCATCGGCCCCTGCACGGCTAAGAAGATGGAGTTCAAGCAGGACGAGGTCAGGCCGTACATCGACACCGTGCTGACATTCGAAGAGCTGCAGGCGCTGTTGGACAGCCGCGATATCGACATCACGACGCTGTCGGAGGACGTCCTGGACAACGCCTCATATTATGGACGCATCTTCGCCCGCAGCGGCGGCCTGTCCGACGCAGTGGCCGAAGCCCTTAAGGAGCATGGCATCGATGGCTTCGATCTCAAGGCCGTACCCTGCGATGGCATCGAGGCCTGCATGATCGCGCTGCTGAAGGCCCGCCGCAAGATGCTGGGCGGCAACTTCATCGAGGGCATGGCATGCCTGGGCGGCTGCATCGGCGGCGCCGGCTGCCTGACCCATGGCAACCGCAACAAGGCCGAGGTCGACAGTTACGGCCGGCTGGCCTATGAGAAGAGCATCACCGATGCCATCAGCGTGCTGGGCTTGGGGACCGACGATAAACCGGGGGATGGGCGCCGACCTTGACAACCGGTCGGGAAATGTATATAACTGAGTCTGTAAAGCGATAAGCAGGACAACGGTCCGTCGTCCGGCCACAAGAGAAGGGGCTGCCTGGTGGAAGGCCCTTTGGCACCATGATGGACATACCGCCTGGTTGCCGGGCCGAGAACAGCCCCGTGACGGCCGCGTTAAGGCTTATGAGTGCATGCCGGCGACGGCATGAACAAAGGTGGTACCGCGCATGCCAGCGCCCTTTGAACAGGGCGCTTTTTATATGCATGGCTGCCAAGAAAGAGGAGGAACGAAGACATGATCAACATCAAGGAAGACGAAAAACTGAGCGTGATGAACCATTCATGCGCCCATCTGCTGGCCCAGGCCGTCAAGCACCTGTACCCGCAGGCCAGGTTCTGGGTCGGGCCGGTCATCACCGACGGCTTCTACTACGACATCGACCTGGGTGACAAGGTCATCTCCGAGGATGACTTCCCGGCCATCGAGCATGAGATGAAGAAGATCGCCAAGGATGGCAAACGCATCGTCCGCCACGAGATCACCAAGCAAGAGGCCCTGGAGATGTTCAAGGACGATCCCTACAAGATCGACCTCATCAATGGCTTCGAGCAGGGCACCACGATCAGCTGCTACACCCAGGGCGATTTCACCGACCTGTGCCGCGGCCCCCATGTCGAGTCGGTCAAGGAGCTCAAGTACTTCAAGCTGCTCAAGGTCTCGGGCGCCTATTGGAAGGGTGACATCCACAACAAGATGCTGCAGCGCGTCTACGGCATTTGCTTTGCCGACCAGGCGGACCTCGACGGTTATCTGACCATGCTCGAGGAGGCCAAGAAGCGCGACCATCGCCGCCTGGGCCGCGAGATGGGCCTGTTCATGTTCTCCGAGTTCGGCCCCGGCTTCCCGTTCTGGCTGCCCAACGGGATGATCCTGCGCCAGCAGCTGTTGGATTTCTGGCACCGTGAGCATGCCAAGGAAGGTTACGTTGAGATCAGCACCCCGGTCATCCTGTCGCGTGAGCTGTGGGAGACTTCCGGCCATTGGGAGCATTACCGCAACAACATGTACACGACCAAGATCGACGAGCGGGACTTCGCCATCAAGCCGATGAACTGCCCGGGTTCGATACTTGTCTATAAGAACGAGCCCCATTCATACAAGGACCTGCCGCTGCGCTACGCCGAGCTGGGCCTGGTCCACCGTCATGAGGCATCCGGGGCGCTCAACGGCCTGTTCCGTGTCCGCGCCTTCACCCAGGACGACGCCCACATGTTCATGACCGAGGACCAGATCGAAGGGGAGATCCTGCGTCTGATATCCTTCATCGACCGGGTCTATGCGGTATTCCACCTGCCTTATTCGATCGAGCTGTCGACCCGTCCGGAGAAGGACTACGTTGGCGACATCGCCGTCTGGGACCATGCCGAGCAGATCCTCAAGGAGGCCTGTGCCAAGAGCGGACACGAATGGAAGATCAATCCGGGCGACGGCGCCTTCTACGGACCCAAGCTCGACTTCCATGTCACCGATTCACTGGGCCGCGTCTGGCAGTGCGGCACCATCCAGCTCGATTTCAACCTGCCGGAGCGCTTCGACATGACCTATGTCGACGCCGACAACGCCAAGAAGCGTCCGGTCATGATCCATCGCGTCATCTTCGGTTCGGTCGAGCGATTCATCGGCATTTTGATTGAGCATTACGGCGGAAACTTCCCGCTGTGGCTGGCGCCGGAGCAGATAACCGTCATCCCGGTCAATCCGGCGGCCCATGGCGAATATGCGGCCCAGGTGGTCGCCAAGCTGCAGGCCAGTGGTTTCCGGGTCAAATGTGATGACCGCAACGAGAAATTGGGGTATCGTGTAAGGGAGGCCCAGGTGAAACGGGTTCCTATCCAGTTGGTCGTCGGCGACAATGAAGCCGCCAGCGGTTCCGTGACGGTGCGCCGTCATGGCCAGGAGAAGCAGGAGACGATGACCTTGGATGAGTTCATCGCAGCGGCCTTACGGGAGGTAGAGGAAAAGAAATGAAGAAATTATTGATTGTTTTCGCACTGCTGATGACGGTTTTGGCTGGCTGCGCCTCCAACACGGCGCCCAAGGCCGACCACACCGCCAGCAAGGTGCTCACGGTGTTGGCACCCAAGGGTGCCCCGGCCATCGGGATGCTGGGCTATGCCCGCAACTCGTCCAGCCAGGTGACCACGGTCGACGGCGCCGACCTGCTGCAGGCCGCGCTGGTCAATCCCACACCGCAGTATGACGTCATCGTCGCGCCGGTCAACCTGGGCGTCAAGCTCATCGCCGGCGGCAAGAGCACCTACAAGCTGGCCGCTGTGCTGACCTGGGGCAATCTGTATATAATCTCCACTGCCACGACGCTCAAGGCCGACGCGGCCATGGCCGCCTTCGGGCAGGGGGCCGTGCCTGAGAAGGTGCTGACCACCGTGCAGTCCAGCCTGGGCTACAACGGACAGATAACCTGGTTCAGCGCCGTCAGCGAGGTAGCCGGGCAGGCCATCGCCGGCAAGTTCGACACCGCGCTGGTCGCCGAGCCGGTCATGACCAAGGTCATCGCCGCTGGCAAGGCTAAGGGCGTGACCTGGAATGTCGTGGGCAACCTGCAGGACGCCTGGAAGACCGCCACGGGCTTCGACAACTATCCGCAGGCCGCCATCTTCGTCCGGCAGGAAGACTATGACGCCAACACGCAGTCGTATGCCAACCTGTTTGCTTCGGTCCGCAACTATATCGTCCGCTCATCGGCCGATGACGTGGCGTCGGACGTCGCGGCGCTGAATGGCAACCAGGCCACGGCCGACATGATCGGCGTCGATGCCAAGATTATCGGTGCCGACACGCTGGCCAACATGAACATCGGCTTCGTCAAGGCTGCGGACGCGCAGGATCAGATCCTGGCCTTCGTCAAGCTGTTTGGCGTCGAATCGCTTGATAACACGCTTCTGACCGTCAAGGGTTGAAAGATACATGCTTTGCACAGAAGGGCGGCCGCGGCCGCCCTTCTTTTCGTCGTGATGACGCGCGGCGAGGCGCGTTTTATTGTATGATTAAGAGATGATATGAAAGGCGGGGGATGCATGCTTTTCGAGCTGGATCGGTTATATGGCATATTGAAGGACCAATATGTCTATCAGGCAGCGATCGAGGATTACAAGCGTGGCATCTTTACCACGGTCAGCGCCCAGCGGCTTGACGATGGCTGCATCCAGGTCGAGGGTCGGTTCCGCATCAGGTTCTCCTATGCCAAGGAAGACGGACGGGTGACCGTCAGGTTCAAGCCCGGGTTCATGGATTCACATGCGTACTGTTCATGCGGATGGTTCATGCAGTCGCACATCTGCGAGCATGTCGGGGCGCTGCTGCTGATGCTCAACGAGATCGACCTCGACAGCCTGCCATGCGTCATCCATGCCAGCCCCGATGACGGATACCGCCACCGGGCGGAGATCATTGAGGAACTGACGCAGCGCTCCCATGACCGTCAGAACAAACAGGACACCGGAGCCATGATCGCCGAGGTCAAGGCAGAACTCTCGACGCTGGCCCCAGCATCGGCCGGCGATAAAGGGGATGTCAGGCTCTATATGTACATGGATGTCGACCGGCAGAACCGGCCGGCGATAGGCTTCAAGGTTGGCCGCGACAAGCTTTATGTCGTCCGCGACCTGACGCGGTTTTTAGCCGATGTGGACCATGAACGGCATGTGTCATACGGCAAAGCGCTGGAGTTCGTCCATGCTGCTGACAGCTTCGACCGGCAGTCGGGCCAGGTCATGGCCGCCATGCGGTTTTTAACCGCGGCGGCAGCGGATGCCGAGCAGGGCACCAATGGGATTTGGAAGATGACCGCCATCACGCCGGCCAACATCGACCGCCTGTATGACACCATGGCCGAGCTGGACGAGCGGCATAGCTCCGTAATATGCACCACCAGCGACGTTCCGGAGACGGTCATCGCCACCAGCAGACCCGACGGGGACGTCGAGGTGACCATGACGGCGGCCGGCCAGACCGTCGGTACACAGGGCGTGTATTACGTCGATGCGGATAGTAGGACCATCTGTCGCAGCACGTCAGTCGTCAGCCCGGCGGCTATCAGGCTCGTCGAACGGCTCAGCCGTCAGACGATCATGCTGGTCGATGCCGCCGACCTGCCAGCCTTCGCACGCTACATCTATCAGCCCACGGCCGGCCAGCTCGACTGGCAGGGCTTTGATTTCTCAAGCTTGAGCCCAGGCGAAGACAAGCTCATCCTTTACGGCGACATCGACGGTCAGGGCCGGCTGTCTTTCGAGCTGGAATGCCAGTACGACGACGGTCGCCGGGCGGGCGGGCTGGCCGACGGCAACCGGCAGCGTTCCGTGCTGTGCGAACAGATTGCCGCCACCCTGATTGAAAACGGTGCCACGGCACAGCCGGACGGCCGGACCGCGGTGATGGCGATCGACGATGAGCGGACGGCACGGTTTTTGACCGATGTGCTTCCGGTCATCAACGAACAGATCGACGTCTATGTGTCCGACGCTGTGCAGAACATGGGCCGCAACGTCTCCTATGGGCTGAAGGTCGGCATCGGCTTCGAAGGCAGCCTGCTTGATTTCGACGTCTCCAGCATCGACATACCCGCCGATCACCTGGCCGACGTCATCCGTTCGTACCGCCGCCGTTCGCGCTTCCATCGTCTCAACAGCGGCCGGCTGCTCTCGCTGCAGTCCGATGAGCTGGCCGAGCTCGATCAGATGATGGACGATTACGATATCCCGCTGTCGGCGCTGCGCAAAGGACGAGCCAAGCTGCCGGCCTATCGGGCCCTGGCCATCGATGGGGCCGCCCAGGGGGCCGGTCATATCGCGATCAGCCGCTCGCGTTCCTTTTCCCAACTGGTGGCCGCGATTCGAGATGCCTCAAGCGACCCGCTGGTCCTGCCGGCGGGGCTGGATGCCACGCTGCGAGACTATCAGCGTTTCGGCGTGCAGTGGATGCATCATCTTTTCAGCATGAATCTCAATGGCATTTTGGCTGATGACATGGGTCTGGGCAAGACCCTGGAGGCCCTGGCGCTGCTGCAGGGCATGGGCCGGCGGCCCAACCTGGTCGTATGCCCAAGCAGCCTGATCCTGAACTGGCGTGACGAGGTCGAGCGCTTCTGCCCCGGGATGAAGGCCCTATGCGTCATGGGCACTGCCGACGCCCGCGGCTACCTCATCAGCCAGGCCACGGAATACGACCTGCTGATAACTTCCTATGACTACATGCGCCGTGACGGAGAACGGTATGGCGGGATCGGTTTCTTCACCGTCATCCTCGATGAGGCCCAATACATCAAGAATCAACGTACCAAGAACGCGGCCAGCGTCAAGGGCCTGAAGGCGGTACACCGCCTGGCCATGACGGGAACCCCGATCGAGAACAACCTGGCCGAGCTGTGGAGCATCTTCGACTTTTTGATGCCAGGCTACCTGTTCAGCTACGCCCGCTTCCGGCAGCGCTTCGAACGGGATATCGTGTCCGGGCAAAACCCGAAGGCGCAGCAGAAGCTCAAGTCTCTGGTCGAGCCCTTCATCCTGCGGCGGACCAAGCAGCAGGTGCTCAAGGAGCTGCCGGACAAGCAGGAGACGACGCTGCAATTGGAGTTCAGCGAGCAGGAACGTCGCCTTTATCTGGCCAACCTGGCGCTGGCCAACAAGACCATGCGCGAACAGATGGCGCTGCCGCACATGGACCGCATCGCCATCCTGGCCCAGCTTACGCGGCTGCGCCAGCTGTGCGTCGAACCCCGGCTGCTGTATTCAGATATCGACATGGTTGGCTCCAAGCTGGCCGGCTGCATGGAGCTGCTGTCATCGCTCAAGCAGGCCGGCAGCCGGACGCTGCTTTTCTCCAGTTTCACCTCGGCCCTGGACCTCATCGCCCGGCAGTGCGAGCTGATGAAGATCTCCTACCTGATGCTGACGGGCGACACGCCCAAACAGCGCCGTCATGACATGGTTGAGGACTTCCAGCAGGGAGGGGCTGACGTCTTTCTGATATCGCTGAAGGCCGGTGGAACCGGGCTAAACCTGACCCGGGCCGAGGCCGTCATCCATTACGACCCCTGGTGGAACCTGTCAGCGCAGAACCAGGCCACCGACCGGGCCTACCGCATCGGCCAGCACAACGCGGTCATGGTTTATAAGCTGGTCATGAAAGAGAGCATCGAAGAGAAGATCATGGCGCTGCAGTCGCGCAAGAAGGAACTGGCTGATCTGTTCGTCGAAGGCAACCAGGGTTCGCTGATGACGATGGACGCCGAAGAGATAGTCAAGCTGTTCGAACTCTGATGCGCCGTATTTGTGAAAAAACCAGTGTATTTCGCTATGTATTTGCAGGAAAAGGCATAGCAAAGCAAAAATGGTATGCTATAATTTTCACGGACCGTGCCCAAAGGATGATAGCCATGAAGTACGCCAAATATCTGACGATCGCCATGCTGGTCGTTGTCTGGTATGTCGCGGCGGCGGCCATCGGCAACGACATCCTGCTGCCTTTTCCGCATGAGGTGGTGGCACGCATGGTCGCGGACGCCTCGACCAGCGGTTTTTATCGCGTCGTGGGTATGACGTTTGTGCGGATGGCCGTCGGTTTGGTCGTCGCCGCGGTCTGCGGTGTGGCCCTCGGCATGACCGCCGGTCTCAGCCGCCGTTTCGAGTCGTTCTTCCACCCGGTCGAAGTGATCATCAAGACGATTCCCAACATCTCCTACATCTTCCTGGCGCTGATCTGGCTCGGCCAGCAGCGCAGCGTCTACCTGGTATCGTTCCTGATCCTGTTCCCGATGTTCTTCGCCAACGCCAAACTGGCGATGGAACAGCTCGACCCGGACCTGCACGACGCGATGGCGCTGTACCTCGACGACGGATGGCAGCGGCTGGCCAAGGTCTACATTCCCCAGCTCAAGCCCTATTTCCTCAGCGCCCTGGCCAATGGGATTGGCCTGGGATTCAAGGTATCCGTCATGGCCGAAATCCTCGGCCAGGTCCCCGACAGCGTGGGGCTCAAGCTCCATCTGTGCCGCATCAACCTCGACACCACGGGCGTCATGGCCTGGACGGTTTGGATCATCATCCTGGTGGTGGTCCTCGACAGTATCCTGAAATGGGTTAAAACATATTTATAAATGTGTTTTGATAGCTTCACTTAGGGAGGTGAAACGATGCAAAAGTTGAATGAGGCCTCGTTGCGTAAGATCGACGAGATCGTCGCCCGGCACAAAGGTCAGCCGGGCCCGGTCAAGATGATGCTGCATGAGGTCCAGGATGACCTGGGGTACATCCCGTTCGAGGCGATGGAGAAGATCGCCGCGGCGGCCGATGTCTCCGTTGCCGAGGTATATGGCGTCGTGACGTTCTATACCCGCTTCAAGACGCAGCCCAGCGGCAAACATGTCATCAGCGTCTGTCTGGGTACCGCCTGCTACGTCAACAACTCGCAGACGATGCTGGAGAAGATCCTGGAGCTGACCAAGTCGCCAGTCAACGGGACCAGTACCGACGGCCTGTTCTCGGTCGACGCGACGCGCTGCCTGGGAGCCTGCGGCCTGGCGCCGGTCGCCGTCATCGACGGCACGGTCTATGGCAACTCGCTCAAGAGCGGCCTGGCTGAGAAGCGTATCAAAGAGATCATCGCTGCCGAGCGCAAAGCCTGATCAGAAAGGATAGAGAGGAACAAATGAAAGCTGAAGAGTTGAACAAGCTCCGCGACCAGTTCAAAGCTGAGATCGCGATGCAAGACGGTTCCTGCGACTATCGTGTGCTGGTCGGCATGGATACCGGCGGCCAGGCGGCCGGCGCGGTACCTGTCTACGAGGCGATGGTCGAGGATACCAAGAAGAATGGCTATAAGTGCAAGGTCATAGCGGCCGGCGCCATCGGCGTCAGCTCGCTGGAGCCGATCGTCGAGGTCGTCGCCAAGGATGGCACCAAGACGACCTACGTCCATGTCAACCCGGATAAGGCCCATGAGATCATGGCCGGCCACATCGGCCAGGGCAAGATCGTCATGGACTACGTCGTCGGCACCACGCCGTTGGGCAAGATGGGCCGCGAAGCCAACGACCCGGTGGTCACCAACATCGAGGACACCGAGTTCTTCAAACGTCAGAAGCGCGTCGTGCTGCACAACTGCGGCAAGATCGACCCGTGTGACATCAACGAATACATCGGGGCCGATGGCTATCAGGCTTTGGCCAAGGCGCTGTCATCGATGAAGCCGCGTGACGTCACGGCCGAGGTCCTGAAGTCAGGGCTGCGGGGCCGCGGCGGCGCCGGGTTCCCGACCGGCCGCAAGTGGGGTTTCATCAACCCTGACGAGGATAAGGACCACTATGTGATCTGCAACTTCGATGAGGGCGACCCCGGGGCGTTCATGAATCGTGCCGAGATTGAAGGCGATCCCCATGGCGTCATCGAGGGCATGGCCCTGGCGGGTTACGCCATCGGTGCCAAGCAGGGCTACATCTACGTCCGGGCTGAATACCCGTTGGCCATCGAACGTCTGAACAACGCCATCGCGCAGGCCCGCAAGGACGGACTGCTGGGTGAGCATATCATGGGCACGGACTTCACGTTCGACCTCGAGTTGCGTCTGGGTGCCGGTGCCTTCGTCTGCGGCGAGGAGACCGCCCTGATCCAGTCGGTCGAGGGCAAGCGTGGCATGCCTAATCCGCGTCCGCCGTTCCCGGCCATCTCCGGTGTCTGGGGCAAGCCGACGGTCGTCGACAACGTCGAGACGCTGTTCAACATCCCGCTGATCATCCATAACGGTGCGGATTGGTTCCTGGGTATCGGCGACGAGAAGTCGCATGGCACCAAGGTGTTCTGCCTGGCTGGCAAGACCAACAACCCCGGCTTGGTGGAGATCCCGCTGGGCACTACGCTGCGCGAGGTCGTCTATGACATCGGCGGCGGCTGTCAGGCCGGCAAGAAGTTCAAGGCCGTCCAGACCGGCGGTCCTTCGGGCGGATGCCTGACCGAGCGCGACCTGGATACCCCGATCACCTACGACACGCTGGTCGCCGCGGGCTCCATGATGGGCTCGGGCGGCATGATCATCCTGGACGAGGACAACTGCATGGTCGACGTCGCCCGCTTCTATATGGACTTCATCTGCGATGAGTCCTGCGGCAAGTGCACGCCGTGCCGTGTCGGCACCAAGCGCATGCTCGAGATGCTGACGAGCATCACCGAGGGCCGTGGTACCCAGAAGACCATCGATGACCTGAAATACCTGGCGGCGGAGATCAAGGACAGCGCGCTGTGCGCCCTGGGACAGACTTCGGCCAACCCGATCCTGTCAACGCTTAACAAGTTCCCTGAGGAATACCAGGCCCATATCGAGAAGACCTGCCCGTCGCATGTCTGCAAGAAGCTGCTGAAGTACGAGATCGATCGCGAGAAGTGCATCGGCTGCGGTGCCTGCGAGCGCAACTGCCCTGTCAAGTGCATCGCCCCGACCGATTACGTGGCCCCGGGCAAGAAGCTGCCGGCCCGTGCCATCGACCAGTACAAGTGCATCAAGTGCGGTACCTGTATGGCGACCTGCCGCTTCGGCGCCATCAGCCGGCACTAGAAAGGGGAACTGCACATGGTTAACTTAAAGATCAACGATATCCCGGTGCAAGCCGAGGAAGGTTCCACCATTCTGGAAGCCGCCATCGCCAACAACATCTACATCCCCACGCTGTGCTACCTCAAGGACATCAACAAGAGCGGCGCCTGCCGCATGTGCCTGGTCGAGGTCAGCATCAACGGGCGTCCCGCCCGCGGCCTGGGCGCGGCCTGCGTGTATCCCGTCGCCGAGGGCATGGAAGTCAAGACCAACACGGAAAAGGTCATCAACGCGCGGCGCAACACGCTGCAGCTGCTGATGTCCAACCATTCCAAGGACTGCCTGGCGTGCATCCGCAACCAGCACTGCGAGCTGCAGAAGCTGTGCGAGGAGATGAACATCCGCGAGGTCCGCTACAAAGGGGCCACCACGGCGCCGTCGTTCGACGACATGGGCAACGGCATCATGCGCGACACGACCAAGTGCGTGCTGTGCGGCCGCTGCATCGAGACCTGCAAGAAGGTTCAGGGCCTGGGCGGCCTGCGCTTCATCAACCGCGGTTTCAAGACCATCGTCGGCCCGATCATGGACCACAGCTTCGCCGAGGTCAACTGCATGCAGTGCGGCCAGTGCGTCGTCAACTGCCCGGTCGGGGCCTTGGCCGAGAAGGAAGAGATCCACAACGTCGTCGAGGCCCTCAACGACCCCGACAAGTATGTCATCTGCCAGACGGCGCCGTCGGTACGCGCCTCGCTGGGTGAGGAGTTCGGCATGCCCATCGGCAGCCGCGTCACCGGCAAGATGTGCACCGCGCTGCACCAGATCGGCTTCGACCGCGTCTACGACACCAACTTCGGAGCCGACCTGACGATCATGGAGGAAGGCTACGAGTTCATGTCCCGTGTCAAGAACAAGGGCGTGCTGCCGCAGATCACCTCGTGCTCGCCGGGCTGGATCCGTTACATGGAGCGCAACTA
>Ga0183096_1002347_pt1 | contig 13162 bp, 10 predicted proteins | sample Biomet5_FD_127791 | JGI IMG/M metagenome (GOLD analysis project Ga0183096, IMG submission 127791) | Microbial communities from bioreactor (seeded with sewage sludge) at LBNL, California, USA - Biofuel metagenome 5 (version 2) (version 3) | ecosystem: Engineered > Bioreactor > Anaerobic >... | reverse complement strand
GATTATGATGTATTCGACAAACTGGTGGATAAAGATGCAGTACAGGCATTCAGAGACAATGCGCTGAACCCGGAGCATCCGGTAATAAGAGGAACGAACCAGAATCCTGACGTATTCTTCCAGGCAAGAGAAGCCTGCGAGCCGAAATATAAAAATGTGCCGCAGACAGTGGAAAAATATATGAAAGACATATCCGAAGCGACAGGCAGAGAATACAAGCCGTTCGATTATGTCGGCGCTCCGGATGCGGATAAGATTATCATAGCGATGGGATCCGTATGCGAAACGATCGAAGAAACACTGGAGCACATGGTTGCAGACGGAGAAAAAGTGGGACTGGTAAAAGTAAGACTTTACAGACCGTGGTCTCCTGAGCACATCAAGAGAGTGATCCCGAAGACCGTGAAAAAGATCGCAGTTTTAGACAGGACCATGGAGCCGGGCGCTTTAGGCGACCCCCTGTATATGGATGTCAAGACAATGTATTATGACGAAGATGAATCTCCTGAGATATATGCCGGCAGATACGGCCTGGGCTCAAAAGACACGACACCTGGAGATATCGTTGCGGTATATAACAATCTGAAGGAAGCGGCTCCCAAAAACCACTTTACGATAGGCATCGAAGATGACCTCAGCGGCAGCTCGCTGAAGCATGTCGATGTTTCAACTGAGCCGGAAGGAACAGTAAGATGTAAATTCTGGGGCCTCGGTTCCGACGGTACAGTAGGTGCCAACAAGCAGGCGATAAAGATAATCGGCGACAATACAGATATGTATGCGCAGGGATATTTCTCATACGATTCAAAGAAATCAGGCGGCATAACCATATCTCATCTGAGATTCGGTCACAAGCCGATCCATTCGACATATCTGATCACCACAGCAGATTTCGTGGCCTGCCACAATCACGCTTATGTGAATCAGTATGACCTGCTCAAGGGTCTGAAGAAGGGCGGCACGTTCCTGCTCAACTGCGGATGGTCAGATGAAGAACTGAACGAACAGCTGCCTGCTTCCATGAAACAGTACATAGCCAGGAACGACATTAAGTTCTACACGATAGACGCTACTTCAATAGGCGAAAAGATAGGCCTGGGCAGCAGGATAAACATGATAATGCAGTCCGCCTTCTTCGCACTGACGAAGGTAATACCTGTTGAAGATGCAGTGAAATACCTCAAGAGCTCAATAGTGAAATCCTACGGCAAGAAGGGTGAAAAAGTAGTCAACATGAACTATGCTGCAGTAGATGAAGGCATCGGCAGCGCACACGAAGTGTCCGTGCCTGCAGACTGGGCGGATGCAAAGGATGAAAACGGAAAGACTGCAGACCTGCCGGAGTTCGTAGAGAAGATCATGATACCGATGAACAGACAGGAAGGCGACGGTCTGCCGGTCAGCGTATTCGCAGACATAGCAGACGGTACGTTCCCGTCAGGCACAGCAGCTTATGAAAAACGCGGCGTGGCAGTGCATGTTCCGCAGTGGCACATAGACAACTGCATACAGTGCAACCAGTGCTCGTTCGTTTGTCCTCATTCGGCTATCAGACCGGTGCTGCTCACAGAAGACGAGAAGAAGAACGCACCTGCTGCTTTTGAGACCAAGAAGGCTGCAGGAAAGGGACTGGAAGGCCTGCAGTACAGAATGCAGGTGGATCCCATGGATTGTCTGGGATGCGGCAACTGTGCCGACATCTGTCCGTCAAAGGAAAAGGCTCTTACTATGGAACCGCTCGGCACACAGACTGACGAAGCGGCCAACTGGGATTATGCGATGACAGTTCCTGTAAAGGATGACCGTATGAGCAGGGAAAGCGTCAAGGGCAGCCAGTTCGCGATGCCGTATCTGGAATTCTCCGGCGCCTGCGCAGGCTGCGGTGAAACACCGTATATCAAAGTCATCACTCAGCTCTTCGGAGACAGGATGATGATAGGAAATGCTACAGGATGCTCATCGATATGGGGCGCAGCAGCACCATCGATGCCTTACTGTAAGGACAGCAACGGCAGAGGACCTTCATGGGCGAACTCTCTGTTTGAAGACAACGCCGAGTTCGGTCTGGGAATGGCCACAGGCGTGCGTCAGATCAGAGACAAGATACAGTCAGCAATGGAAGCGCTGATCGGCGAATGCGGAGATGCAGCTGTAAAAGAAGCATGTCAGAACTGGATCGACGGCAGAGAAGACGGAGCCAGGACCAGAGTTCTCAGCGATGCAGTGACGGCAGCACTCAAAAATTCCAAGCTTAGCGGCGCAGCAGCAGGGTATGCTGATGAGATCATGCAGAAGGAAGACTATCTGGCCAAGAGGTCGGTATGGGCTCTCGGCGGAGACGGATGGTCATATGATATAGGTTACGGCGGCGTGGATCATGTACTGGCCAGCGGCGAAGACGTCAACATACTCGTATTCGATACAGAAGTATATTCAAATACAGGCGGTCAGTCCTCAAAGGCAACGCCGGCAGCAGCTATCGCCAAATTTGCAGCTTCCGGAAAGAAGACAAAGAAGAAGGATCTCGGCATGATGGCCATGAGTTACGGATATGTTTATGTAGCTCAGGTCGGAATGGGTGCCGACAAGAATCAGTTCATGAAGGCGATAACCGAAGCCGAAGCTTATAACGGACCTTCCCTGATCATATGCTATGCACCGTGCATCAACCACGGAATGAAAAAAGGCATGGGCAAGACTCAGGAAAACACGAAGGACGCGGTAGCATGCGGATACTGGCAGCTGTACAGATTCAATCCCGAACTCAAGGAGCAGGGCAAGAACCCGTTCAGCCTTGACAGCAAAGAGCCGGCAGGCGGATTCAGAGACTTCATCATGGCTCAGGTAAGATATGCTTCCCTGGCCAAGGAATTCCCGGATCATGCTGAGGCACTCTTTGAGAAGACGGAAAAGGATGCTATGGAGAGATACGCAGGATACAAGGAAATGGCAGCCAAATAGGCTCACTGATATAGCTTTCTTTCTTATTCACATTTCATATGCCAGAGGGCCGCTGCGGTCATGCCGCGGCGGCCTTTTGGCGTCCCGCGGAGAGCAGTGCGATGTAAGCCGTCATTAAAATATAATTTGTGCTGCACAAGCAAAAATACTATAATGATTAATAAACATCCTGCAGCAAAGACGAGGAAAGATCATGCATGAATACCCGATAACTGAACATATAATAAAAATGGCTGAAAAGCGCTGCCGCGAGGAGCATGCTCATGCGGTGCGCAGGATAGATCTCGTCTGCGGGGATTATTCCGGGTTCGTGCCTGAATCCATACATATGTATTTTGATATCATTGCCGAGGGGACGCTGTGCGACGGCGCAGAGATAGAGATAAGACGTGTGAAGCCTAAGCTCAGATGTCCGGCCTGCGGAACGATGTTCGCAAGAAGACCGATGTCGTTCGCCTGTCCGGAATGCGGCACCGACGGAGAGCCTACAGAGATAGGCAAGGAATTTTACATAGAAAGCATTGAAGTTGAATGAGGCAGCGCGGATACCGGCTGCTGATACGAAACATTGTCTTCATAAAAAAGACCCGCAGCCGGTTATCCTGCTGCGGGTCTCTGTTTTCATAAAATGTATGCTATTTCTTATCGACAGGCTCTCCCAGATGTGCTTTTCTTTCTTTGATAAGATGTCTTATGCCGATCGTCGATGAGATGGCGAACCCTCCCCAGAGTGCGCCGCAGCCTATACACATCATTATTATTGCTCCAGCACTCATTGTTCAGCCTCCTTTGCAGCGACCTTGGAAAGATCATTGTAGCCTTCTTTGCCCTTCATAGCAGTGAAGATTACCGTGCATACGATAACGATTATTATCGAGCCCCATCCGAACAGCATGAGGTCGGTCGAAGAGTAGGCATCATAGCCCTTCTGTATCAGTTCCTTTGTGTTGAGGACTATCATTATGCCCAGAACCACGATGGTAACGAACTTGATGCAGACCGTCCACCATTTACCGACGCTGAAGTTGGAGAACTCGTTTGCTTCTTTGCGGAGTTTCTCCGGTTTAAAGAACCATCCGATCAGCAGTACTTCAAGGAGTCCGCAGCTTACTACGCCGATGCTGTTGATATATTTATCGATTATATCGAGGATGTACAGGCCCGCTCCTGTGATGAACAGGAAACTGAGTATGAATGCCGGCACCAGGATGATAGTAACGGCCTTTTTCTGCGAAAGGCTGAACTTATCGCGGAAACCGGTTACTACCGCCTGTATTATCGATACCAGCGAGGTGAGTCCGGCCAGGAAAAGAGCTCCGAAGAAGCATATCCCGAACAGCGTATTCAAAGCCGGAAGTGTGCTGATGGCAACAGGGAAGGTCATAAAGGCGAGACCTACGCCCTGACCCGCAACTGAAGCAACAGGTACGCCCTGCTGAGTTGCCATGTATCCGATGATGGAAAAAACGCCTATGCCTGCGAAAACTTCAAAACCGTGGTTGGCAGTAGCTGTAATAAAAGCACTGTTGACGACGTCGGTCTTTTTGGGAAGATAACTGGAATACGATATCATTATGGCGAATGCTATCGACAGGGAAAAGAATATCTGCCCGTATGCAGCTACCCATACACTTGATTTGGTCAGCTGATCCCAGTGCGGACGGAACATGTATTCGAGGCCCTTTGATGCTCCGGGCAGAGTTATGCCTCTTATTACCAGTATGAGTGTCAGCACCATCAATATGGGAAGCGCGATCTTGCATGTCGTCTCGATGCCCTTGTTGATGCCGCCGTACATAATGAGCGCAGTGAGCGCCCAGATGATGAGGAACGGTATCAGCAGGTTAAGATGTATGCCGCCGAGCTGAGTGGCCGAAGCGGAAACATGCAGATACTTGTTGAGGAAGAATCCCGTGGTATCCTTGCCCCATGCCTGCGTGAAGGAAAAGCCGATATAGCTTACGGTCCATACGATTATTGCGAAATAATAGACCGTGATCATGAAGGCAACCATTACCTGTGCCCAGCCCAGCCATTCAAAACGGTTGTTTATCCTGGCAAAAGCGGCAGGGGCGCCTCCGCGATATGTCTTGCCGATAGTATATTCAAGAATAAGGATAGGGATACCGGCAGTTATGATTGCAAACAGATACGGTACGAAAAATGAACCGCCTCCGTTCTGTGCGGCAATATAGGGAAATCTCCAGATATTGCCGAGTCCGACAGCAGAGCCTATCGCAGCAAGGATAAAGCCCAGCTTGTCATTCCATTGGTCTCTCAATTTACTCGCCTCCTAGCGTGGTTGATATGTTTATACCATATAATAATATTGTGACAATGTTATAAATATAACAAAAAAGGGCATATAAGGTCAAGAGAAAGCAATCATGTATACAAGAGTGCCTTTCCATATGCCGGGAGGCGGGCGGAAGGCGGAAAAAACACGTTGAAATAATAGATATCACGGCATAAAAAAGATATAAGGACTCTGCAGAGAAAATAGTGTTTGTATACTTGGTATTAAAATACTATAATATCCATTGACGGTCCACGGATGATGGCCGCAGGAGCGCAGGCGACATGGGGAACGGAGCACAGAGCAGGCGGTCGCCGCGTGTGATGCGGCAGGATAAAATACAGAAGAATAGAATAGAGGTATTATGATGCATGACATCAGAAAAGTAGATGTCATGGAGGGCATAATGGATGAGAATGATGATATAGCCCTTCATGTCAATGAACATATGACAGATCACGGCATACTGGTGGTAAATGTGATGGGAGCACCGGGCGTGGGGAAAACTACCACACTCAGGAACATCTTCGGATATCTGGGCGAGATGAAGCCGTATGTGATAGAAGGAGATATCGAGTCTGATCTTGATACTGTCGCGCTCAGGGAACTCGGCATCGAGACACATCAGATCAACACCTTCGGTTCATGTCATCTTGACGCACCCATGATAGAACATATGACAGGACATATGAATTTTGATAAAAGAGGAGTGCTGTTCATCGAAAACATCGGCAATCTGGTATGCCCGGCTGAATTTACGATCGGCGAGCATGTGAAGATGCTGATATCCACAGTGACGGAGGGCAGCGATAAACCTTATAAATATCCGCTGGCATTCGAGAAGGCAGATATGATACTGCTGAACAAGACAGATCTGATCCCTTATCTTGATTTTGACAAAGACTTTTTCATGAAGGGTGTCAGAGCACTGAATAAAGATGTGCCTGTATTCATGACATCTGACAAGACCGGGGAAGGCTTCAGAGAAGCGGCGGAAATGCTTGTTGAAAAAGCAGGAAGACTGGAAGTGAACGAGCATCATCATGGCTAGGAAAATAACTGAAAGAGTGAAAATATGGGGCATCGTGCAGGGCGTGGGTTTCAGGCCCTTTGTTGCCAAGGTAGCGAAAAGATACGGAATGAAGGGCGAAGTCTCCAATATCGGGGGCCTTGTTGAGATAACGGTCACTGATACCAGAAAACATATAACCGAATTCATCAAAGAACTGGAAATAGAAAAGCCTGCTCCTGCTGAGATAGTGCATATCAGCAGAGAAGAGACAGAAGCACGCAGCTTTGACAGCTTCGCCATAACCAAGAGCGGCGAAGGCGATGACGAGCCGGCGATGATACCGGCCGATCTGGCTATGTGTCCGGACTGCCTGAGAGAAATGTGCGATCCCGAGGATCCCAGATATATGCATCCTTTCATCAGCTGCATGGTCTGCGGACCGAGATACACGATAATAGACCGCATACCATACGACAGGGAAAACACTTCCATGTCGGAATTTCCGATGTGTGAATTCTGCCGGAGCGAGTATGAGGATATAGATAACAGGCGCTATCATGCACAGACGATATCGTGCCATGACTGCGGACCGCAGATGGATTATAAACTGAACGGCGATCATGATTCTGACAAGCCGCCACTGGAGAAGGCAGCCGCCCTGCTCAGGGAAGGAAGAGTCGTAGCTTTCAAAGGCGTCGGCGGGTATAACCTGATAGCCAATCCGCTCGATCTCGGCGCGGTGGGAGATTTGAGGCAGATAAAACACCGCGAACAGAAACCGTTCGCGATCATGTTCAAGGATATACAGCAGGTACGGGCATGGTGTCTGGTCGACGAAGTGGAAGAAAAGCTGCTGCTGTCTTCGGCGCGGCCTATTATTTTGCTCGAGCGCAGGAACAGTGAAGAACTGCAGAACAACAAGCCCAGTAATTACAGAGAAATAGAGCGCAGCAGATTCATTGGAGCCTTCCTGCCTTCTATGGGAGCACAGTATATCCTGCTGGACATGTTCGGCGGTCCGCTGATAATGACGAGCGCCAATACTTCAGATATGCCGATAATAAAAGATGAAGACGCCATGTTCGAAATGATGGAGAACGAGCCTCTCATCGAAGAAGCGTTCTATAACGACAGGGAGATCAAGGTAAGCGTCGATGATTCGGTTGTGCGTGTGATCGACGGCCAGCCGCAGATGATCAGAAGATCGAAGGGATATGTCCCGGTGCCGATGTATGTGGAGGGCGGCGGAGAACAGATATTTGCCGCCGGTGCCCAGATGAAAAATTCCTTTGCTCTGTCAAAGGGACCATTCGTATATATGAGTCAGTTCTTCGGCGATGTCGATACAGTGGAGAGTCAGACTATTTATGAAACCAATGTGAAACGCATGTCGGAGCTGTTCAGGATAGAACCTAAAAAAGTCGTATGTGATCTGCATCCGCTGTACTATACGACAAGGTTCGCCGAGGAATACGCGAAGGAGAATTCGCTGCCGCTGCTCAGGGTTCAGCACCACCATGCGCATGTTGCTTCGGTCATGGCGGAACATAATATCAGCGATGAGGTCATCGGGGTGAGCTTCGACGGTACCGGATACGGCACCGACGGCGCTATATGGGGAGGCGAATTCCTGATATGCGAAGACGCCGAGTTTAAGCGCGCCTGCCATCTCAAATATGTAAAGATGATTGGCGGCGACGAATCCGTCAGGGACGGATGGAAATCGGCGCTGAGTTATATGTATGCATGGAAGAACGGCTACATGGAGGCCCGTGCCGATAATGAGATATCGGTAGACATAGGCGATATAATAGAATATGCCGAAGTAAACGGCACACTGGATGAAGAGGATACGGAGCTTCCGCAGAGAGCCCTTGAGAAGGGCATAAATGTTATCAGCAGTTCCAGCATGGGCAGACTGTTCGACGGTGTCAGCGCCATGCTCGGCATCTGCATGTCGAACAGCTACGAGGGACAGTGCGCGATAATGCTGGAAGATGCAGCGGCTCGTGCGAAGAACGGTTCCTCCGATGATGCAGACGGACTGGCGTATGAATTCCATCTGCGTATCGCAAATATGATAAAGACGCAGTGCATCAGGATATGGGACGATGTCGGGATCCACAAGGTGGCCCTGACAGGAGGAGTGTTCCAGAACAAGATACTAATGGAAGAGACGCTGAGTCTGCTGAGGGAAGCGGGATTCAAACCCTTCTATAATATATCAGTGAGTCCCAACGACGGCGGCATAGCACTGGGACAGTCGTACATAGCAATGAAGAAAGAAGAAAATGGCAATAGATAAAGTAAGAAAATATTTTGCCGGGCTGGGTATCGAAGACAGAATAATAGAGTTCGAAGTTTCGAGCGCGACTGTCGATAAGGCTGCCGCTGCGGCAGGAGTCGAACCGGCCAGGATATGCAAGACACTGGCCTTTGAAGATCCGCAGGGCGGATGCATCCTGATAGAGACAGCAGGGGATGCCAGAGTCAACAACGGAAGATATAAAAGAAAATTCGGGGCAAAACCCAGAATGCTCGCCCCGGATGAAGTGCTTTCATATACGGGACATGCGGTCGGAGGAGTCTGTGCCTTTGCGATCGAAAATAAAGATGTGAAAATATACGCAGACATATCTCTGCAGAGATTCAGTTCGGTATTTCCGGCCTGCGGCTCCGACAACAGCGCCGTGGAGATGTCATGCGAAGAACTGTATAAATATTCCAGAGCGCTGGAGTGGATCGATGTATGCAGAGTACCTGAGGAGGAACAGTGAATGTGCATAGCTATACCGGGAAAAGTCATATCGATTGAAGGAAATACAGCCAGGGCTGATTTTTCGGGCAATATCGTGTCTGTCAACACAGGACTGATCGAACCCGAAGTAGGGCAGTATGTACTGGTACATGCCGGCTGCGCCATAGAGGTGATGGATAAGGAAAAGGCAGAAGAAATAATAGAACTTTTTGCGGATCTCGAAGAACTGGAAGGAAACTGATATGGACATCGGAACTATCATCAGTTATCTGCAGAAATATGACGGACCGGAGATAAAGCTCATGGAAGTATGCGGTACACATACTTCTTCCATTTTCAGAAATGGCATCAGGAGCCTGATCTCGCCGCGTATAAGACTGATATCGGGACCGGGGTGCCCTGTCTGCGTGACGCCGACATCATATATCGACTGTATCAGCGACTATGCTCTTAAAGACGGATATGAGGTACTGACTTTCGGTGATATGATGAAGGTGCCGGGAAGCGCAGGCTGCCTGTCCGAAAGGAAGGGCGAAGGCGCAAAGGTACATATAATGTATTCTCCCTTCGAAGCCGTGGAAAAGGCGCAGACGTATCCGCAGACGACATGGGTAGTGGCGGCGGTCGGATTCGAGACGACAGCGCCGGCGTATGCCCTGATGATAAAGGAAGCGGCAGAAAAGAATATAACGAACATCAAAGTGGTGACGGCCCTGAAAACGATCATACCGGCCTTGAAATGGATATGTGAGAATCAGCCGGAAATCGACGGTTTCATCTGTCCGGGCCATGTCAGTGTGATCACGGGCAGCGAAATATACAGTGAACTGGCGGAGAAATACAGGAAGCCGTTTGTAGTAGCGGGATTCGAAGCAGAACATATCCTGGCAGTAATATATGACATAGTTAAGCAGCTGGAAAAAGGAGAAGCCAGAGCAGATAATCTTTATCAAAATGCGGTCAGGAGCGGCGGCAACGAAAAAGCGCTCGATATCCTCAGCAGGTGTTTTGAGACCGATGCGGCGACCTGGAGAGGTCTGGGTACGATCGCAGGTTCGGGTCTGTATCTGACAGGCAGATATGCAGCTTATGACGGCGGCAGCCGCGGGCTGGGCAGAGATATGGAACTTCCCGAAGGCTGCAGATGCGCAGATGTGATAACGGGCAGGATCGATCCTGCGGAATGCCCGATGTTTGCTTCCTCATGCACGCCCGCATCGCCGTACGGCCCGTGTATGGTATCAGCAGAAGGAGCCTGCGGCATCTGGTACAGAAACAGATAGAAAGAGAGCATCCATATGAAAATCACAATGGCACACGGCAGCGGCGGCAGTGCTTCCGCAGAACTCATGAAAAATATATTCGGCAGATATTTCAGCAACGAGATCCTTGACAGGATGGAAGATGCTGCCGTTCTGGATATGCGCGGTAAAACCGCCTGCAGTACAGATTCTTTTGTGGTGACGCCGATAGAGTTCAAAGGCGGCGACATCGGCAAGCTCTGCATATGCGGCACGGTAAACGATCTGCTGATGATGGGCGCAGAGCCTGAATATATAACATGCGGTTTCATACTTGAAGAGGGACTCGATGTTTCTGTGCTGGAGAGGATTGTGGCCTCGATGGCGGCGCAGGCGGAACGGGCCGGAGTAAGGATCGCGGCAGGCGATACCAAAGTCGTCGAAGGCAGAGGCGGTATGTATATCAATACGACAGGTCTGGGCAGGATACCTGAGGGCAGAGAAATCAGCGCCGGCAACTGTGTCCCGGGAGATAAGGTCCTGCTGTCCGGCACGCTGGGCGATCATCACGCCTGCATACTCTCTGCCAGGATGGAAATAGAGAACGATATAAAAAGCGACTGTGCATGTCTGTCAGATATCACGGCGGCACTGTTCGACAGCGGCATAAAAGTAAGGGCCATGAGAGATGTTACCAGAGGCGGGCTGGGCACTATACTGAACGAGCTTGCTGATACTTCAGGATGCGGCATGAGGATCGAGGAAGAAAGCATACCGGTCTCGGATGAGGTAAGAGCTTTTTCCGGAATGCTGGGGCTGGATCCGCTTTATATGGGCAATGAAGGAAAAATGGCGGCAGTAGTTGCGGCTGAGGATGCTGAAAGGGCACTGGCTGTTATGAAAGAAACCGGGCATGGCGCCGATGCGGCACTGATAGGCGAGATCACTAAGGGAAAGGGAGTCACGCTGATGACCAGACTGGGCGCCGGGAGGGTGCTGGATGTGCTCACAGGCGAAGGTCTGCCGCGCATCTGCTGAGTAGATATACATGAAATAAAAAATCTCCGTCTGCGCAGTATACTGCAGACGGAGATCTTATTATTCAACGATCTGTTCAATGATTATTTTTTGGATCATTTTTTGAATTTTTCAAAGCTTCCCTGATTTTGGCCTTTTCCAGTTTCGAGGTATCGCGTGCGATCCTGGCAGCTTCCTTGTTGCGCTTTATCGTTTCACGCACCGCGTCACGGTCTTTTTTGATCGCATCCTTGTCATGACGCTCGCTGATGGGGACATAGTCCACATGCTCCTGTACGTTCACATATGCGGGACGCATCAGTTTCTTGCCGGCGATAAGCTCCTCTATCCTGTGGGCCGACCAGCCTGAAAGTCTGGCGGTGGCGAACAGAGGTGTAGCGATATCGATGGGTATGTCGAGAGCATTGTATACGAATCCGGAGTACAGATCCACATTGGCGCACATCGGTTTTTTTTCTCCCTTTACCTCGGCGTACAGTTCAGGCGCACGCTTTTCGATATAGTCGCAGAGCATGAAATCGTCGACCAGATCCTTTGTGGCAGCCAGTTCCTTGGCCATGCGTTTCAGCAGCACGGCTCTGGGGTCAGAAAGGGTGTATATGGCATGTCCGATCCCGTATATCAGGCCGCTGCCGTCGTTGGCCTGTCCGCGCAGGACCTTTATAAGATAATTGTCTACCTCTTTGCGGTTATTGATGTCTTTGACATTCTTCTTAAGATCTTCGACCATATGCAGCACTGCTATATTGGCGCCGCCGTGCCTTGGCCCTTTCAGAGATCCTATCGCGGCCGCAATAGTTGCATAGGTATCTGTTCCGGAGGATGATACCAGGTGGGTCGTGAACGATGAGTTGTTGCCGCCGCCGTGCTCCGCATGAAGGATCAGCGACAGATCGAGTGTCTTTGCTTCCAGATCGGTGAACTCTCCTGTAGGACGCAGCATCCTGAGGATGTTTTCGGCTGTGGAAAGTTCCGGTATGGGGTAGTGCAGGTGCATGCTGGCATTCTCGAAGAATGACTGCTTGGCCTGATATCCGTAAGCTACGAGGGCAGGGAAATATCCGATAAGGTCTATCGACTGACGCAGAACATTGGCCGGTGATATGTCATCGGGGTTCTCATCATAGCAGTATAGAGCCAGTACGCTTCGCGACAGCTTGTTCATGATATTGCGCGAAGGCGCAGTCAGGATCATGTCGCGTGCGAATCCCGGCGGAAGCTCGCGCTTCTCGGAAATAAATGATTTGAATTCATCAAGTTTCTTCTGTGTTGGCAGCTCACCGAAAAGCAGCAGGTAAGTAACTTCTTCGAATCCGAAGCGTTTCTCCCTGATGTAGCTCTCAACGAGGTCCTCGACATCGTATCCGCGGTAATAAAGTTTTCCTTCTAGAGGTATCTTGTTTCCGTCCTCGTCTTTTTTATATCCTATGACTTCGCCTATTTTTGTAAGACCTACGATAACACCGGTTCCATTGGCATTACGGAGACCTCTCTTTACATTGTATTTTGGATACAGCGAACTGTCTATGTAATTGCGTTCCTCAAGTTTTTTGGACATACTGTCCAGATATGATGCAGGAATGCCTGACTTTACAAGCTTTCCGCCTGTTACTCTTCTTCCGAAAATCGGCATGACGCATACCTCCCTTCATTAGCGGCTATACAGGCGATTATATCACATTCGGGTACAAAAACGCAATACTGTGCACTTCCATTATGAACATATAAATCTTAGCTGTCAACACATATGTTACATTTTGAAAAGTACTCCGCTACTATCTGGTCAGGGCTTTTAAAGTTCAGACATGTCTTCGCCGTCCCGTTATATCTCTTTTCATGCTTCTTTACCTGCTGTA
>Ga0183096_1002346_pt1 | contig 13173 bp, 12 predicted proteins | sample Biomet5_FD_127791 | JGI IMG/M metagenome (GOLD analysis project Ga0183096, IMG submission 127791) | Microbial communities from bioreactor (seeded with sewage sludge) at LBNL, California, USA - Biofuel metagenome 5 (version 2) (version 3) | ecosystem: Engineered > Bioreactor > Anaerobic >... | reverse complement strand
TGCAAACGCGCCGGCCCCCCCACCGGTTCCCGCCGCACCTGCACGAACGGCAGAACATACTGTTGAAGCGCCGGAAAGGCCCAGTAGAAATGAAAAACAAAAAGTCGAATTAAAAACGGCGAAATATCAATCGTTTAGCGATCCGGCCCCGTCTGAATTGCCCGTAATGCACTCCGATATAGATAAAAGCAATATTGATCTCATCATCGATGTTCCTTTGCAGGTAACGGTACTACTTGGCAAAAGTAAAAAAAGTATCAAGGAGATATTGGAACTGGGCAGGGGGTCTGTCATTGTATTGGATCGATTGGCCGGCGAGATGGTGGATGTGCTTGTCAATGGGAAGCTGTTTGCGAAGGGCGAGGTTGTGGTTATCGATGACAACTATGGCGTACGCATCACAGAATTGATATCACCAGAAAACGTAAATAAATGAGATAAATATGCACCTCCCGTCCGGGAGGTGCATTCATATACTGATTATGTTATTCCTTTTTGTTGTTTCGCCATTGCGATCATTTCTTTAACCATCTGACCGCCAATCGGGCCGCCTTGCTCGCCGTTCACACGGCTGGGCAGGTTGCCTTTATATTCATCATTGTTTTCCTTGCAATACTGAACGCGGCCAACTTCCGCGGCACATTCCAATTTAAACTTTGTCCAGGGATGATCCGGTCCGTATTTTCTGTTCTGTGACGACATATTATAACCTCCTTTCTGCATGACTGGTCTCATTCATAAAACCTTGTCATTGATATTTTCTGCAGTCTGTTAAAAAATAAACTGACAATATCATTCAAACAGGGAAACAAAAGATAAGCCGGAGAGACTCCGCTTATGATTAAACAAATAATTGGACAAGCACAACCAAAGATACAGATATGCAGCAATATGTATCTGTCATTCAGAAAAATGTGTGTTATAATTAATTTGCGTTTTTATTTTATTCAATTGTTTTATAGCGGAGCATACCGTTTATTTAGGTTATTTGGATACCATACAGAGCAAAATTGTTATAGGACTAATACTAAAAAGGGTGAATGGGATGTTCAAAAAATTTAAAGTAAGCTCATCAGATAAAAAAATACACATTGAGGATTACAGCCCTGACGATACGCTGAACTTGTCCAAGGATGATATCAGGGAAAACTATGTTAAGCTTCAGAAAAGATTTGCCGAGCTTCAGGAGCTTCTTTATGCCTCAAAGAAATATGCTCTGCTTATTGTCCTTCAAGGCATGGACTGCAGCGGAAAGGATGGGACTGTTAAAAAAGTACTTTCCGGAATCAATCCTAATGGGTTTTATGTTGAAGCTTTCAAGGAGCCGACACCGGCGGAACTGGGCCATGATTATCTGTGGAGAGTCCATCAGAAGACGCCCCAAAAAGGAGACATCACTGTGTTCAACAGATCCTACTATGAGGACGTGCTTGTAACCCGTGTTCATGGTATGATAGATGATGAAACCGCTCAAAGGAGATTTGGCGAGATTTGTGATTTCGAGAGGTATCTAACAGACAACAATACCGTACTGTTAAAATTCTTTCTGCATATATCCAAGGACTTTCAGAAAAATAGGCTTCAGGAACGATTGGAGAATCCGGATAAGAACTGGAAGTTTTCCGAAGCTGATTTAAAAGAGAGAAAATATTGGGATCAATATCAGGGGTGTTATTCCGATGTATTATCCCACTGCAGCACAAAGTACGCGCCATGGCATGTTGTACCGGCAAACCACAGATGGTTCAGGGACTATTATATTATTGACACAATAGTAAAAACACTTGAAAAACTGCCGCTTGAATATCCTGTTATTCATGGAAATGTTCAGGAGCTTATCAAAGAAGTGGACGGCAATAAATAATCCGGATTAAAAAATAAAGTATTTTTTAGAAAACCAATACTGTAGCTGATACGATGGAATAGCAATATTTAAAAGGAGCGTATAGGGATGATCAATTTTCGTTTTTCGTGTCCGACTGAGATGATATTTGGGAAAGACGTTCAACTAATGGCAGGTGAGGAGACGAAAAAATATGGGACCAGGGTGTTGCTGCACTATGGGAGCGGCCATATTAAAAAGTCCGGACTGTATGAACAGGTGACGGAATCGCTGAAAAAGGCTGGCGTGGATTACCTGGAACTGGGTGGTGTTCAGCCCAACCCGCGTCTGTCGCTGATTCGGGAGGGTATTCGCCTGTGCCGTGAAAACGGTATAGATTTCATACTGGCGGTAGGCGGCGGCAGCGTGATCGACTCGGCTAAGGGGATTGCGCTGGGAGCTGTTGACAATGGTGATGTCTGGGACTTCTATGAGGGCAGGAGAAAAGCGCAAAAAGCTCTTCCGGTGGGCGTAGTACTTACCATACCTGCGGCGGGCAGCGAATCCAGCGTCGGTTCTGTGGTGACGGACATGGACAATGCGAATAAGCGCGCCTATGACGATGAAATCATTCGGCCGAAGTTTGCGCTGATGAACCCGGAACTGACCTATACGCTGCCGCCTTATCAAACTGCATGCGGGGCGGCTGATATCATGGCTCATATCATGGAGCGATATTTTACACGGGTGCCGCATGTGGATCTGACGGACAGGTTGTGTGAGGCTGCGTTGAAAACGGTTATTGGAAATGTTTCGCTGGTGTTGGCCAAGCCGGAGGATTATGACGCGCGCGCCGAGATCATGTGGACGGGCAGCATCGCGCATAACGACATCTTAAGCACCGGACGCGTGGGCGATTGGTCGTCGCACATGATCGAACATGAACTGTCAGGGATTAACGATGTGGCTCACGGCGCGGGACTGGCGATCATTTTTCCGGCATGGATGCGCTATGTTTACAGACAGGACATCAGCCGTTTTGCCCAGTTTGCCGTACGGGTATGGAATATCGAAATGGACTGCTTTGATCCGGAGAAAACGGCGCTGGCCGGTATTGATGCCTTGAGATCGTTCTTTAAATTCTTCGGATTGCCGGTCAGTCTCGCCGAAATCGGCATTACGTCCGAACACTATGAGCGTATTGCCGGCAATTGCCGGAGGACAAACGGCGATGCGGTGGGAAACTTTATGCCGCTGCAGAGTTCCGATATCATTAATATTTTAAAAATTGCTCAGTGACTCATCAAAAGCCGGGGAACAAAGGGCAGCATTCACCAATATGTTACGAAAGTGTTACGACAAGATTGACAAACCGCAATAAAACGGATATACTTTGACTGAATATTTATGGGGAGAATGGGCATGTCCGTAAAGCCAGGAAGACGTTCTGAAAAGAATACGGCAACGGGACCGGCAGGGAAGCGCGCCCATACGCACCGCTCTCATGCAGCTTTGCATAAGAGCTATACCATTAGTGTTAAGGTTAGACAGTGGATGAGCTCTTTGCGGCGCGCGGTGTTTCGTTTGGTAAGGAAAGCCGTATTGTTCTTGATGAAAAAAACAGGCGGCGCGGGCTCCTCTGTTGGGCAAAGCAGTACCCGGAAGAAACAAATAAGCCGGAAGCGTTTGATAATATATACCGGCTCCGGACTTCTTGTGGCGGTTACCGTGCTGCTTGTATTGTTTGTGCCGTCAAAAGCCGCGGTACAACCGGTCGCACCGTCAGCTATGCCCAGTCAGTCGGCGGAAGCATGGACGGCGGCTATGGATAATGCAATTCCTACGACGGCACCTGATATAGCTCCCGTTCCTACAACGCAAGAGGATATTCAGCCGACCGCGACACCGAAGCCAAAGGCTACCGCGACACCGAAGCCAAAGGCGACTCCAAAGCCAAAGGCGACTCCAAAACCAAAGGCGACTCCAAAACCAAAGGCGACGGCTAAAACGAAGCCGACGCCAACTCCAGCGCCAAAGGTCGATATGGACAAGCTGGTGGATTATTTTGTGGTGGATGAAGGCCCCTATTATGAAGTGGGCAAATATTCCAGTAACCATTATGACTATACGGACGCGGAATTCGACATATTGGCTAAGATTATACAGAGCGAAGCGGGCGGAGAATCGACAACCGGTAAAATTGCGGTGGGCAACGTGGTGATCAATCGAGTGCTTTGCGGGCGCTGGGGCCGTTCGATTGATGCGGTGAAAGGCGCGTTTTCCTATCATGAGGACACTGTGCCCAGACAGGGTTCGATTGACGCAGCGCATGCTGTGCTGGACGATGAGATTTGGAAGGTACCGCAGAATACGTATTTCTTCAAGAGAAGCGGCGGAAGCTGGTATTCCTATACGCTGTGGGGCCAGCTGGGCAACCATTATTTTTACACGGCGGATTTCGGCGGTCGATATACCGGCGACAGTATACCAGCCGTATTATATGACCGCGTCTATAAATACGCGCAATACGGCTGCAAACCGGAGGGGCGGGTGAAGCGGATCCAGATGATCCTCAAGGCGCTGGGCTACAATGTGAATACCGATAAGAAATTCAACAAAACCACCGAAAAAGCGCTGATGGCCTTCCAGAAGGACGCGGGACTTAAAGCGGATGGCGTAGCCGGTCGAAAAACGGTTGAAAAACTAATCAAAAAATACGGCTTATCCAAATACATCAAGAATTATGTCGATTAGATATAATATGATGACCGCTGCCTGGACAGCGGCTTTTTGCATACGAAAATCATAACTTTATGCCGTTAACGTGATAAAGTCACGGATAATTTGTCGGATAAAGGTTTATCATTCTTTTTGTGAAAAAAATATCGATAATGATTTTTGGGAAGGAATTATAGATGAGCTTAAGAGTAATGACAGAGCGTTGTCCTCAGAACCATCGGTGCCCGTCAATGGCTGTATGTCCGGTAGGGGCGCTGTCGCAGGCCTCGGTGGAGGCGCCGGCAGTGGATAACGATAAATGTATCGAATGCGGCAAGTGCGTCAGGTTTTGCCCTATGAACGCGCTTGTTCTTGATAAGGAGAGATAATTATGGCTAAAAAGGTTGTTATCGTAGGCGGCGTGGCCGGCGGAGCAAGTTGCGCGGCGCGTTTGAGAAGGTTGGACGAAGCGGCTGAGATCGTGATGATGGAGAAGGGCCCATATATTTCATTTGCGAACTGTGGCTTGCCTTATCACGTCGGCGGCGTGATAGACCAGCGCGATAAGCTGTTGCTGCAGACACCGGAGTCTTTCCATGGCCGGTTTAATGTGGATGTGCGTATAAACAGCGAAGTGAAATCCATCGACCGGAAAGCCAAGACGGTGACGGTGAGCCATGACGGCTCTGAGTATACGGAGAGCTACGACACGCTGGTGCTTTCGCCCGGCTCGACGCCGGTAGTCCCTCCATTCCCCGGCGTGGATAATCCACGCGTGATGGCGCTGTGGAACATACCGGATATGGATAAAATCATCTCCACGATCAAGGATAACAACGCCCGCACCGCTGTGGTGGTTGGCGGCGGATTCATCGGCTTGGAGATGGCGGAGAATCTGAGACACGCGGGGCTGAGCGTGACTCTGGTTGAAATGATGAACCAGGTGATGCCGCCTATCGACTTTGAGATGGCGCAGATTTTGCACAAGCACCTGACGGATAACGGCGTAAAGCTGGCGCTGGGTGAGCGCGTCGAGCGGTTTGAGGAGACAGAAGGCGGCGTCAAGGTGGTGACGGACAAGCGTACCGTGCCGGCGGATATCGTCATACTGTCAATCGGCGTCAGACCCAATTCGAAACTGGCGAAGGACTGCGGACTTGAATTGAACGCGCGCGGCGGCATCGTGGTGGACGAGTCGATGAAAACGTCGGATGAAAATATATATGCCGTGGGCGACGCAGTGGAGACGGAGAACTTTATCACTCATGAACGCGCGATGATTCCTCTGGCGGGACCTGCCAACAAGATGGGCCGTATGGCGGCGGATAATATATGCGGCATGAACAGGAAGTATCATGGCACACAGGGCGCAAGCGTGGCGAAGGTGTTCGATATGACGGTGGCGTCTACCGGTCTCAATGAACGTCAGCTTATCGCAGCGGGCAAAAAGCTGAACGAGGATTATAAAATCACCATGATTCATCCCCTTTCACATGCGGGCTATTATCCCGGCGGGCTGCCGCTGAGTATGAAACTGTTGTTTGCCAAGGAGGACGGCAAGGTGCTGGGCGTTCAGGCGGTGGGCTATAAAGGCGTTGAGAAGCGCGTGGACGTCGTGGCGACTGCGATCAAGTTCGGAGCAACGGTGTATGACCTGGAGGAACTGGAACTGTGCTATGCGCCGCCGTATTCCTCTGCCAAAGACCCGGTAAATATGGCGGGATTTTCGGCAGAAAATATACTCTCGGGAGTGGTAGACAACATTACAATCGGCGAGCTGAAAGATCTGCCGGCAGACACGGTGATTCTGGATGTACGGACACCTGCGGAAGTATCTATGGGCGCGGTGCCAGGCAGCGTGAATATTCCGGTGGACAGCCTGCGCGACAAATTGGATACGCTGGACAAGAGCAAGGCGTATGTGGTGTATTGCGCGGTGGGCATTCGGGCCTATATTGCGTGCCGGATGTTGATGCAGAATGGATTTGACCATGTGCGTAACCTGGCGGGTGGTTTTACGACATACCGTGTCGCGAGCAAGGATTACTCTTCGTCGCCGGAAGAAGCCGACAAGGAGGGTGAGCGAGAAGTGAAAGAGGATAAAAGCGTTCCGATGGCGGTCAAAAAGGACAGCAACACGATTACCGTAAACGCGTGCGGATTACAGTGCCCTGGCCCGGTTATCAAGCTCTATGAAGCGATGATCGCGGCGGAGACCGGCGATGTGATCAACATCACGTCCACGGATCCCGGATTCTTCTCGGATGCGTCTTCGTGGTGCGCGCGGACGAAGAATACATACCTGAAAGGCGAGAAACTCGACGACAGCTTTTCGGTATGGATCAAGAAAGGATGCGAAGGCGAGTCCGCCACGTCTGGCGCCTGCATGGCATCCTCCGGCGACGACAAGTCGCTCATCGTGTTCAGCGGCGATCTGGACAAGGCATTGGCCAGCTTTATCATCGCCAACGGCGCGGCGGCAATGGGCCGCAAGGTGACCATGTTCTTTACCTTCTGGGGCCTCAACATACTACGCCGCCATGAAAAGGTGAAGGTGAACAAGTCGTTCATTGAGAAGATGTTCGGCGCGATGATGCCGCGCGGCACGTCGAAGCTGAAACTTTCCAAGATGAATATGATGGGCATGGGCTCCAAGATGATGAAGGGGATCATGAAAAAGAAAAACGTGGCGAGTCTGGATGAGCTGATCGCGCAGGCAAAGAAAAACGGCGTGCGTTTAGTGGCGTGCACGATGTCGATGGACGTGATGGGCATCCACAAGGAAGAGCTGATTGACGGCGTCGAGCTGGCTGGCGTGGCCTCTTACCTGGGCGCAGCAGAGCAATCTGACACCAATCTGTTCATCTGAGCCCGAAAGGAATTACAATGTGAAAGGCTTGCGCGATAGGCGCAAGCCTTTTCGTATTGCTGCTTTACTCCAGGTTCATCAGATTGATATCCGTTGGTGGAGGAACGATATCCGTTGGCGGCGTATCAGCATGGATGATGTCCGGCTGGACGGCAGGCTGGACAGCGGCAGGTGAGACCGAAACAGACGGCATAGCGGCAGGCGGCACCTGCGGTTCTGCTGCAACGGTGATTGGCGGCTTTAATGCCTTGCGGTCCCGTTTGGGGATAAACGAAAGTATGCCGCCGGTTATGCCGAGAGCGGTCAGCAATACCATTGAAAAATCTGCAATGAGAAGTGCCAGCGGGCTTAAGGTGATGCCATACGCTCCCAGAGGCTCAAAGCTGAAAGACTGCATGATGACCGGCACAAAGAGAAGAGCGGCAACACCGATACAGGATAGCAACAGAAACAGACCACCCAATCGAATTAGCCTGGGCATGATGCCCGCCCCAATAGCGCCCATAACACTCAACAAGAAGACAGCGCCGATAAGAATGTATTGGGTTTCAACGCTATTTGAAAAAAGCGGGAATCCAATGAATACCACTTTAAGCGAGGCGAACACGCTGAACACGGCAAAACTCAGCATCATACTGAAAATGCCCCATATAAAGCCCAATACGATGGGTGATGTTCTTGGTTTCATAGACGGCCTCCATTAAGTTTATACAGTCATCGTACTCCGTGGACAGGCTGCCGTCAAACGCTAAATTTGTATCATTATGGAATATTTGAGAAAAAAGATAACACCAAGGACTACCGGACAATTCCCAGAGGGAAAAAGCCTTAATCCTTGGGAGGCGCGAGCAGCGTATCCGGAGATGCTGGCCCTGACCAAAGGGCGGTTGGATACTACGGCGCTCTGGGTGATTGGGCATAGGATGCCGACCCGTAGGGGGGGCTGGTAAAAACCGGTTGGAAGCTGAATTCTTATTGTGCGTTGATGGCATGGGTATAAGAAAAAAGCCGGATCGCCAAGTTCGTTCGAACCCTGCGTCCGGGCATTCAATTCCAGATAAATTATTCTGATTTATTCCAATTTACAGACTTTCAATAAAGCTTTTAATTCGGGCAAGCGCCTCTTTCAGATTATCCAGCGATGATGCATACGAGCAGCGGATGAAATTGTCCATTCCGTCTCCAAATGCGCTTCCGGGTACACACGCGACCTTCTTTTCAAAAAGCAGCCGCTTACAGAATTCATCCGAATCGAGGCCGGTTTTACTGATATTGGGGAAAATGTAGAACGCCCCCAGCGGCTCAAAACAGGACAGCCCCATTTCGTTTAGTCCGGCGTACATCAACCGGCGGCGCCTGTTGTATTCCGCCGTCATCTTCTTAACCTGTGGGAAGTCGTTGGAACACTCATATTTGATCGCCTCAATACCGGCTTCCTGACTCAGCGATGACGCACAAAGCATTGAGAACTGATGGATTTTGACCATTGCGTCGATCAGCGGCTTGGGGCCTACAGCATATCCCAACCGAAAACCAGTCATCGCGAAAGCCTTGGAAAAGCCGTTGATCACAACGGTTCGCTCCAGCATGCCGGGCAGTTCCGCAATGGAATAATGCGGCTCGCCATATGTCAGCTCGGCGTATATCTCGTCAGCAATCACGATCAGGTCGTTCTCAATGATGATATCGGCGATCTTCTCATAATCCGCCTTCTTCATCACCGCGCCCGTCGGGTTATTGGGGAAAGCAATAACAATTGCCTTTGTTTTGGGCGTAATCACACTGGACAGGACTTCGGGCGTGATACGAAAGCTGTCTGACTCTTTGAGACGCATCGGTACCGGCACACCGCCAGCAAAACTGACGCCCGGCATATAAGCCACATAGGACGGAGATGGTATGAGCACTTCGTCGCCAGGGTTCATGATCGCACGAAAAACGAGATCCAGCGCCTCACTGGCACCCACCGTTACTAATACTTGATTCAGTTCATATATCAAGCCAAACTGCATATTGAGATACTGCAGTATCGCCTTTCTGAGCTCTGTGCTGCCATGGTTGGATGTATAATGCGTCTTCCCGGATTCCAGAGCGTAGATCGCGCTTTCGCGGATGTTCCACGGGGTATCAAAATCCGGTTCGCCGACACCTAGTGAGATACAGTCCTTCATCTCACTCGCGATATCGAAGAATTTGCGTATCCCAGACGGCGGAACATCTTTCACACGGTCGGATATCATTCTGTCCATCGTCACGGTGAAATCACCAGCCTTTCCTCTTGTTCCTTAGCCATGAGTATAACGCCTTGCTCTTTGTATTTTCGCATGATAAAGTGTGTCACCGTGCTGGCTACGCCCTCAAGCACCGCCAGCTTTTCGAACACAAACTGTGAAATTTGTTTCATGTTCTTTGCGTGAACAATCACCGACAAATCGAATGCGCCAGACATCAGGTAAACGGATTTAACCTCGGAAAAGCCGTATATGCGCTCTGCCAGATCATCATAACCCTGGCCTCTTTTCGGAATAACCTTTACTTCAATTAACGCTTCTGCTTCTTCTGAAGCGACCTTCTCCCTATTGACGATTGCTGCATATTTGACAATGACCTTTTCCTGCTCCATTGTATCAATGGCCTGCCGAACTCTGTCTGCCGATGCGCCTGTCATCAGTGCGATATCTTCCACACCCATTCTCGCATCGTTTTCCAGCAGATCGAGTATCTCGCCATACAGTGAATTGCTCATTGAAAAATTCCTCCAAGTGCTTTAAGGATTGTTTCTGTATTCTACCACCCAGCCAATACATACGTCAAATATTAAAGGTGGGGTACAAAGTATTTGCGGGATATAATCGTACAGGAATGAAATCCTTTGTAGGGGTTGTCCGAATATGATATAATATCAGCTATAAAATGAAGGGAGCGTTTTATGCAGGATAGCAGGATTTCTGATGCGGTCGTGCACAGGCTGCCGAAATACTATCGGTATTTATCCGAGCTTGAGATAGCAGGGATTGAGAGGGTATCGTCGTCCCGCATGAGTGTGGACATGAATCTCAACGCGTCCCAGATTCGGCGGGATCTTAACTGCTTCGGTGGTTTTGGACAGCAGGGCTACGGTTATCAGGTCAACCGCTTAAAGCAGGAGATCATGAAAATACTTGGCATCGGTTCTTCCTATAAGGCTGTTATTGTAGGAGCGGGCAATATCGGACAGGCGCTGCTCAAATATCGGCATTTTAATGATGAAGGCTATCATATTATCGCGGTTTTTGACGCTGATCCTTCGGTTATCGGGCGCAGAGTAGGTACGATCAACATTCGTGAGATGAGCGAACTGCCGCAGTTCATGAAAGAAAACAAAGTGGATATTGGCATCATTTCGGTACCTAAGCAATATGCACAGCAAACTGCGGACGACCTTGTCAGCATGGGCGTGCGTGGAATTTGGAACTTTGCTCCGGTGGATGTGGAAGCACGCAAGGGCATCAGTGTGGAGAACGTGCATTTAAGCGACAGCCTCTATATACTTTCATATCATATGAGGGAGAACAATGAAAGCTATTGACGTTCGTTCGAATGCTCGCTGCGAGATGATTGATATCACGCGGGACGTGGCGAAGTTTGTTAAGGAAAGCGGAGTAAAAAACGGTATTGCCTGCGTTTTTGTGCCGCATACCACTGCCGGCATAACCATCAACGAGAATGCGGACCCGGATGTCAAACGCGATTTGCTTTATGCATTGAATCGAGCCGTTCCAAATACAGGGTTTACTCATTTTGAAGGTAATTCGGACGCCCATACCAAAGCGTTGATGACAGGCTTTTCTGTCAATGTGATTGTGGAGAATGCCTGCCTTTTGCTGGGAACCTGGCAGAGTATCTATTTCTGCGAATTTGACGGCCCGCGAAGCCGGAAAGCATATATGGAAATGATCTCCTCGACTCTTTAAGTTGTTTTAACATAAATATACAATAATAGATAAGCGCTGTGTTTACAACAGCCAGAAAATAATGTATCTTTAGCTATGGTTATATGTGGACTGACCATTAGGGGGACTTTAAATGAGAAGGCAATCCGTTCGTGGTAATTTGATGAAAAAACTACTATTAGCGCTGGGCGTTTTGGTTGTAGCGCTGATTGTGGCATTGATAATGATGCTGGCAACAGGAGGGGCCGGAGATTCGGAGACAAAGAAACTCAGCCTGAAAGATAGCGGTAAATACCTGGAGGGTATAAAGATCGGTACTGTGGATGTATCCGGTATGACCTATGCAGAAGCCAGCGCCAACGAGGATATTAAAGATCAGGCGCAAGCTGCAACTGATAGTTTTTCATATGTATTTACAGTTAACGGTACTCAACATAGTTATACAGCGTCAGAGCTGGGCCTTGTTTCCAACCGCGAAAAGCAGCTGGAGGATGCGCTTTATTTCGGCCAGGTGGGCGATGGCGCAACGATCCGAGAACAAAGAAAGCAAGCACAGGAAGCGGGTGTCAGCTTTGAGCTGGGGGTCTATGCGGATGAAGCGGCAGTTCTTGAGAAAGTCACCGCGCTCAAATCCACTCTGGACGTACTGCCGCAGGACGCGAAACTGAAATTTTCGGATGACGGTGATGACCGGTTTACATATGTTGATGAGGTCACCGGCATAGATGTGGACGCAGCCCAGCTTGCCGGGCTGATTACAACCAATATCAACAATGGCGATTTCAGCGTCGTCAGTGCACCGGCGGTTATCACCAACCCCAAGATGGATGTGGACACGCTGAAAGCTAATACGCAACTGATCGCTACGTTTACCTCGTCGTTTGGCGGAAGCAGGTCGTTGTATAACCCGGACCGGGTTGCCAATATCAAGATTATGGCGGGAATCGTCAATGGCACTGTCATAGAACCGGGCCAGATTTGGTCGATCAACGATGCTGCCGGCCCGCGTACTGATGCGACGGCCAAGACAAAGGGCTGGAAGTATGCTCCGGGCATCAACGACGGGAAATATCGTATGGAAGTGGGCGGCGGCGTATGTCAGGTGTCCAGCTCCGTCTATAATGCGGCAATACGGGCCGAGCTGGGAATTGAAGAAAGAAAGCAGCACAGCTGGCCGTCACATTATATTCTGGAAGGAATGGACGCGACAATCAGTACCGGCGGCCCGGATCTGAAGATATCGAATCCCTATCAGTATCCCGTTTATATCGCCGTCTATGTGAACGAAAGCAAGAAAACGGTAAAAGTCGATATTTATGGGCCTTTGACGCACGACTATACGGTTGATTTCACACATGAGTTGATCGCGACGAATAAGGCGCCGGATCCCATCTATCACTTTAACGCTACGACTGATCCCGACGGTAATGCGATTACCGCCGGAAAAACAGAGGAGTATAAAGCGCCGCACGATGGACAGACCTGGAAAGTATATAAACAGTATAAAGATAAGGACGGAAATGTCTATAAAACCGAGTTTTTCTCTCAGGATGTCTATAAAACGATTCAAGGAGTATACTATGTGAACGGGCAGGATCCCGAATCGGTTTTACCCACATTGTCTCCTGAAACGAGTCCCTGAGAACTTTGGCCGGTATGTGCGCGGCGGCGTTTACAAACCGGCCATAATATTATATGATATTGTATTATTACGTTGACAAGGAAGCTGGATCGTATATGATAGTAAAAAATTTTGGAGGAAAGATTAGATGACCGACGAAACCAATCAATCGACGGGCCTGAGCTCTCAATCGCCGGTAAGCGGCATTCTA
>Ga0183096_1002342_pt1 | contig 13192 bp, 14 predicted proteins | sample Biomet5_FD_127791 | JGI IMG/M metagenome (GOLD analysis project Ga0183096, IMG submission 127791) | Microbial communities from bioreactor (seeded with sewage sludge) at LBNL, California, USA - Biofuel metagenome 5 (version 2) (version 3) | ecosystem: Engineered > Bioreactor > Anaerobic >... | reverse complement strand
TAACTAACAAATAACCGCATATGCAGGCGTAGCCTGCTTTTAATGTTTATCCGTATTACTGAAGCGATAGCGGAAGTTATACGGATTCCTGATTTAATACCCGGCGTAGTCGGTAATAAAGTATCCCGGCTTTTGGCCGGGATTCCTATTTTTATACGTTCGTAGGTTACCGCTGGCATTTTTTTGTCAACGGTCATTTTTGCCGATTACCACCCCCACCCCCAAATATTAAAATTATTTGTAATTTGTAATTTAATATAGTAATAGTAAGAAAATAAAGAAATTAGGAGATTACAAAAAAGTTACAAAATTTTTTCGAGTTTGTAATTTTTTAAAATTGTAATTTTTTAATGGCCTGAAATTTCTTCAAAAAATTGAAAATTACAATAATTACAAATTTTGTAATTACTGATAATCAAATAGTTTACAAAATGCCTAAAAACGGTTTGTAATTTTGTAACTGCGCTATATCAAACAGTTACAAGCGTAAAAATGAAAAATTACAAATTTTTGCCGTTTTTTGGAGGTTTTTAGGGGGTAGGTATTTTTTATTAGTTATACACATGTCGATATTTATTGGTTGTTAAAATTTTAAAAAGGGTATTGCCATTGTATCTTTACGACATGGATAACCGCCCAACAATCACCATAAAACTGAAGCCTTACCTGCAGGAATACTTGCAGTGTAAAATTAATGAACCGCTGACCAATAGCAGTAAAAATATAATAGGGGTTATTTTAACCCCATTTATAGAACGTATCCCCGCAGATTATATACCCAAAATAGAAAAAGGACCTGATTTTATTGAGATCGATCTTGTGAACTTTGACCGGTTGGATATCCGTGGAAATTGTTATGTTTCTGAAGACAATCAGCGCAATTTTTCGCGCATACTTGATGCCCATTTTAAAGATGTGTTTTACTCGTATGTGGACGATAAAATAAGATACGAGATTGTTATTGATAAAAAAATTCGCAAAATCGAAATCAAAAAAATAATTCTTCAGTTTTGCGCTGATTATCACATTACTTTTAATAACATCACCTACGAAATGCTCAAAAAATCGTATTACCGGCATAAAATTGAGCAGGAAGAAAATCAAAAAAAGAATAAATTATTTTACAGGAAAACGTCCCTGTGTTGTCCCTTAATTTTTTTATCATTATGACGAAAATTAAAAATAGTAACAGATTTTTAAATATCGTTAAGATATTTTATGCCATCGCATCTGATATTGATTATATCATTAGTTATTATCCTGGAAGTTATCGTAAGATGATTTTCGCGACTGGAATAGACTGGAAAGAACTGGACTTTACCCCGGGAACGGCTAAATTTCAGGAACAAAGCAAGCGTGTAGCTGCCGGTAAATATTATGAACAAAAACTGACGTTCAATTTTCCAGGCGATTCCATTGAAAGTTATCCTGATATGGAGATTATCCGGAGCAATAAACTTATTATCAGATTTGATTATGAAGATGCGACATCTAAAATTATTGGTGATAAGGATTATAGAACCCTGTTAGATGAAGATTTTTTAGCAGATAAGAATACAACAAAGAACGAACTACAGTTCTTCTGTAACCATCCCGATAAGTCATACTGGTTGGAAATCACTCAATAATAAGTCCTTTATCAGAATAAAAACCCGATCTATCATTGTATTTTAATTTAAAAACAATGACAAAACGGTTGTTCGAAATTCTTGATGCAAAGTGGCTTATCCATAGAGATGTAGTATTTAATTATTTACCTGTATTTATTTCGTTTCTTAACGGCCAGATTTTATCGTTTGAAAACGATAATGATCTTAAGCCTTTTGTTATAGGTTATGACGAAAACCCCATTAACCCGGTAAATCGTTGGGACCTTTCCTGTCTTGATATTCCCGAAAATTCCATAGCTGTTATTCCAATTCAGGGCGTAATGTGCTCCTGGAATACTATGGACCTGGTTAACTTCATCCACGATGCAGAAGCAAATCCAAACATTATAGCGCTCGTTTTTCCAACCAACAGTCCGGGAGGAATGGTTTTCTATATGGATATAGCCACTGAGGTGCTTAAAAATTGCACCAAGCCCACCGTTGGTGTGATAATGAATATTGCTGCCAGTGGCGCCTGCTGGCTTATTTCGGCAATGAATTACCGAATAGTTACATCGCCGTTGGATCGTATCGGATCTATCGGCGTCAAAACTTCTTTTACAGATTGGAATGGATTTCTTAAGGAAAAGCTTGGAGTAACAGTTTGTGATTTATACGCAAGTAAATCAACTAGAAAGGATGAAGAAATCAGAGAATTGCTTAAAGGCAATGAGAAGCCAATAATGGACGATCTGGATTTTACCAACGAATTTTTCCACCAGGCTATTCAAACCAACCTTGGTATTGATCCGGCCAAATACCCTGAAGTATTCACTGGAGCCATGTTTAATGCGCAGGTGGCCATTGACTATGGACTTGCCAACGAAATTAACAGTATGGAATATGCACTTAAATATGCTTACGATCTTGGAATCAAGAATAAAATAAATCAATTTATTAATCAAAACAAGTAAAAAAAATGAAAGGTATACTAAAGACTGTTCTAGAGTTTCTCGGTGTAACCGCTTTTGTTGAAGAAGGCGGCGTTAAGAAACTTACCGAGGATCAGAAACAAAAAATGATTCAGAATTTCGGCGAAGCATTTACTACCAAGTTTATTGCTGACCTGGAACATGAATCGAATGGAGATGGTACCGGTACTGCTACGGAAGATTCTGCCCAATTAACAGAATTGAAAAATAAACTTGCCGCTTCGGAACAAGAACTTGCCAATTTAAGAAGTTCGACATCAACATTCGAAACCGATAAAGCTGATTTGATGAAAACAATTAATGAGCAAAAGGCATTAATTACAATTCTTTCAGCAAGTGATGGAGTGGATCCTAAACCAACTCATGTATCCAAAGGAACAGAAACCATGGACGAAAAGAATGACAAATTTCTTTTTGGAATTCAACAACCATTTATGGCTATCGATGATGCTCACCCGTATAACCAAAGGGCATATGCATCGTTAATGGAAAAACACGGAATCGTGATCCCATTCCGGAAGGCTGCTTCGATGGATTACGAATCGTTGAAGACCGACCTTGGTGATTATTTCCGTGTCCGTAAACAGGAGCAGATTCAATCGTTCCTTCAGAAGCTTCCAAGCCTCGAAACGATATTCAAAGTTGAAAGCGGATATCAGGATCAGGCTGTATTAATCAACTTATTCCTTACCGATGACTTTTCGCAGGCAGGTAATACTGGCAGTACATTTGAAAATGTAGTAAAAGGTGGTTACAAGTTCGAACCTGAAATACTCAGGATGTTCGACGTAATGTTTGCTCATAAGTTCACCGATCTGTCAAAACTGGAAAAAACATGGATGGGATATCTCAACCGTGAAGGTTCCAGTACCATGAAATGGAGTTTTATCCAGTATATCCTGGTAGAAACGGGTAAGAAACTCCACAATGAGCGCGAAATCCGCCGCGTACGTGGTAAACGTATCAATCCAACACTGAATGTTCCCGGAACCGCATTAGGCGCCAGCGATGGTATGCTCGAATTTATTAAAAAACAAATTGCTTTATTCAAAATAAAGCCATTTGCGATTGGTGAATGGACCGAAAGCAACATTGCTGAATATATCCGCCAGGCAACTGCCATGGTTCCTATTGTTATCAGGGATACTGGAACTGTGGTTTTATATATGAGCCCTGATGCTCTGACAGCCTATTGGAAAAATCTTGAATTGCTGTATGGTGTAAATCAGGATTACACAGCAAATATTAAATACGTGAAGGAATATCCTAACGTAAAGATTGAAACTGTTCCCAATATGGGTGTTTCAAAACGTATGGTTTGGACAGTAGCCGGTAATTTCTCTCTTTTTGAAGATCAACCTAACGAAATGTTTAACTTCAGCCTTGAACAACAGGACTGGTCGTTAAAGGTATGGTCGAACTGGAAAGAATCTTTCTGGGCATATCTGATTGGTAAAAAACATGCCAGTGCAGCCGAAATGCCGGATGATTATTCCACGCAGCTTATTTTCTGCAACGATGTAGATGAACCGGCCAATTATTATGTACCCATGTTGGCTGATGATACCACTCCTTCGGTGGCGCAGCATACCAGCATCGTTTCTGTAGCGAATACGGTAGCTACAGCCATTACTGATATTGATGATGCTGAAATAAATCAGGAAGTCCGTCTGAAATGTGGTAATTCTACAAATCCAATCACTATTGCTGCGGCAAATAAGTTTTCACTGCTTACAGCAGCCTGGAATCCTGCGGTTGGTGATGTGCTGATTTTGAAAAAACGTTCTGATGGCAAATTCATTGAAATTGACCGTCAGGATGCTACCAGCAAGGCAATAGCTATTGCTGCTGATGATACTACGCCTGATGTTGCTGCCGGCGATACTTTTGTAACCAATGCCAATACTGCAGCAACTGCTATAACGACGCTTGATAATGCCATCACCGGAAGGGTGTATACCATTTATGGTGCCGGTAGTACCAATGCTTCTACCATTGCCAACAGTGGCAATTTTGTTCTTACTGCTGCCATGACTCTGAGTGCGGGAAAATGGATTCAACTGCAGAAAGCTGCCAATGGCAAATTTTATGAAATTAATCGTGGATAAGAAGTTTCCCTTCGGGGAAGCTTCTTTGCTTTAACTTTTTAACATAAAAGCAATGTACGTAAAAGTAGATGTAAGTAAGCCGGCAAACAATAAGGGTGCCGGTGGAAATAAAAAAGACATCATTATACCTTTTGATTTTTCCGATGTTTTGACATTTCCTTCCCGGGATTCAAAAGGGATTGTCATAAACAATAATATTGTCATGAAGCCGGGTAAGTATATGGTTCAATTGTATGCTACCCTGCCATCTATCAAACCTTCTGCTAATTCAGAGGGTGATCCCGACGCTTCAGCCATAATCCAACAAGTAGAATTTGAACACCCTGGCGATGAAGCTGAAATCAGGGAATTCCGCTCAAACTGGCTCAATGTTGATTGTGGTATTATTATTCAACGTGCTGATGGTACGGTAAAAAACTTGTATGGCGCTCCGGATTCTCCTTTACGGATGGAGTTCAAACATGCCGATGATGATAAGAGCAACAAAAATACCTTCACATTCAAATCTATTGTAAAAGGTAAGGATGTTGCTATTTACAACGGAACTCTTACCCTGGCATCGGTAATGGGTACTCAGGTGGCCGCAGCTGCAACCATCGACGTGGCTGCAGGTGAAGGACAATACCAGTTGACTTCAGGTTCATCTGCCGTTGTTCCTATCACCGGACTTACCAACGCTGTGGATGGATTGGTATATACCCTGCTTGGCAGTGGTGGAAGCTATCCTCCGACAATTGCAACAGCAGGTAATTTTATTCTGGCAAACGGAACGCAATATACCGCCCTTGCTGGTAGCCAGATTACCTTCAAAGCCTTTAAAGATGGCGCAAGCAGTTTCAAGTTTATCGAACTGAGCCGCGCATAATTTTTTCTTTTCTCAGCCGAAAGCCTGCCTCACAATATGATGGCAGGCTTTTTTATGTCCTTTTTTCTTCAAAAATGCAATTGCATATTTGTATTTTAATTTTAAACTTAATAGAAAAAAAACAATGGAAGCTATCATTAAAAAATATTTTAAAGAAAACCGTAGTTTCAATACAGGCGTTGATCTATATGTTAAATACGGTAATAATATGTCGTTTAAAACCGTGCTGAACCGTCAGGGATATACCGACATAAACAAGCAATTACTATTTGAAGAATTGAGAAAACTTGCAGGAATTAAGCAAGAAGAATTTCAGTTTATTTTATCAAAACCTGTGGAAAAAGAAGTAATTATTGAAACCGTTACAGAACCTGCAGGTGATGGAAATGTAGGCAGCGAAACCCCTCCGGAAACAATTCCAATGAACGCCATCACTGGTTGGAAAATACGGACAGAATTTCCGTTTCTCAGTAAACCTGACTGCCCGAATGAACTAAAGGTTTTGGTTGCCGATATGTTCACCTCGCACGATAACTATGTGGAATCGCATGCAAAGTTGTTTGAGACAAAAACCGAAGATGAAGTGTTTGCTGCAGCCTCGGATACAGTAGAAAATTACCTTAACAACCAGGCTATATGGAAAGAACTCAACTATTACAAAGAAACCGGAAAAGTGCTTGGAGAACACCCCATCTTTTCGGAAAACGCCAGAATTAAAGAAATTCAGGCGATGACTACCGCCGAGCATGTGAAGTTGAAAAAATCGCTTGAAAACAACATAGCCAGGACCAAAAAAACTATGGCCGATAATCCTGATCATAAAAACAACGGCGACCGGTCGGAGCGAGTAGGTAAAATGGAAGTTGAACTTAAAGAGGTTAACCGGCTGCTTGGAATAAATGAGTAAATTTTTTTCATTAGATGAATTAACGAAAAAAGATGAAGAAAAAGAGGAAGTAGGTGGTAAAGCTGTTGAAAAGTTTATTGACCTCCATACCGAAAAGGTCAAAAACATACGGCAGTTAACCGGAAGGCTTCCCACGGAAGGGGAAGCCTTTTTTCTTTGGACAGTTAATAGTTTCAATGCCTTTACCTTCATTCCCTTTATCATTCGCGAATGTGGTATTATAAATGAAATTTATATTGCAACATATTCAATCAATACCCGGATTATTGATGCGCTGATGCGCCTGATCAATAGCGGAAAAATTTTAAATGTTCATCTTTTTATTAGTGATTCAATAAAATACCGGTTGCCGCGTGTGTACGACCATCTTGATGCATTATGCAGCAACCGGAAAGAAATTACGGTTCATTATGCCTGGAATCATGCAAAAATTGCATTGATAAAAGCCGGTGATAATTTTTTTGATGTTGAAGGATCCGGTAACTTCAGCGAAAACGCTCAACATGAGCAATATGTTTTTATAAATAGCGAAAAAATATATAAATTCAGAAAAGAGGAGATAATAAATGGATTTCTCAGCGGAACAAATTCATGAAATTGAAAATCTTTCCGGATTAAATTATTCGGTCAGAAAAATAGCCATGTATTTAGATATTCCGGTTCGGGAGCTCGAAAAGGAATATGAAAATTTGGAATCAAAATTCAGATACCATTACGAACGTGGGCAATTATTAAACCAGGCGTTAATTGATAATAAATTAGTTGAAAACGCTAAGGGAGGAAATATTACTGCGACTCAGATTTATATGAAGCAAGCCAAAGAAAATAAACTTAATAACCTGAAATATGAACTCTTTGGAATTTGATGATCTTTCGTACGAACAACTTCAGGCATTTATAGAATCCGGCAAAATAGATGATATCCCCACGCGTCTGGTTGAGTACCTGGGCATGTTGGAAATGATCCGCGAGTTGTATGATAAATATCATAAACAGCCAAATTTCATCATTAACCTCTTAAAAATGCCTCCTTATTCTCTTTCTGAATATAAGGCTAATAAATTATTTTCCGATACTCTAAATTTTTTTTACTGTAAAAATGACGTAAAAGCAGACGCCTGGGCCAATATTTATGCAGATAAGTTTGATAAATTGGCCTTATTATGCCTTGTAGTTAATAATTTTGAGGGTGCTAAAGATAATTGGCAAACTGCAGCAAAATTCAGAGGGGTTGGAAAAGATAAACCAAATGTTATCCCTCAGGAATTACTTGACAGAAGAGTAATTATTTATACTTCAGAACCTGAAAAATTAAAACTTCCAAAAGTAAACAGAAAAAAATTAGCCGCCTGGATTGATAAACTTGATGATATTGATATGTCTGAGCGTGAACGTCTGCATCAGGATGCTCAAACTGGTGAAAATGGCTCTAATTTCTTAAATATTGAAGCAAAAGATATTGAATTTGTAGATGATGAAAAATAATATTTCTCCGGAAGAAATTGAATATCGGTATAGCAATTGGGTTTCCATGTTTGTTGATATGGTTAAACCCAAAAATCTTTATTTAGTTGGTGGCCGTGGAACATCAAAAACAGAAGATATTATTGCAAAACGAGCTATCGACATCATCTATGAAATGCCGCGGGGTACTTTTGGTTTTATTTCTGATACTTATGTAAATGCCATTTGTAATGTGATCCCAGCCATGTTATTTGGATGGGAACGGCAAAAATTTTTAGAGAATTATCATTATGTTACCGACCAGGAACCACCAAATAACTGGCCAAAACCTTTTTATCGAACTACCGAATTTAAACACACTATTTCAACTTTTACTGGGTGCAAATTTGTTATAAAATCTCTTGACCGTCCTTCATCCACTGCAGGAATAAGTACAGTTCATAATTTTGGAGACGAAACAAAATACCATAAAGAGGAAAAGTTAAAAAAGACATTCCCAACCTTGCGGGGTGATTTCGTGCTTTACCGTGATTGTCCATATTTTATGGGGCAAACATTCCTTACCGATATGCCCAATCCGGCAAACGGTGAAGATGATTGGATACTTCGCATGAAAGATAAGATGAATATTAAGCAGATATTTGCTATTTACAGTACCGCTTTAATTGTAAACGAATTACAATGGAAATTATATTTAGCAGAAAAAGAAAAAGCTTCAGGTAAAATAATAGATCGTATTGCAAAACAATTGGAAGAGTGGGAGCAACGACTGATAAAAGTAAGAAAAAACTCTACTTTATTTATAACCGTAAGTTCGTTGGCTAATATAGACATTCTTACGTTTGAATATATTATAAATCAATTCAATACATTAGAATACGAGGAGTTTAAGACTGCAATACTTTCAATGAAGGCAACCCTCGAAGTCGGGGCGCGCTTCTACGGTAAGCTAAGCGATAAACACTTTTATAAAGATGGTTACAATTACGATTACTATGATCGCTTTGGCTTACGTGATAATATTACTCAAAACTCACAGGGATTAAGATACTGCCAGCATACAAAGCCGCTTGATTGCGGCCTCGATGTTGGTAATATGCTATCATTAGTAATTGGCCAAGAAGAATCACATATCTACAGAATACTGAAGGATATGTTTGTTCTATCTCCTGACTGGTTTCCTCAGTTGGGTAAACAGTTCCGTACGTTTTTTTCTGCCCATCAAAACAAAGTATTATATACCTGGTACGATAGAGCTGCAAATGCATATTCAAAACAGAAACGCGATTATGCAAATGAGTTTAAAAATTGTATTGAGAAAGATGAAAATGGTAAACCAACAGGTTGGAAGGTTGTGTTAATGTCTGTTGGTCAAGGTAATATTAATCATTCAGAAGAATATAACCTTATGAATCAAATGATGGGAGAAACAAACCCTAAGCTTCCTAAGCTGTATATAGATAAGTTTGAATGCCCACATCTTAGTAGTAGCCTTAAATTGGCGCCTCTTAAAAAAGACAGTAAAGGAAACATAAAGAAAGATAAGACTTCAGAAAAATTATCTATCAAACGCCTGCCATTTGAAAGTACTAACATGAGTGATGCTTTTAAGTACCTGATGTGCAGGCTTAAGTATCTAAGGTTAGCTAAGCACAGGCAGGCATCGTCTTCTATTGGTGGCATTGGCTTAATGTAATCAAATATCTTTTTATTTAATGTATCAATGGTGTGATTCCACCCAAAGTGGTGTGAAAATCATTTGTCATATATCCGCTTTTATAACATGTGAGTTTGCAAATTTTAAGCAGAGCGGGTCGCTCAACTTTCACACATTCTTTCTTTTTTCAAAAGAAACAAAAGGGTTTATATGCTTAATATGAATGTTTTAATAATTTGAACATTTATATTTAACCTCATTTCAGCCATTTTTGTGGCTACTTTTTCTTTATTTATCACCCTGTAAATAAAAAGTAGCAAAAAGAAAGCCGGTTCAACGGTATCTGCGATGCTTAATTAGTTTGGATTCCCCCTTCATAAAATCATGTAACAAGGTGCTTGCATTACGAGTTAATCGCAAATTGTAGGTATTGAAAAAAATACTTTTTACCACTTTGTTCCTTAAAGCCGTATTTATTTCTTCATCCTTTTCGAAGTGAAAAAATTTGGATTCACTTTCCGCAATGCTTTTATCGGTATTGCGCCTTCGGCGCTTTTGTTTTTTTCCTGATCTGCTTCGCAGGAGTTACTTATGATTTTTTACGGGGGGAAAATGTTTGGTTTTAATCCTTAAAAAACAGAAAAATAAATAATTAACAATTAAATTTTTTACAAATGAAAAAAGTAGAAGAAAAAGCATCCGAAAATGGCAGCACAACGGCAACAACCGAAAACAAAGTATTAACCCTTAACGAAAAAATTGAATTTTTTCGCAGAAAACAGGAACTCATTAACAGATTGGAAAACCTTAAAACATCTCAGGAAACTATTTGTAAGCAAATTGAAGAAATGCAAAACGAAACAGAAGCCGATGTTTTTTCAAGTGAAAATTTTGCGCTCAAATTTGTTAAAACTCGTTATTCGTCGGATACTGATGTTTTTAGATTTAAAAATCCGGTGATTATAGCCGACGTTTTGAATTTTATGATTGATAAAATCAATCTGAATATTGTAAATATTGAAAATGAAATAAATGCATAATTTAAATTGGGGGTATTCGTACCCCCAATTTTTAACTTTTAAGGTTTAAAAAATGGAAACAAATACTAAAATACAGGAAAAACGATTGGAATTGAGTAAATTAAGCAGACAAGCCGAAGATATAAGAGAAGGGCTAATAAGACAGGCACAGGAAGATGGCAAAGGTAATTTAGAGATTTTTTATGCCAGTTGTACTATTAATTATTTACTTTTAAACCATATATATGATACGCATGGAGCAAAAGAGTTTAAAACTTTTTGGCAATGGAAAAAAGAAAATGCAACCATAAAAAAAGGTTCAAAAGCATTTTTAATCTGGGGACAGCCAATTGAAAAAAATAATAAAGAGGATGCCACGGAAGAAGAAAAAGGCGATGAATATAGATTTTTCCCGTTATGTTTTTTATTTTCTGATAAACAGGTAGTTAAAAAAGAAGATAGAAAAGCAGTAAAGCATGAAGAAAAAGAAGAATCCCGGGAAGTTGTTTTAGTTGATGAATTTTTAGGTTAATAAGGAATAATATAAACTTTCTTTTATATATCGAGGCCAGGGCAAAACAATGCCCTGGCTTACTATGCCCCGACTTCTTTCGTTTGTACACCCGTCAAAAGAAAGAAGCAAAGAAAATCCCTGCCTGTGAGCCACATTGCTGTGGCTTTTTGTCCTTTTTCCAACAAAAAAGGTACTTTATTTTCGCTTCATGGAAATGGAAGAAATAAAATTATATGATGCAATTGCAGAAATGCGACGATTGACGGCTAACGGAGAAACATTCTCAATGACACACGCTACGTATAACCGCGATAAACGTAATACTAATGGTTTTCGTGCTGTACGCTGTGCAAGGCTAAGGCCGGCCGCAAAAGATGATGATGTTGTCAATGCCGATTTTAAACTTTTCTATTTTGATGAAGACGAAAAGCTGCCGCGTGTATGCTGGCAACCACTTATTATGTTTTTTAATGGAAAGAAAATTAAACTTTCATGAAAAAAATTAAACGAAAAGAAGTAGATGGCATAGGATTTATAACATCTGACGTTGGTAGTTATATGTACGAGATTGTGGGAGCTCAAAAGCTGGCACAACCCGGATTGTTGCCATTTTATACCAATACCCGCCGGCTCCTGCCTTTACGAATTGGGGAATTTGATATTATTCCTCATGGTGATCAGAATAATTTTCCAGACGAACTCCGGCAGGTGCTGGATGAAGCAAACCAGACACCGGAAATTCTTGATAAAAAAACCAATCTGCTTTGGGGCCAAGGACCGGCACTTTACCGTATAGTTTTTGAAAATGGAATACGGAAAAAATACTGGGATACGGATCCGGAAATTGAAGGTTGGCTTAAGAATTGGAACTATGAGGATTATCTACAAAAGACTATTGTAGAATTTCGTCATATGAATAGTCATTTTTCAAAATATGTATGCAATCGTGCAAAACGAATTGGTGGTAAAGGATTTATCAACAGATTAGAACATGTAAGTTGCGTATTTGCACGCCTGGAATGGAACGACAGACTTTCGGCATCGAAGCGGATAATTGTTGGCGATTATGATCAGCCATGGAAAAATGGTTTAATTGCGTTTCCTGTTTGGAACGAAAAAGATCCTTTTTTGTATGAGACTGCTATGAGATATAGCAATATGTATACATTTGCGTTGGATAATGATTATAGCCGACCGACATTTTTCGGATCGTTAAACTGGATAAAGTTAGAATCAAGTATTCCTAAACTTTTAAATAACTATAATCTGAATTCCGCTGCGCTTGCCTATCACATAAAAGTTCCAAAACTATGGTGGGATGAACAGGAAGAAGAGTTTAGGGCTAAATGTGAAAAAGAAGGAAAAGAGTTCACCGCCAAACTTTGGAAAGATTATCAGGAAAGTGTATGGGAGAAAGTAACCGATGCCCTTAGTGGTATTACCAGGGCAGGAAAATTGCTAACAACGACTACTATTTTTGATGAATTGGGAAATAATTATGTGGACTGGGTAGTCGACCCTATCGATAAAAAGGTTAAAAACTTTATCGACGCTCAAGTTAATATCAGTAAACATGCCAGCCTTGCCAATACTGCCGGACTGGGATTGCATCCGGCACTGAGCAACATCAGCGCTGATGGCAACCTCCCTTCCGGATCGGAACAGCTTTATGCCTTCAAACTATACCTGATGACCGGAGTCGATATTCCGGAATCAATTGTTTGCCGCGATATTAATAATGCCATTGCAGCTAATTTTCCGGGAAAGGACCTGAAAATAGGCTTTTATCACGATGTTGTTTTAACCGAAGAAGCAACTTCTCCAAAAGACAGAATTAAAAATCAGGGTTCAAAACCAAAATAGTAAGAATATGATTTTCAATAAAAACAATAACGGTAGCGCTGAAGTAAAAAAATTGCTTGGATTTATGTACAAATCCAACAAATTTGAAAATATTGAAACTTTTATATCTATTGCTGAACGTGATATGAAAAGAATTATATCAAAATCAGTCTTAGATGCTGCAGACAGCCATTATAATTCAGAAGATTATCTTAAACCAGATCAAAGCGATGAA
>Ga0183096_1002336_pt1 | contig 13246 bp, 12 predicted proteins | sample Biomet5_FD_127791 | JGI IMG/M metagenome (GOLD analysis project Ga0183096, IMG submission 127791) | Microbial communities from bioreactor (seeded with sewage sludge) at LBNL, California, USA - Biofuel metagenome 5 (version 2) (version 3) | ecosystem: Engineered > Bioreactor > Anaerobic >... | reverse complement strand
AGGTCGATAGGTGGCTATCCAAGGCTGCGCAGTGCCAATTCCGGGCCTTCGTGTCAGCTGTCTCGCACGGTTCTTCCGTGCAGGCGCCTTATGAGCGCCGGGCGAACCCGGCCACCTCATAACGGAGAACGCATTGACGCAGTCCCAGACCCAGCCGGAAGAGGCGACAGTACCGGCATTGACACAGGCCCCACTTCAAACATTTGGAGCCATTCGCGACACACGCTCGGATTTCTTTGGATATCAAAACCTCACAGTAAAGCAGTTTGCAGCGCGAATTAACGTACCGACTTCCTGGGTCCTTGAAAACTCAAACCCGGCAGTGTGCGATGATCCCATCCCACACCTCGCGCTCGGCAAGCGCAAGCGCTTTCAGTGGGCAGCCCACAGCTTGCCACCTGGATTGAACGACGCATTGTCTGCGCGTTCACGGCTGGAATTGCTAAAACGTCAGCTTTTGAATACGAGTACCTCGACAGCGCTCAACTTGCCGTGCGTCTCAACATCTCCGAATCATGGGTACGCGACCAAGTTCGCACACGCGCTACCGAACCAATTCCCCACGTCCGTTTCGGAAAGTATGTACGCTTTCGTTGGGGCAGCAAAGAGTTGGAAACCTGGGCAGAAAGTCGTATGTTTTCTGCGAACAACAGGACGGTGAGCCGGGCACATGGAAAGGAGACGATTCAGTGAAAAGAGCCCGACGTCACCAAAGAGGTTATGTTTTTCGCAAAGGAAGCTATTGGTATTTGCGGTATTACGACCACGAAGCCTGTCCAGATGGCACTTTGAAGCAAGTACAGAAGTGCAAGCAACTAGTGGAATTCGGAGGCGAATACCGCTCGAAAAGTGCGGTGCGAGTGCTTGCCGACGAGTTCCTCGCTCCGCTCAATAACGGGACGGTGTCACCGGCGAGCACGATGACGGTTAACCAATTCATAGAAAAACGGTACTTGCCGTTCATCGAATCACATAAGGAGCCGAGCACGTACAACGGTTACAAAAACGCGTTCAACCTGCACATCCGGAAGCACGGCAACATTGGGCTGCGCGAAGTTCGGACGTTTCACATCGAGCAAATGTTGGCTGATATTGCACGAGAGTTCAACACGGCGAAGACCACCATCCAGCACGATAAGCAGTTGCTCTCGGGCGTGTTCCGCTATGCGAAGCGACAAGGCATTCTCAACTCCGAGAATCCAGTACGCGATGCCGTACTCCCGAAGTACAAAGAAACAAAGGACACACACGCCTACTCTCTCGAAGATGAGCTCATGATGATTCGCATTCTTCCGGAGCCGGCATCGACGGTCGTTGCGTTGGCCGCGTTCACGGGCTTGCGCGAAGGAGAACTTCGTGGGGCGATGTGGGAGAGCTACACCGGCAATGAAATTCGTGTCACAAAGTCGGTGTGGCGCAAACACATAAAGGCCCCCAAGAGTAAGGCGAGCAAGGCCCCGGTGCCAGTCATTGCGCAACTTGCAGCGAAGCTCGATGAATACCACCAGCTCTGCGGTTCACCGCAAAGTGGATGGATGTTTCCAAATTCCGTGGGAAATCCACGCTGCCTGGACGAGCTTGCACTTGAAGTCATTCGGCCAGTATTGAAAAAAGCCGATATCGAGTGGCATGGCTGGCATGCTTTTCGTCGCGGACTCGCGACAAACCTGCATCGCCTTGGTGTACAAGACAAGGTGATTCAGGCTATTTTGAGGCACTCAAATGTGGGAGTGACCCAGCGCTGCTATATCAAAACCGCTGATTCTGATGTGGTTAGCGCCATGCAGAAGCTTGAATATGCAACCAATGTGCAACTGAGCGCTGTACGGGACAAATCGGAAGGTCGGCTTCCGACTATGTAGTAAATTTTAAGTAGTTTATTTTCAGCAGTTTAGGAGTGACTGGCGGAGAGAGGGGGAAAGAATTCCAACTCGCAGCCAACCTCTTGTGCTGCAGCCAGTTAGCTCTCGCTTAAAAAGGCGAAGTACCAGCAGAAGTACCAGCCGTGGCAGAGAATCGCCATCGAAGCACATGATAGGACATTCAAGGGCAACGACAAGGGCAAAGTCGAAGGCTTGGTCGGTTACGCGCGGCGTAACTTCATGGTTCCCATTCCGCACTTCAACAGCTGGGATGAGTTGAACGCGCATCTGGAGGCGGAGTGCAGGAAGCGCCGCCAGCGGCGGCTTCGTGGACACAGCGAGAGGATCGGCGAACGCTTCTAGCGTGACCGTGCGGCGATGCTGCCGCTGCCCGTCTCTCCCTACGAAGCCTGCGAAAAGATCTCTGCACGAGTGAAGTCGCTGTCACTGGTCCGCTACCGCGCTAACGATTACTCGGTGCCCACGCAGTACGGACACCGCCAGGTCTGGGTGAAGGGCTACGTGCATAAGTGGTAACTACCTGTATCAGCGACGTGATTGCCCGGCACGAGCGCAGTTCTGAACGCGAGGCGGTGGTCTTTGATCCGCTGCATTACCTGGCGCTGATCGAGCAGAAGACACGCGCGCTGGATCAGGCCGCGCCGCTGGCCAGCTGGCGGTTGCCGGAGTGCTTCGCCACGCTGCGCCGTCTACTGGAAGCGCGCCTAAAGAAGCACGGCAGCCGCGAGTATGTGCAGGTACGCTCCCGAACGTCGCCCCCTGGCCTGTCCAACTTTCAGCTTCCAGCAGCTATCCCCCTGAACTGCGCTGCGCGCCAGCGGGTCGGCTGCAGGCGACTGCGGCTAATCTATTCCTGAACCGGGATTGAGCTCGCCGCGCACGGGTTTCAGGTGTTTGGCCTCAATCGGAACGGAGTCTTTAAGGCGCTCCCGGGATGCGCTTTGTCTGTTATGTGTGATTGAGCAAGACGCGCTGCATGTCGCCATACTCAGGGCTGCCGACTTCCACTCGCCACGGAGTGTACCTTTGGTGCCAGCCAAATTTTTCGGCGCGGAGCCACTTGCGGAATGTGCGCGGTTTCACACCCGCCTCCTCCGCCATTTCTTTTGCCGTCGTGATGGGCATGTAGTTCTTCCTTGGTTCAGATGGCTTACTCACAGCGGTGTAGCCCAACCTGCGAATAGCCGGAAGCACCCAACCTGACACTGCGTGCGAAAGATTCTCCTCGGCCCAGATGGTTGTCCTCTGGGCTGTTGACTTTGCCGCCATTTGGCAGCTACCTTCACAGTTCCCTATCGACTGTTTGGCCGGCTTCGGGTTGTGGAATCAGAGCAAGCCTTGGTTTCAGGGCAAGAAACTTTTCGTGCCTGCTGACACGATTAACCAAAATCACGCATAGCTACTCTCCTTTAGCATCTCTGACCGGTATCCCACGACAATGTCATTCAGACACGCCATGGCAGCTATTGCTCAACGCAAGTACCTTCGCACTGTGAAGCCCTCATTTGCGCCCACCATGATTCAGCGTAGTGTCCCTGGGCGGCTAGCAATTCACTGTGAGTTCCTGATTCAATGACCCTGCCTTCACTCATCACGTGAATCATGTCGGCATGCATGGCAGTAGTGAAGCGGTGAGTAATCATAAGCGCAGTACACCCCTCCACCAATTTGCGGAACCTTTCCAGCCACTCCACCTCAGCCCAGGAATCCATCGCGCTGGTGGGCTCATCCAGAACGACAATATTCGCTTCGCGGAGATAGGCGCGCGCAAGTGCAATTCGTTGCCATTCACCAACGGACAGTTCGGCGCCACCAAACCACTTCCCCAACACGGTCTCGTAGCTTTGCGGAAGGCCCTCAATGAGGCTTGTGGCTCCAGCGGATTCTGCCGCGAACCTGAGACGGGAGGGATCATAATCCCCAGCGATGTTCCCCATTCCGATATTCTTGGCAACCGTTTCATGATAGTGAACGGGCTCCTGAAACAGGATTGCTGTACGTTTCCGCAAGTCCGTAATTTTGACTTCGCGCAAGTTCACGCCGTCAATGAATATGCCGCCGTCCTGTGGGTCGTAAAATCGGCAGAGCAGTTTGATCAAGGTGCTCTTCCCGGCGCCGTTGTGTCCTACAACTGCGATCGTGCTGCCTGCCGGTAACGTCAGGGAGAAGTTCCTCAGTGCCGGGCGCTCACTTCCGGAATAATTGAAGGTAATGTTCTCGAAGCGAATATCTTGTCGAAGAGGGTGCGGCACCGGCCGCGAATCAGGTCCATCGATAAGGTGGGGCTTTACAGCCAGAAGCTGAAACAAGTTGCTCAGAAAGAGCGTGCTTCTGTAAAGACGTCCGGCGCTTTCAAGCAGTGCTCTGAGCGACGTCTGCCCCTGTTGGAAAACCTGATAGCAAAGGACCAGATCGCCTAAGCGAGCGAGCCCTTGCATTGCACGAAAGAGCATCCATGCCATTCCACCCAGACTACCTGCCCAGGCAACCGTTCCGGCAATCAACTCCGCTTTAAGCTCCCTGCCTGCGAGAACGAGACGGCCTTTCCGGAGATGTCGCCCAATGCGCTGAAACGCGCCTTGGTGATAGGCTCCCAAATCGAAGGCCCGCATTTCCGCGGCATTGGCGCGCTCGGTCAGCATCCAATCGTAATAGCGGGACCGACGCTCGTGGACGGTATTCCTGCTGCGCCATCTGTGTTCCCGCATAACTTGGTGAACTACCAGGTGCAGTCCCGGCAATGTGCTAACAATCAGAAGAACAGGCAACCAGGGTGAATAAGCCACTAGCATCAGGGTTAGTGTCGCCAGCGAGATTCCATTCTGGACGATGCTGCCGCAGCTCTCCAGCAGGGCAATGGGTTGTGCGATCGCATCCACTCGGGCGCGATGCAAAAGATCGTACGACCCCGGACTTTCATAGAACTCAACGTCGAGAGCGAGTGCCTGAGCGTGGATAAGCATCTGGATACGATTCTGGACCAACTCCGTCTGTGTGCTTCGTACCCAATTCAGCAGGCTGCTTAGTACAAATGTGAACATCCCCAGGAGCGCAATCAATCCAAGCGGAATCCAAAGCGGGGCGAAAGCAGCTGTGCTTCGGCTCGCCAGGGCCACAGTCAGGCGATTGATGCTCAAGCGGATCAAGGAAACCAGAGCGGCGGGCAGAAAACCTTGCAGCACCAGAAGAACCGCCCATGCAACGGTCCAACCGCGGCCTGCTTGCCAAACCAAACCAAGGCCCCGCTTCATCAGCGGCAGGCAACGTGACAACTCCTGAATGGCTCTTCTCATGCGATTTCGAAAAGGCCCCGAGGCAAGGAATGCGGGAAAAAGGTAATTTGCAGGCGCGAGTTCAGTACGTTTTCGCTCATGAAACCCGAATCAAATGTCATCGTACAAAGAAGCCAATCTCAACGCAGTTATGGGCTTCCGGATAACCAGTAACCTCTATGCCACAAGCATCCACCCATGCGTGGTTATTGCGAGGTTCTTGGCTTGGCCTACGAGAAGCGCCGAAATGCACTCGCCCTGAGATTCCGCGGCGACGCAGCATCTGCCATGCAGCAAGGGCGCGCGGGAGACAGACAAGCCGCAGAGGCAACACCAGAGCAGCACGATTGATCGCCCAGGAGATTGATCGCGCGACGACCGGCCCATCTGCAGGCGCCGAATTTCGAAATTGATTCGGCGCACCCCCCCCAGGTGGATGGAGACGCCCAATGCGGTGCCCGATCCAAGAAAATGGGACAAACCGGATTACCATGCGCGCCAGAACAAGCCAGATGGCGGCTTCAAAGATCAGTGCGCGCCGGTCTCGCGGCAATCTTCGGAACCTATGCCAAAATTGGCGGATCGACATCGATAGCCTTTCGCAAAAACAACTGATCGAGAAAAGCCAGCACCTCAGGGCGTACAGTCTCGGGCTGGATGTCAAATTCGGATGCCAATGCATTGCACAAATCGGGAACGGTGCACGGATGCTCCAGCAGTTCCCATATCCGGCCACCGGAACCCGACAGGTTCAGGTAAAAGTTGCTTTCGGCGTGCATCATCATGAGATCGTTGTCGATCCACGCCGTCAACCAGCCATCGGCGCGAACAATGACGCTGTTGTCGTTCATCGGCACATAATATCGTGAATTCATTTGTGACAGCTATGATTTCGATCCGGCAATTACCGGTTGATCGTGGTGAGCGGTTTCCAGCAGGTTGGCGGTTTCATCCAGCCGCTCAAGCACACGCGGACGCCGCAACAGATACACAGGCACAGACGAAGCCAGCGCGGTAATGTGACGAAACAACTGGCCATGCAGCCCGAGATTGCGCCCCATCCATCCACGATGGGCTTGGCTATCCAACAACAGGAAAGCGTCTTTTCCCTTCTGCAAAGAACGCTCCACTTTGTCCCCGGATGGCGACTCCAGTGCATAGACCGCTGCAACAGGAACGGGACAGCTGACGACAGCGGTTGAAGAGAAAGCTGTCATTCCGAAATGCCCTTTCGTGCCCGATGCCGCGCGGCTGTACGTCATTGCTGCTCCTAATTCAAAGTTGGAGATAGCATCCGCCAACAGCTTGACTCGTGGGAATGCAGGCCACAACAACGGTCGCCCGGGAACTTTCGTGTCAATTGCGCAAACATCGTCGCAGAGCAACGGATGGCCGCGCCGAGCCAGGGCTGTTGCCAAAGTCGATTTCCCCGAGCCGCTCGGTCCCGACAGTATGACCGCGGATCCGTTCAAAAGAACACTGGCGCCGTGAAGCGGAAACAGCCCGCGCTTGTAGCAGAGTACCGCGAGGACCGAGCCGTATAGAAAATTTCGGACTAGGAGCGGGTCACTGCTTCCTTCCATCTGAATCGTAACCCGATGTTCAGCGGCATGGAGATGAAAGCCGGCAACGCCAGGTACTCGCAGAAGTACGTCTTCTTCCTCGGTAACAGCGAAATGCGAAATTTCGCCAGTGTCAGGAAGTGCTCCGAATTGAATTCTGAGAGTCTGCTCTTTCGGAACCGTTGCGCTCCATGCGGACAATTCCGGCAGCTCCATATCGGAAAAGACTTTCCATCCGCAAAGCACATATGGGCCAAACTGTAGCGACATAAAACGTATTTTAGACTAGGGTATCCCGATAAAAGAGACCTATCCCGCTAGAAGAAAGAAGATTTGCACGAGAAGGGGACTTGTTCACTTTGAGAGCTTGTTTCAAAATAGTTTTTGAAAGGGTATCTGAGCGACGACCAAGCAGTTAAAGAAGACTATTCTGAAGCAGCCTTTTGAGCAGTTACATCCGGCATAGAGGAAAAGAGTGTTCCATCTTCGAGCCGGCGCAGAAAACGTCCCAGGGAAAACGCCCGCATTAGTCTGTCCCAGTATTTCGGTTCGCCAAATTCCGCAATCTTAGTTTCGGACCACTTCATCATCTGCTCTATGCTTTCTAGATCCAGGGCGCGTACCACGAGCTCAACTTCCTTCATGCGGGTGAGCTCGGCAAGCGCCTCCTGGCGTTCCGTCTGGAAGTGGAATCGAAAATCCGCTGCCTGAAGGCCCCGTCGCCGCTCCAGGCGCACGAGGTCTGGCAACCGTCCGGCCATGGCATTGCGGATCAGCGATCGTGGCACTCCCCCTTCGCAAAAGTACTCGACAGGAACAGAAAAGCAATAGCTCACAACCTGCGGGTCGATGGTTGGATCCGACATTGATACGCCAGTCAAGTGTCTGAACGCCGTCATCGCCGGTCCGTAGTCGGTCATACGCAACTGCAGAACGCGTGCAGATCTGCTATCCAGGCGATGAAATATATCCTCGCTCGTCATGTTCACGCCATGCGCCCGAGCAAACTCCGGCCGTATTGTCGAGTATTTGTGAATCGCGCCACGGTCGCCCCTCCAGCGTTCGAGAAGATGATCTACCGAACTGGGCATCCATGGGCGGAACAAATGACGCGCAACACCGCGCCAGCGCAGTACTCCCTGCCTATGCATATCTCTCGCCACTCTTGCCGCCGTTACGAGACGACCTTCCATTGAAAATGTGGAGAGCGCGTGCAAGGTGCCGTCGTAGCTGCTGGTTAGGTTCCCGGCCGCACCGGTCAGAATAGTGCGTACACCTCGGCGGCGGGCCTGCATATTGATCTCATAAATCCACGCGTAATTCGGGGCGGCGATAATAGGCCGGCATTTCGCGGAACTGGCGCAGTCGATCATGGAAAAAACCGAATGGCTCCCATGGCGGATAACGACATGATCCAGGTTCCTATACATCTCCGTCATTGAGGAGGCATACGGTCCTTCGTCGCAGAAGCGGCCGGGACTCGTAACACGGTGTTCCGGAATCGCCGTGAACGCGAATATCCGGCGGCCTTCTTTTTCCAGAAGTCCGGCCGCAAGAGCGGTTACGCTGGAGCTATCGAGACCGCCGCTCAGGTGCACTCCCGGAGCGGAATTCCGTGGCAGGCGCTCCAGCACCGCGCGTTCCAGTACCTCCCGCAGCCCATCGGAATACTCACGCGGATCCCTTAGACCGAGAATTGGCGTATTTTCCGGCCGCCAGAAGAAATTCAAAACTACGCGACCGTGCTCGAAGAGCAGCATTTGACCGGGCTTCAAGCCATAAATTCCTGCGAAAAACGTGTCATTATCCGCTGTCGGCTGCAGCGCCAGCCAATTTGCAATCCGCTTTTCATTGGGCCACATCCGCAGGTTCTGCCGTGTTCGGAGAACACTGATATCGCTGGCAAAGGAAAATTGTCCGCCCAGCTGCGTATAGTAAAGAGGGCTGTAGCCGGACGGGTCGCGTCCCAAAAGGAGGCGCGGGAATTCACTGTCCCAAAATGCAAAGGTAAAATCCCCGTGCAGATAGCTCGGGAAGTCGATGCCCCATCGTCTGTAAGCATGAAGCAGAAGCGCTGCCTGATTTACTGGCTCTGTACGGAGCCGAACGGCCAAGTCGGCGGCATTGAATAACCTGCCACTCAGCACGACACCCTGCCCGCCGGAGATAGCACTCTCGGCTCGCGCCTCAATAATCAGACGGCCGTATTCCCATCGATGCGTCGAGATATGTGGAACATTCCCCGGCAGGTCCGCCGCGAAACCCATGTCTTCAGAGGTCAGAGGACCATCGGTTACTTTGCCAAAGAAGGCTTCAGAGTCCTGAATGCTGTCGCTCTCAGACATATTCTCTTGACAGGTATTAACTCAACATTTGCCTGAATTGGGAGTATAGCAGAGCGGCTCACGCCAGAATTTCTGGGCGCAATTTCCGATCGTTCTTGCAGGTTTGCCGCCGCAAGTAACCCTCCGATTTGCACTTATCTGTTCTCTCCGGTGGTTAGCCCCGCACTCAGATTTACTGCGGCGCAAATGAGTGCTTGACTCGGGCTAAATGAGGTATTTAGCCTAGAGCAGTGTTACTGTAACTCTGATCTCGGAGGCAGCATGAACGCAGTTCGTTCTCAATCCCTTTCGCAGAAAACTGAATCGACGGATCGCAAACCCTGGGAGACACCGCAGATCAAGGTCTTCCCTGTCAATGAAACTGAGAGCGATTTTATTGCCGTAACGGATGGCACAAGCTTCTTTTCATAGAGTACATATTCGCGCGTTTGTTGCATGACAACGCGCTCCAGGACTTTGTCTGAAAAAATTCCGACAGGCTCCTAGAGTCTGCGCGTGTTTGGGACCGATTCAACTATAGCCGATGTCGATTTCGACTTTTTGCGGTATTGTCTCAGCTCGGTCCGGAGTCCAGTTCGGGACGAAAGTGGATGGAAGTCCGCCTTTTGATCAGGTCTGTGAGCTAGGCGGGTATCATCTCGCACTTCAAGGACATTGCCCCCGGGCACTTGCAGAAGATTGCGGCGTTCTGCTTGCCGGCAGGATCTTCAATGCAATAGGTCTGGTTGCGCGGCTCGATGCCAGACCAGAGTCCGAACCGGAGCTTCTTCTTCGCGCCTACCGCAAATGGGGTGCTGGGTTCCCTAAATATCTTGAAGGCGAGTTTGCCTTTGTCCTCTGGGATCGTACTGCGTCTCGTGTCCTGTTGGGCTGCGGATCAGGGTGCCAAAGCGTGCCTCTCTTCTATTCGCATCAGGATGGAGTTTTTCGCTTTGCCCGGAGTCTTCGTCAGCTGGTGACGGAGATGGGCGTAACCCCACGCATCAGTGAAGATTACGTTGCCCGATGGCTTGCCGCAACCTGTGTTGGAAGTGATTGCACCTTTTTCGAGAAAGTTTTCCGTGTTATTCCAGGAAGCGTCGTTGCCTTCGAGCGAGGGTGCCTTACGCAAGACGTATACTGGCAACCGGAAAAGACCTCCCTGCTTTATCTGCACGACCCTCGGGAATATTCCGATGGACTTCGGGAAGCGCTCAGCAACGCTGTCCGGGATCGCCTGCCAGATCGTAGTGTCGGTTCACAGTTGAGCGGTGGGCTGGACAGCTCCACCGTGACCTCCTTGGCTGCCGAGGTACTCCAAAGCAGGAACCGCCGTCTCTTTGCTTTTACGGCAGTTCCACGGCATCCCGTGGACAACATTGCAGGACGTTTTTGCGATGAAGGCCCGGCCGCCGCATCGGTTGCGGACAGGTGGCCAAATGTGGACCATGTCCTTGTTCGTCATGGGTGCCACTCCGTCTTTTCGTTGATGGACCTGTTTGGCTCGGAGCAACTGGAGCCAATCTTGAATCCGGGCAACTACGATTGGACCTACGAAATTTGCCTGCAAGCTCGGCAACGGCAAGTGGATATCGTTCTTAACGGAGATTCCGGAAACATTAGCGCTAGCTTTGCCGGCCAATGGGCACTGCGTTCACTCGCCGCAGAACAACGATGGATGGATTTAGCACGTCTTGCTAAGGCGATGCACCGCAACGGTGGTCGTCGTTGGCTGGGTATTGCGAATGAAGTACTTGGGTTATGGATTCCGCTGGAAATTCGCAAACTGCTGAATGCTGGACGGAGAGGATCTTATGGTTTGTTCCAGTACTCTCTGATCCGGCGCGAGTTCGCCCGTGATCACGGTCTGGATTCTACGTCTTTGGAACAGGATCTTGAACACCTCGACAGCAGGTCGCTGCGGACTCGCTACCTGCGCAGGCCTGATGCCGGAGCCACAGATGATGCGTTCCGGAAACTGACCGGTGTTTCGAGAGTCGACCCACTCGGAGATCGTCGGGTGATTGAATTTTGCCTTTCCGTGCCCATCGAGAATTACTGCGAAAACGGGGTGCCCCGTTCTCTGATTCGCAATGCGATGATTGGCAGGCTGCCCGAGCAGGTCCGTACCGAGAGCCGCAAAGGGCTGCAAGCAGCGGATTTCTCCATTCACTTTGCGAGGGAAAGAGCAGAGGCCTTTGCCGAGATGGAACGCATGAAGAAAGTCGACCTTGCCGTCCGGGCATTGGACCTGGAAAAGTTGGAACAAATGATGCGATGGTCCGATACGCAGATTGCAGCGCATGGCGGAATGGCGGGTTACTGGCCGAAGGTTCTGCGCGCCCTCTCGCTCGGACGCTTTCTCCGCCGCTTCGAAGATGGAACGCTATTTGCCCAGCCAGAAAAAGACGCTGACCTCGCCATCGCAGGAAGCTAAGTTGCGGTCTAAATGTGGGCAGGTTGTGCCGGTTCTTCACTCTGTCCGCGAACGTGCAACATTTTTCACCTACAGGTTAGCCCGGCAGCACATCAGACGATGAAGTGCGATGCCTGAGCAAATGCCTGATTATCCAAGAAAATGGCCGTAGGATTGGATATAGAAAATGGAGGGCGGCAGGCAAGCGTACAATCTGCGGGTCGTCCGCGCCGGTGGAATCAGAACGCAGTTGTGCAGACAGGTAGCGCCAATCGCTTCGGAGCAAGTAATGGGACAACTTGGAACGAGCAGATCGGAAACTGAGACTTTCCTGAACCGACTCGCAACACAGTTCTTTCAAAGCGAGATGTGTGAGCGCCCTTTCTCGCCAGCCTGGAGCGGTGCTCCTCTTCAACGGCAGCTCCCCCAGAAGAGACGAACTAAGTTGTATCCCTTCTAGCACTGGGATGGTAATGCCGCAGTCTTTGGCAGCTTGCAGCAACCGCTGAATATCCTGCTCCGTGGCCTGCGTGAGCAAAGCACCGATATCCACAAGCCACTTGAGCCGGAACCAGCTATGCATCGCCCCATGAAGGCACAAGTACAGAATGAGCTCCTGACGCTTCAGCGAAAGGAGGGAGTTACCACCAACCGGAACTGGTTCCCAATGCTCAGGTCCAAATGCTTCGTTCAGCACGGGGTTGATAAACATGTGGGCGTGCAACTCCACACGTATTCCGCTGTTATGGTGGACATACTCAATGTGCTTGTTGTGCCGAAACCGTGCCCTAATTTGATCATCCTTAGTCAGCCGCTCTGCTGGCGTGGCGCCATAGTATCCCGCGCTCGTCAGTGTGCTGGAAGCGAGTACCACGGACTCTGGTGGAACCAGCAGGTCAATGTCCCGACTGTGGCGCTGACTTAGGCCACCGTAAACAACGATTGCGAGCGGCACGCCCTTCAGGAACTTGACCGTGATTCCGGCGTTCTCCAAAAGACGCGCAATTCTCACCGATTCAGTGGCCAATCGCAAATTCTGGCGCGCCAGTAAGGCCGCCCTCTGTGCGATGTCCTTCCTGACAAGTTCTGGAACTGCATCGGCCGGCAAATGGCTTAGCGCATGATGAACGAGTCCCGTTACCCTGTGTCTTTCTGTCAAACGCAGGAAATGAAACCAGTTGAGCTCGGGCTGCAGAGCGCGAGCCACGCGCTCTGTGCGCTCGTTGGAATGCGGCCAGAGACAACATGCAAGTAAAAGACGGAACTCCAGTGAAAATGCAGACAACGCAGTTCCTCTCATTTCATTAGGCCGCTCCTAAAAGATTGACACGTGGACACCATTCTAATCAATCACACGGAATCTGAATCAGTCTCCGATTGAGCGGCTTGTGCTTCCAGATAATGAGCTGTCTGCGCGCGTCCTGAGCGTTAGGAGCGTAGGTCACTAGGGCGTGTTAACACTATCGAAGGACTTCGACGATTAGGGCGAAGTTGAGGAACGCAAGGAAGACAACGTCGAGTTTGTCGAAGCGGGAGAAGATACGGCGGAATCCCTTGAGCCGCCTGAAGAGCCGTTCAACCTCGTTGCGCCTGCGGTACATAGCTTTGTCATACTGCCACGGCTCCAAGCGGTTGCTTTTCGGCGGAACTACCGGAATAAAGCCGAAATCCAGCGCCAGTTGACGGGTTTCATTGTCTTCGTAGGCGCGATCCATGAGCAGGTACACGGGCGCGGGCAGCGGTCCGATGCCGCCCAGAAGCTCGCGTCCCTTCTTGGCGTCGGAGGCCT
>Ga0183096_1002330_pt1 | contig 13270 bp, 8 predicted proteins | sample Biomet5_FD_127791 | JGI IMG/M metagenome (GOLD analysis project Ga0183096, IMG submission 127791) | Microbial communities from bioreactor (seeded with sewage sludge) at LBNL, California, USA - Biofuel metagenome 5 (version 2) (version 3) | ecosystem: Engineered > Bioreactor > Anaerobic >... | reverse complement strand
CAGCACCCCACCCATGTGGTAGTGGGCGGCCGGACGGATCGGCAGCAGATCGCGGGTCGGATCCAGCCCGGCCTCAGCGGCAGTGGCGTAGATCGAGCCGAACAGCGAGGCGAATCGCTCGCCGGGGTTCTTGGTGGCGTCCAGGAAGACACGATGACCGGCCTGCAACTGGGCCCATTCGGCCCGCGACACCACATCGCGAGCCGACAGCGGATTGCGCAGCACCCACTCGCCGTTCTCGTTGACCAGGATGGCGCCCTCGCCGCGGACGGCCTCGCTGACCAGCGGCATCGGGTCGATGCCGACATCCAAGGCGGTCGGGTGGAACTGCACCATTTCGATGTCGCGCAGCACCGCACCTGCCCGATGAGCGAGAGCCAGGCCTTGGCCGCGAGAAGAGAGTGGATTGGTGGTGTGGCTGAACAGGCCGCCGATTCCGCCGGTGGCGAGCAGCACGGTGTCGGTGTGCACCTCGAAGGGGCCGTCCGGGCCGTCCACCAGCACGCCGTAGACCGCGCCGTCCCTGGTCAGCACGGCCAGCGCGGGGGAGTGATCCCACAGGGCCACCGACGGCAGCCGACGGGCCTTCTCCACGACGGTCTCCAGCAGTACCGCTCCGGTCCGGTCGCCGTCGGCGTGGACGATTCGGCGCCGGCTGTGCGCACCCTCCAGGCCCAGCCGCAAGGCGCCGCCGGAGTCCCGGTCGAAGCCGGCACCCAGCCCGGTCAGCCAGGCGACCGCGTCCGGTGCTGCTGAGGTGATGGCCGAGACCACGCTCGGCTCACACAGCCCGGCTCCGGCGGCCAGTGTGTCGGAGGCGTGCAGTTCGGGATCGTCGTCCGGGCCGACCGCGGCGGCCATACCGCCTTGCGCCCAGCCGGTGGAAGTGCCGGTGGAGACCGCGCCGGCGCTGAGCACGATGCACGGCTGCGGGCTCAACTCGATCGCCGCACTGAGGCCGGCCAGTCCGGCTCCGATGATGACCGGGCAGCCGGCCTCGATGCTGCGGGTCACTTCGCTGCTCCGATCGCGAGCATCCGCTCCACCGAGCGGCGGGCGGCATCGGCGACGTCTTCGGGGACGGTCACCTCATTGGTCATCGTCTCCAGCGCATGCCGGATCGAGCCGAGCGTGTTGCGCTTCATGTGTGGGCACAGATTGCAGGGTCGGACGAAGTCGACCTCGGGGTAGAGCTGGGCGACGTTGTCGCTCATCGAGCATTCGGTGATCAGCGCCACCTGCTTCGGCGCCTTGGCATCGACGAACTCGACCATCTGTGCGGTCGAGCCGGCGTAGTCGGCTGCGTCCACGACCTCTGGCGGGCACTCCGGGTGGGCCAAGACGGTGACGCCGGGGTAGTCGGTGCGGATCTGGGCGATGTCGAGGGGGGTGAACCGCTCGTGGACCTCGCAGGCTCCCGGGTGAGTGATCACCTCGACGCCGGTCTGCCGAGCCACATTGGCGGCCAGGAACCGGTCGGGGATCATGATCACCTGCGGCACTCCCAGGCTCTCGATCACCCTCACCGCAGTGCCCGAGGTGCAACAGATGTCGGACTCGGCCTTCACCGCAGCCGACGTGTTCACGTAGGTGACCACCGGAACTCCGGGGTGCGCGGCGCGCAGCGCCCGGACATCGGCCGGCGTGATCGACTCGGCCAGCGAGCAGCCCGAGCGCAGATCGGGGATCAGTACCGTCTTGGACGGGTTCAGCAGCTTGGCCGTCTCGGCCATGAAGTGCACTCCGGCAAGGACGATCACGTCCGCGTCCACTTCGGTGGCCTCGCGAGCCAGCGCCAAAGAGTCGCCGACGATGTCGGCGACGCCATGGAAGATCTCCGGGCGCATGTAGTTGTGCGCGAGGATCACGGCATTGCGTTCGGCTTTCAGCCGCAAGATCGCCTCTACGTCGTCGGCCATGGTCGCCCACTCGGCGCGGGGCACGACGTGACTGACTCGTGGGTAGAGGTCGACAGCCTTGCTGGTCATGGGATCCTTCCGTCCGGCAGCCTTATGCTACAACTGAGCAAAAGGCTCCGTCCGTTTTATTCCAGTACCTGGAAAGTCAGCGGCCCCGACTGATCGGCAGCTTGGTTCCGGCCACTTGGCGCTCGGCCAGCACCTGGCGACGGAATCGGTAGAGCCGGGCGGGGCGTCCGCCAGTGTCGGTGAGCTGGCCGCCGGTCTCTTCGACAAGAGCCTGCTGCTCGATCATCCGCCGGAAGTTCTGGGTGTGCACAGCGTGGCCCGATAGCGCCTCGACGCAGTCCTGCAACTGGCGCAAGGTGAAGTCCGAGCGCATCAGCTCGAAGACCACCGGACGGTAGCCGATCTTGGCGCGCAGCCGGGCGATTCCGGTGGCCAACACACGCCGGTGGTCGCCGGCCATCCGTTCCCCGGGAGCCAGCCTGGACGGATCAGCGATCGGCGACTCCGGCACCAGTCCTGCCTCATAGAGCAGTTCGTAGCGGTTCAAGATCAGCTCTGGACGCCAGGGATGTGGGCTGAGGCCGAAGCTGATGTCGATCCGCTGTCGCCGCTGCCGCCGCAGTTCGGGCTCACTCTCGGCCCACGCCAGCAAGACCGGAACCATCGGGTCCAGGTGATCAGAGGGGAGGCCGCGGCGGTCCTCCCAGCCGAACAGCTGGTACCAATTCGTCCAGCCGCCGATGCCGGACTGGCCGGCCGTGGTCAGCCCGAGGTAGGAGACCGAGATCGGACGTCCGCCCCGCTCGTCGCGATCCAGGTCGGCGAAGGTGTACAGCTGCTCGAGGAAGCCCAGGCGCAGTCCGGTCTGCTCCTCCACCCAGGCACGGGTGGCTGCCTGCAGCGAACGGTGGCTGGGCAGCAGTGGGCCGGCCGGCAGTCGGGGAGGTTCGCCCAGGGTGAGCACGGTGGGGGAGCCGTCCCGCATGGCCACGACGACGGCGAGCAACTCGGCGCTCACCTGGTATCCGCTCATCGGCCGACCTCCCTTCGCGGTCAGGATAGCGGCGCGCCCGTCGGTGGGTCTGGTGGGCGTTGTTAGGCTCAAGCCATGAATCGAGTGTGGCGCTCACTGCTGGTCCTGGTGTTGTCCTTCGGGTGGCTGGCCGCGGTGCCGGTGACCGCTCATGCCGATGATTCCGACGACCGGGTGACCGACTACAAGGTGGTGGCCACCTTCGACTCGTCCGGGACGGCGGCGGTGCAGCTCACCTTGACGGTGGACTTCGGTGACACCGAAGGGCACGGCCCCTTCCTGGTCTTCCCGCTGCGCCAGGCGATCGAGGACGACCTGGATCACTGGCGAATGATCGACGTCACGGTGGGCCAAGTCACCAGCCCGAGTGGAGCAGACACCACGCTGGCCACCGACGAGTCCGACGGCAATCTGGTGATCCGGGTGGGCAGTGAAGGCCGGACCTTCACCGGCGTGCAGACCTACCAGGTGGACTACACAGTCAGCGGGCTGATCGCAGCCAACCAGGCGCAGTCCGGCCTGGACGAGGTGAACTGGAATGCGGTGGGCGACGGCTGGAAGATCCCGATCGACCGCGCCGAAGTGACCCTGGTCGGCCCGGCGAACGTGACGCAGACCGCCTGCTTCTCCGGCAGCCTGTACGACACGCCATGCCAGAGCGCACGTACCGGGACGGCGGCGACCTTCTCCGCCGACGGGCTCGACCCCGGCAACGGGATGCAGGTGGTTGCCGGCTTCCCGGCCGGCACCTTCACCAATGTCGAGCCGCGCTACACCAAGCGCTACACCGTCCAGAACATGTTCCCCCTCACCCCGTTCACCGGGGGGGCCACCGCACTGCTGAGCGTTCTCGGCCTTGGTCTGCTGATCAAGCGGACCCGACGCCGTGACGAGGTCTTCGTCGGGCTGACCCCCGGTGTCGTGCCAGCGCCGGGCCAGCAGGCAGTGGTGGGTGCTGATGACGGCGGCGCGCCGGTAGCGGTCGCTTTCACCCCGCCCGCGGACGTCCGTCCCGGAGAGGCGGGGACGCTGCTGGACAGCGTCGCCGACGATCGGGATGTCACCGCGACCATCGTCGATCTGGCAGTGCGCGATCAGTTGCAGATCACCCAGACCGCGCCGAAGGAATGGACCTTCGTCCGCCGCTACAACTCTGGGGACCAGCTGGCCAATTACGAGGAAGAGCTCCTGGAGCGGCTGTTCGGCGGTGGGAACCGGGTGACCACCCAGGACCTGCGGGATGAGAGCTACGCCGGAATGCTCACCGAGGTTCGGGGCAGCTTGTACCAGCGGGTTGTCGACCTGCAGTGGTATCAGGCCAACCCATCCCACGTGCGCGCGGCGGCCATCGGCGGCGGCATCGGCCTGATGGTGCTCGGTGGCGGGATCGGCTTCTTGGCCGGCTTCCTCGGCTGGGGCCTGATCGGACTGGCCGGGGTGATCGTCGGTGCCGGCGTGCTGGCGCGCAGCAACCACTTCGGGCGACGCACGGCGACCGGCTCTGCGGTGTTGGCCCAGACCAAGGGCTTCGAGCTCTACCTGACGACCGCCGAGGCCGACCAGATCAAGTTCGAGGAGGGCATCGACGTGTTCTCCCGCTACCTGCCCTACGCGATCGCCTTCGGTGTCGCCGATCGCTGGACGAAGGTCTTCCAGCAGTTGGCCGACCAAGGTCGCTACACCTTCAACCCCTACTGGTACGCCGGCTATGGCTTCGTGCCGCGGCTGGACGAGCTCGGCTCCTCGCTGAGTTCGCTCGGCTCGACGATGTCCAGCTCGCTGCAGGCGGCGACCGCCGCGACCAGCGGTGGTTCCGGCTTCTCCGGTGGAGGCGGCTTCGGCGGAGGTGGTGGCGGCACCTGGTGAGGATTGCCGCCACCGCCGACTCTCTCCGGCGCATCGGTTGGGACGGCATGGCTAGGCTGTGCCCGGCCGTACCCGACCAAGACAGGACGACATGACCCTGCTGCCATTGTCCGTACCCGGAGTCCGGTTGTTCGAACAGAACATCGGCTTGGGCATCCTGATCGTGGCGATCGCTTCGCTCGCCTTCGCTTCCGGAGCGACGATTCAGCATCTTGCGGTCGGTCGGACGGTCACCGCTGGTGCCGACAACCGCTCAATGAACCTGCGGCAGCTGATCAGCCTGCTGCTCAACCCCCGCTGGCTGCTGGGGCTCGGCATTGTCGCCTTCGGGGCGAGCATGCACATCGTGGCGCTGATGATGGCCCCGGTCACCGTCGTCCAGCCGGTCGGCATTCTGGCTGTGCCGTGGTCGGTACTGCTGGCAGCCAAGATCCACGGCTTCAAGCCCAATCGCCAGATCTGGGCGGCCGTCGTGTTGACGATCGTCGGGATCGTGGTGTTCACCCTGATCTCGGCCAGCTACGCCGCTCCCGACGTTGAGCTGCCGCCGACCCTGATCATCGTGTTCTGTGTGGCGGTCTATCTGATCGGGGCCGCGCTCGGGTTGATCGGCGCCTTCGGGCCCGCGCGAGTGCGCTGCCTGGCGTGGGCCACCGGCGGCTCATTCTTCTATGGGCTGTCCTCTGCGCTGGTGAAGACCACCTCCGAGCTGGTGGCTGCCGGTGACTACCTCAACCGTCCGCTGTTCTGGGTGGTGGCGAGTTTCCTGCTGTGCAGCTACCTCATGGGGGGCTGGATGGTCCAGCAGGGCTATGCCAACGGTCCGGCCGAGATCGTCGTCGGCTCGATGACGACCACCGATCCGATCGTGGGCGTGACCTTCGGCATGGTCGTGCTCGGGGAGGGTGTGCTGCTCACCTGGGCGCCGTCGCTGGGAATGCTGGCCTCGGGGGCGGTCGCCATCGCCGGCGTCGTCCTGCTCTCCCGCTTCCACCCCGAATCGCACAAGTATCTGACCCCGGCCTCCGCCGAAGCCGGCGATCCGCTCCCTGTTGCGGACGAGTCGGCGACGGTCTAGCCCGAGATCGGCAGCGCGGACAGCTGTTCCTGCAGTCCAGTGACCAGAGCCAAAGTGCTGTCCCCGCGCTCGGCGTTGAAGCGGACCCAGCCGAGCACTTCCTTGCCCTCGCTGATCGGCTGGAAGTCCAGCGATGGGGTCTGAGCCGACGCCTGAGCCGGAGTCCGGGATGTCCCGGCGGAGTCGATCACGTTCAGTGCGTAGTCGAGAGTGCCCGTGGTCACCTTGATTCGGATCAGCACTTCCAGTCCGCTGGCGTCCCACTGGTGCCGAACCACCTCCCAGCTCCCGGCCGGATCGCCGCCGGGGGCAATGAATGGCTGGCGCGGATCGGGGGTACTGCGACCGCTGGGTTGGCTGCTCTGGCCCGCCGAGGGTGCCGCCGAAGCGCTGGACGATGGTGGCGTGCTCGGCCGCATGGTGGTGCTGTAGATGATCAACGCAGCGATCAGGGCCACGGCGACGCCGGCCAGGATCGGCCACGGCGAGCGGGTCGGGGCGAACTGCTCGACCTGCACCTTCGGCAGTTGGCTCGTCCCCGGGCCGATCGGTGGCAGCGGGGCCGGTGCACCGCGGCTGGCGTAGGAGGCGTCGTCGCTGGCAGCGAGCGGGGCCGGGCTCCAGTCCACCGGAGGCCGGTGGTCCTGCGGCTCGGGTGCAGCCGGCGGCATTGGCTGGTTCGACATCGGGGCAAGGCTACCCGGTTCAGCTTTCGGATCGGCTGTGGACCGGTGGGCCCCGACACGGTCGCCCTGTGGATCTGTGACTGCGGACGGCGTTGCGGCCGACGGTGAACGGGTATGAGCATCCCGCAACAACAGCCCCGGCTTTCGGTGCGCAATCTGGACGACCTGGTCGGCGTCGTCCCGTACCTGATCGGCTTCCACCCGCAAGAGTCCTTGGTGGTGTTGATCCTCAGCGAGGGTCGCGTCGAACTCACTGCACGAGTCGATCTGGCCCCGATCTCCGACCCGTCCGCTCTGGCCGACTTCTGGATGCGCCTGGATCTGCGCTTCCCGCTCGCCGAGCCGTGGTTCTTGGCCTTCAGTCAGAATCGCGAGCTTGCCTGGTCGGTCCTGGACCGCTGCGTCCTGTTGGTCGGTGAACACCGGCTGGGCCGGGTGGTGGCCGTTCTCGGTGATCACTGGGAGGCCGACCTGCCCGGTGGCCCGACCGGTGCGGTGCAGGCCAGTCCCAGCGCGGCCGAGGCGGCGCTGCTCGGCCTCCCGGCCCGAGCGTCACGAGCCGAGTTGGCCGCACTGGTGGCCGGTCCGGACGACGCGGCGGTGGACTCTCTGGTCGAGCGATTCGCCGCGCAAGCCGAGTTCCTGGATCGGCGCGGGCTACGCGCCAAACGGGCCATCTTGGACAGACTGCTGCGCACCGACGGCGCCCTCTGTGCCGACGATGCGGTGCTGGCCGCGCTCCTGGTCAGTGATCCGTCTCGGCAGCTGATGGTGCTGCGGCGACTGACTAAGCAGAACGCCGAGCAACAAGTCGAACTGTGGGTCTCGGTGCTGGCCTGCGCGCTGACTCCCTACCGTCCGGGTCCACTGGGGTTGCTCGGGATGGCCGCCTGGCTGACCGGGAACGGGGCCTTGATGACGATCTGTCTGGAGAATCTGGACGCGATCGACCCACTGGGTCCGTTGTCCACCCTGCTGGACTGGTTGAACCTGCGGGTGCTGCCGCCGGACCTGTGGCCCACCCACCGGCCCGCCCTGCTGCGCGCAGTCGCCGACCACCTCACGGTGATCGGACCCACGATGCCCAGCCCCGGCAGTTGAGCATGTCCGGGCGCCCGCGGCTGGTCACCGGGAGCCCGCGTGAGGCTGGCTCAGTGCCGAATCGGATACCATAGGGCACTGTGCATAGCGCATCTCTGCTTCTTCCTTAGCCGCGGCTGCTCACGCAGTCGCGGCGGCCCCTGGCGAGCCTGACGGCCGCGGGGGTTTTTTCATGTTTCGCCACGCAAGGAGAGTTCAAGAAGTGACCACCGAATCGGTCCGGGCTGGCTACGACGCCGCTGCCGCTCAGGAAAAGTGGCAGCGGTTCTGGGAGGCCGACGGCACGTTCACCCCACTCGACGACGGCTCGCGTGAGCGGCGCTACATGCTCGACATGTTCCCCTACCCGTCCGGCGACCTGCACATGGGTCACGCCGAGGCCTTCGTGATGGGCGACATCGTCGCCCGCTACTGGAAGCTTTGCGGCTACGACGTCATGCACCCGATCGGCTGGGACTCCTTCGGGCTGCCCGCGGAGAATGCGGCGATCGCCCGCGACGCCCATCCGGCCGACTGGACCTACGCCAACATCGAGACCCAGGCCGGCTCCTTCAAGCGCTACGGGCTGGGCCTGGACTGGTCGCGTCGGCTGCACACCTCCGACCCGGAGTACTACCGCTGGACGCAGTGGCTGTTCCTGCGCTTCTACGAGCGGGGTCTGGCCTACCGCAAGGACAGCTACGTAAACTGGTGCCCGAACGACCAGACGGTGCTGGCCAACGAGCAGGTCGTCCAGGGCCTGTGCGAGCGGTGCAGCGCGGTGGTCACCAAGCGCAAGCTCACCCAGTGGTACTTCAAGATCACCGACTATGCGCAGCGGCTGCTCGATGACATGTCACTGATCGAGGGCAAGTGGCCCGATCGGGTGCTGGCCATGCAGCGCAACTGGATCGGGCGCTCCGAAGGCGCCTACGTCGACTTCCAGATCGAGGGACGTGACGAGCCGGTCCGGGTGTTCACCACCCGTCCGGACACCTTGTACGGAGCGACCTTCTTCGTGGTCGCGCCCGAGGCGTCACTGGCAGCCGAGATCGTCACCGAGGCGCAGCGTCCGGCATTCGAGGAGTACCTGGAAGCCACCAAGCGGGCCACCGAGATTGAGCGGCAGTCCTCCGAACGTCCCAAGACCGGGGTGTTCCTGGGCGTCCATGCGATCAACCCGGTGAACAACGAACTTCTCCCGATCTACGCCGCCGACTACGTGCTGGCCGACTACGGCACCGGCGCGGTGATGGCGGTGCCGGCCCACGACCAGCGCGACCTCGACTTCGCCAAGGCGTTCAACCTGCCGGTGCGAGTGGTCGTCGAGACCGGCCTGCCCGACCCGGCGCAGACCTTCGTGGCGACCCCGGGCGATGGCAGCTATGTGAACTCTCCGGCGCTGGAGGGGCTGACCGACAAGAAGGCCGGCATCGCGGCGATCACCGCCAGCCTGGCCGAGCAGGGACGCGGTGAGTCCGCGGTCACCTTCCGGCTGCGCGACTGGTTGCTCAGCCGGCAGCGGTTCTGGGGCTGCCCGATCCCGATCATCCACTGCCCCTCCTGTGGCGAGGTGCCGGTACCCGACGATCAGCTGCCGGTGCGGCTGCCCGACCTGCGCGGCGCGGCCTTGGCCCCGAAGGGCACCAGTCCGCTGGCTTCGGCCACCGACTGGGTGAACGTCGACTGCCCGAAGTGCGGCGGCCCTGCCCAGCGGGACACCGACACCATGGACACCTTCGTGGACTCGTCCTGGTACTACTTCCGCTACTGCTCGCCGAACTACACCGAGGGCCCGTTCGATCCGGCCGAAGTGGCCAAATGGATGCCGGTGGCTCAGTACGTCGGCGGCGTCGAGCACGCGATTCTGCACCTGCTGTACTCACGGTTCTTCACCAAGGTGCTGGCCGACATCGGCCTGGTCGACTTCCCCGAGCCCTTCATGTCTTTGATGAACCAGGGTCAAGTCATCAACCAGGGCAAGGCGATGAGCAAGTCGCTGGGCAATGGGGTCGACCTGGGCAAGCAGATCGACGAGTTCGGCGTGGACGCGATCCGCACCACCGTGGTCTTCGCCGGCCCGCCGGAGGACGACATCGACTGGGCCGACGTGTCGCCCGGCTCGACGCTGAAGTTCCTGCAGCGCGCCTTCCGGCTGGCCCAGGACGTGGCCAGCCCGGTCGGCTCCGATCCGGCCACCGGTGACCTGGGCATGCGCCGGGCCACCCACAAGGCGGTTGCCGAGGTGACCGAGGCGCTGGAGTCGAAGCGCTTCAACGTTGCCGTGGCGCGGATCATGGAGTTGGTGAACGCTACCCGCAAGGTGATCGACTCCGGTGCCGGTGCTGCTGATCCGGCCGTCCGTGAGGCCGCCGAGGCGGTCGCGGTGATCCTCAGCCCGGTCGCGCCCTATGTCGCTGAAGAGATGTGGGAGCTGCTCGGCAAGGAGCCGTCGGTGGCTCGCGCGAACTGGCCGAAGGCCGAGCCTGCGTTGCTGGTGGCCGAGCAGGTCACCTGCGTCGTCCAGGTGCAGGGCAAGGTCCGGGCCAAGCTGGACGTCTCGCCGAGCATCTCCGTCGAGGAGCTCGAGGCGATCGCACTGGCGGATGCCGGCGTGCAGCGGGCACTGGACGGCCGCGCGGTGCGTCAGGTGATTGTCCGGGCGCCCAAGTTGGTCAGCATCGTTCCAGCCTGATCCGGGTGGGCCTGTGGATGGTGTAGGCACTCGTCCACAGGAGCCGGGTTTGGTGAACGTCGGGAGTGTCCGCGGCCCACTGTGAGGGCGTGAGGATTCCTGCCGAGGCTGAGTTGGGTGAGGTGGTACGGGCGCGGCTCGAGCATCTGCTGGCCGAGTTGGAGCCTGATCCGCCCAGTGGCCCTCGGCGGGCCGCTGGGTCTGATGATGGGATCGTCCCTGGTCGGCAGCCGGTTGCTTCGGCACCGATAGGGGAGTCAGCCGTTGGGGCGGGCGTGGCGGCGCCCGCTCCAGCGGTGGTCGCGCGGGTGTTGAGATTCGGCCGTGAGCATCTGGTCGCTGTGGTGCTGGTCTTGGTGGTCGGCGTGGTGTGGACCGGCTACAGCCTGTTCCAGGCGCGGACCACGCCGGTGGCGGCAGCCGTTGCGCCGACAGTCTTGGCCAGCCCGACACCGACGCCGACCCAGTCTGTGGCCGCCACCGTGATGGTGCACGTCCTGGGTGCGGTGCGCCGTCCCGGGGTGGTCGCTGTGGCCGAGGGTGGCCGGGTGCAGGATGCGATCGCCGCCGCCGGAGGTCTGGCCGCGAGTGCAGACACCGGAGAGTTGAACTTGGCTGCGGTTCTTGTGGACGGCTCTCAGCTGACGATCGGCACCAAGAAGCACCCCGGTGGTGAGATGCGTGCCGGATCGTCCGGGGAGGGCGGCGGCCCGGGTGGGGCCGGAGTCGAGGCGAAGGTGTCGCTGAACTCGGCTACCGTGGCCCAGCTGGACACCCTGCCCGGAGTCGGTCCGGTGACGGCACAGAAGATCCTCGACTGGCGCACCGAGCACGGCAGGTTCACCGCGATCACCGAGTTGCAGGAAGTGGACGGGATCGGCCCGAAGACCTATGCCGACCTCGCCGACCGCGTCCGGCTCTGAGCTGGACTACCGGCCCCCATTGCTGGCGGTGGCCGGCTGGGGTGGTGCCTGGCTGGGGACGGGCCTGTCGCCGGTGTTGTCGCTGTTGCTGATCGGCGGTGCGGCCCTGCTCGCCCTGCTGCTGCGGAGGAGCCGGCTGCTCACTGGGCTCGGGCTGACTCTGGCCTGCTGTGCGGGGCTGGCCACCGTCCAGTCCTGGACGGTGCATGGCAACGCCGTGGCGGCTCTCGCTGACGATGGTGCCGTGGTCGTTGCCGAACTCGAGGTTCACCAGGGCCACCTCAGCGACAGTTCTCCGGGCGGCCCGATCTGGATCGCGACAGTCCGGCTGGTCGCTATCGAGGGACGCGGACAAGGCTGGCTGTCCGGGGCAACCCTGCGGGTATCGGCCACCGGGAGCCTGCGGGAGCGTTGGGAGGCAGTGCCGGTAGGAAGCATCGTTCGGGCCACGGTGAAGCTGGCGCCTACGGACCCCGTCGACCAGGTCAGCGCGTGGGGCAGCCTCCGCCCGCCACCGTCGGTCTTGGCTGACCCGGGGCCGCTGGATGAGGCAGTCAACCGCGTCCGCGAGGGGCTGCGGACGTCCGTGGCCGGGCTGCCGGATGATCCCCGCGGGTTGCTGCCCGGGCTGGTCCTGGGCGACACCTCACAGATGCCGTCCGCGCTGGTCGCCGAGTTCAAGATCGCCGGGCTCACCCACCTGACCGCGGTGTCGGGGGCGAACCTGATGCTGTTGTTGGCTGCGGTCTTCTGGCTCGCCGGACGACTGGGTGTGCTCGGCTGGTGGCGGCGAGGGGTTGGGCTGGTCACGGTGGCGGCCTTCGTGGTGCTGTGTCGCGGTGAGCCGAGTGTGATGCGGGCGGCAGCGATGGGCCTGGTGGGCTTGGCCGCGCTGGGCTGGGCCAGTGCCGGTCAGGGTCTGCGCTATCTGTCGTGGGCCGTGCTGAGCCTGGTGATGTTCGATCCGTGGTTGTCGCGTTCGGTGGGTTTTGTGCTGTCGGTGCTGGCCAGTGCCGGGATCATCTGGTGGGCGCGGCGTTGGTCGATGGTGTTGGCGGCATGGCTGCCCGGGTGGCTGGCCGAGGCGATTGCGGTTCCGGTGGCAGCCCAGTTGGCCACGCAGCCGGTGGTGACCGCGATCTCGAACCAGGTGAGTGTGGTCGGGGTGCTGGCGAATCTGGTTGCCGCTCCACTGGTGGGTCCGGCGACGGTGCTGGGCTTCGCGGCGGCGGCAGTGTCGGTGGTCGTTCCAGCGATCGCGGTCGCGCTGGCCTGGGCTGGTGGCGGTTTCGCTCAAGTGTTGAGCTGGTTGGCTCACGGCGCAGCCGGGTTCCCGGGATCGGCAGTGGCTTGGCCGGCCAGCCCGGCCGGGTTGGCGCTGCTGGTGGGTGGTTGTGTGGTGCTGGCGCTGGCGGCACCACTGGTGTGGGCCCGCCCGTGGCTGGCGATCCTGCTCGCGCTGGTCCTGGTCGTCGCGCTGATCCGAGCACCCAGCGTCCCGGGTTGGCCGGCCAAGGACTGGTTGCTGGTCAGCTGCGATGTCGGACAAGGTGATGCGACGCTGCTGCGTGCCGGACCGGACGCGGCGATCGTGGTTGATACCGGACCCGACCCGGGGCCGGTGGATCGCTGCTTGTCGCAGTTGGGGATCACGCGTGTTCCGTGGCTGATTCTCACCCATCTGCATGCCGATCACGCCGGCGGAGTGGCAGGGGTGGCCAAGGGGCGCCGGGTTGATCGGCTGCTGTACTCCGGGGTGGAGACCCCGTCGGGGAACTGGCGGCAGGTGCTGGCGGTGCTGCCGGACGTCCCGCGGCTGGCCGCCGGGCCCGGGACGGTGGTCGCTGCCGGTGAGGCCACGATCGACGTGCTGGCCCGGCGGCCGCTGCTCTCCCCGGGCGTGGACGAGCGAGATTCGGCCGAGGAGAACGACTCATCGCTGGTGATGCGCGCCCAGCTGCCCGGCTTGCGGGGAGAGCTG
>Ga0183096_1002329_pt1 | contig 13273 bp, 4 predicted proteins | sample Biomet5_FD_127791 | JGI IMG/M metagenome (GOLD analysis project Ga0183096, IMG submission 127791) | Microbial communities from bioreactor (seeded with sewage sludge) at LBNL, California, USA - Biofuel metagenome 5 (version 2) (version 3) | ecosystem: Engineered > Bioreactor > Anaerobic >... | reverse complement strand
CCGAACCGGTCAATAATTCTTTTTTGGCCTGCGTATTACCGGTGGCAATGATGCAAGGACGTCCGTCTTGGGCTGTAACTTGCTGGTAGGTGACACCTTCTAGCGACGGGAGATTTTCAAGGCTTGCTGACGGTTGATTTGAGGGCGCTGAATGTCCGGTTACAGTGGATGGGTCGCGTTGACGCGCTTTTTGCGATTCCGGGGGGATTACGGGCAATTTAGGCCGTACAGGAGATTTTTTGCCATTTTTTGCACCTTCACCGTCGTCATCTTCAGTTACCATGCCCAACATGGCGGTTAGAGCGTAGCGACGGGCATAGGTAATTGCCGATCCCATGCCCTGCGGGTCGGCTTTGGGTAACGGCACCACTGCAAGAGAACTTTGCCACTGACCAGACTCAGTATGCGTCAGCTTGGTAACCAGCCCTAATGAGTTGGGCTGCTCCACTGGCACAGGGTACTGGCACATCCAGATGCCATTTTCGATGAGCGCATCGCGGCAGGCATCCATGACGCTGTTGAGACTGGCGTACCAACTCTTGGTGAAGGGATTTTCAGCGTCTTTGGCAATAGGTTGTACGGTTCGTTGCACGTTGAGCAAGGCCTTGGCCAGATCGATGATATTTTCTGATTGGTATGACCCCATGGTTACCTCCAAGGACTGTAAACTCTGCCCCGCATGGTGCTGGGCAGAGTTTTTAGAGAGTTTAGAAGCACAAATCTTGTCCGTTCAAAAAAATAATATATGATTGAAAATTATTGAAATACACTATGACGAATTGGGACGGAGAATGACCATCAAGATATCACAACTCACCTATTTCTATTTTGAGCTCCCACGCTAGCTCTATTCCAAAAGCTGGAGTCTTATGAACTGCAATTGGCAGCTGAGAGCGCATCTGATATTAATTTGTCAGCTGGTTCAAAATTTGAGGGGATCATGCAGCAGCTAATCAACAAGCTGCCATTACGGTTTACCATTGAGGCCATTCAGCATAAAGGCAAATGCGCATGTTTTTAGATAACAAAAAGTATGGAAAGGTTGGCGAAACGCTCCTGCAAAGTATTTATAAGCAGTCAGAGCTGGCCGTCATTTCCAACGCATTTTCAATATTTAGTTTTGGTGCCCTCAAAAAAAGTCTCAGCACGGTATCCAAAGCCCGTCTTCTTCTCTCCTGCAAAGTGCAGGACAACTTATTTTCCCGGCTTTTAGCAGGTGACGAATTCGAAGCTCGTTTCCGTAACCAGCTGAACCAAAGCCATATAGCTCGCGAGTGCGCTGAATGGATTAAGAAAAAAGCCCAAATCCGTTTGGTAAAAAATCCGGCGGCACTTGGGCAGAACCTGTTTATTGTGGACGGCAAGTCTTCCCAGCTGGCAATTCAGGGCAGCTCCTCTTTTACGTGTGAGGGGCTAGGCTTTACAGAGTCAGATCGTCACCACATGAATATATGTGTGTCCGATGTTCCTAATGTCGGCCCGCTTTTAAGCTGGTTTGAAACGCTTTGGAGCGACACAGGCCTTACGGAAGATGGGACAAGCACCTTTGTGAACAGCCTTGAAACACTCTGCAAAGACAACTCGCCAGAATTTATATATTTCCTCACACTCTACAATATTTTCAATGCGTTACTTGATGATATTGACGAAGAAAATATAGTCAAAACAAAAACTGGATTCCACAACACAATCGTCTGGAACAAACTGTACAAATTCCAGCGAGACGGTGTGTTGGGAGCCGTTGATAAACTTGAGAAGTATAACGGTTGCATCATAGCCGATAGCGTCGGTCTTGGTAAGACATTTGAGGCCCTTGCGGTGATCAAATACTACGAACTCCGTAATGACAGGGTTCTTGTCCTTTGCCCCAAGAAGCTCCGGGATAACTGGAGCATTTATACGATCAACGACAAACGCAACTTACTGGCGAAAGACCGTTTCAACTACGATGTGCTCAATCATACCGATTTAACTCGAATTACGGGCAAATCTGGTGAGATCAATCTAGAAACGATCAATTGGGGCAACTATGATCTTGTTGTCATTGATGAGTCTCACAATTTCAGGAACAACATTAAATCAGACAACGGCCTAACCCGCTACTCCCGCCTGATGACCGACATTATTCGCTCGGGTGTAAAGACCAAGGTACTGATGCTGTCGGCCACACCAGTCAACAACCGAATGAATGATCTGAAGAATCAGATCGCGTTCATCACGGAAGGTTTTGACGCAGCTTTTGCCGATAACGGCATTGCAAGTATTGAAGATACGCTCCGCAAGGCTCAGGCCAAATTTAACCAATGGCAAAAGCTGTCCGAGGAAGAACGCACCGCCGAAAAGCTGCTTGATAGCCTCAACTTTGACTATTTCAAACTTTTGGACATGCTGACCATTGCACGTTCCCGCAAGCACATTGAAAAATATTATGATGTCGCGGAAATTGGCGAATTCCCGGAGCGGTTAACACCGATCAATATCAAAGCAGACATAGACCTGAAGAACGAATTTCCGGCATTGCGAGACATTAACCGCACAATTAGACGGCTTAATTTGAGCGCATACTCGCCGCTAAAGTACGTCCGCATGGAAAAGCGGAATGAGTATGACCGCAAGTACGATACCCTCATGAAGGACGGTAAATCAGTTTTCAGACAGGTTGACCGTGAACAAAGCCTTGTTCATCTGATGCGTGTGAATCTGCTCAAGCGCATGGAAAGCTCCATCAATTCATTTAGCCTCACGTTGGAAAAGCTCCTCAGGGAAGTTACGAACCTTCTTCTCAAGCTGGACGGACACAACGGCAGTGAGCTTGAGGAATTAAATATTGAGGATATTGAAGTTGATTCTCCTGAATTCGACGACTTCCTGATTGGCCGCAAGGTCAAGGTTCTTATTAAAGACTTGGACCAGATTCGCTGGAAACAAGACCTAGAAGACGACAAGGAAAAGCTTGAACGAGTGCTCGCCGTCTCTCGTGGCGTAACGTCTAATCGAGACGCCAAGCTGAACAACCTGAAAAGCCTGATCAAGGCTAAATGTCAGGAGCCCATCAACGCCGGGAACAAGAAGGTCATTATATTCACGGCATTTGCCGACACGGCTTCCTATCTGTTCGAGCAAATAGCTTCGTGGGCAAAGACCAGCTTAGGGATTCATACAGCCCTCATCACTGGCGGTGGAGCAAACAAGTCTACCTTGCAATCGGTTCGCTCGGATTTTGATGCCTTGCTTGCAGCATTTTCCCCTATGTCAAAAGAGCGAAGCAAGATCGATGATACCGCAAGCGACGAAATTGACATTCTCATAGCAACGGACTGCATTTCAGAAGGCCAAAACCTGCAAGACTGTGATTTCCTTGTGAACTACGATATTCACTGGAACCCGGTCCGCATCGTTCAGCGATTTGGTCGAATTGATCGTCTTGGCTCCAAGAACAAGCGCATCCAACTTGTCAACTACTGGCCCAACATGGAGCTTGACGAATACATTAACCTTGAAGCGCGTGTAAGTGGCCGAATGGTGTTGCTGGACATATCTGCTACAGGTGAAGAAAACGTCATCGAGCAGGATGGCGCATCGCACATGAACGACTTGGAGTACCGAAAAAAGCAACTCCAGAAGTTGCAAGAAACAGTCGTTGATTTGGAAGACCTGTCCAGCGGCGTGGCCATTACAGACATGACGCTCAATGACTTCAAAATGGATTTGTCCGCGTATATGAAAGACAACGCCAGCCAGCTGGAAAGTGCTCCTCATGGGCTTTTTGCCATCTCAAAGCTGGAGCCAGACCTTACAGCGGATGGTCTCGATTCCGGCGTCATCTTCTGTCTGAAAAGCAAAAAGGGCAAACCAGGCGACGATGGATACGCCCTTGCGCCGTTTTATATGACCTATGTGTCTGATGACGGCGAAGTCAAATTGGGGTTCACGCAGGCCAAAAAGGTGCTCGACATCCTCAAGAAGCAGGGTATAACCCACAAAAATCCAGACAGCGCGTTGCTCGAAGATTTCAACCGTCGAACGCAGTCTGGAAGAGACATGCGACACTACTGCAACCTGCTTGAAAACGCAGTCACAAGCATCCTCGGTAAGGCAGAAGAAAAAGGTGTTGAAAGCTTGTTCAGTAGGGGCGGAACGAATTTCTCCAAGCAGAACTTCAAAGACATGGAAGACTTTGAAGTGGTCAGCTACATGATCGTGGAGGCCAAATGAGTTACCCCGAGTCCATTGCAGAATTTTTTGAGAACCTTGCTCTTCCCCGTTCAAGCGAGGTTGGCAAGCGGATTTTCAAAAAGCTGTTTTACGAGAATGGCCAGTTGAATGCTACGGATAAGAAGGCGTTCCAGGAAGACCTTGATTTTATAGAGATCAGAAACAGCCTTTCCCCTACAAGTTCGAACATTCGCGCATATATGGATGCTGAAAATGAATACGAGGAGATTCAAATCCTCCACGTAGCACTTTCGTCTGAAAATCGTGTCTCGCGCATAACAGATGCCATACAGAAATCTATCCCCTATCCTGTCATTATAGTGGCGTCGTGCAATAATGATATCTGCATCAATACCGCGGTCAAAAGAATTAACAAAGCGGATCAATCAAAACTGGTCATTGAAGAAACACACGAAACAGGCTGGTTTTCCATGACATCACCAGAAGAATGGCAGCAAGACTTCCTCAAACTGTTTCGTGCAACGTCCTTCTCCTTCCAGAATCTGTACGATTTTTATAAAGATGCAGTAAATTGCATCACCGCCTTCAAGTGCGCTTCACACACAGGGGAATATACCCTGTTGCCACAGAAAGGCGGCAAAACTCCCGATCGCGCCGATGCGTTACAACGGCTTGAGGAGCTTGAAAAGGAGCTGACAAGGGTGCGCAATCAACTGAAAAGAGAGAAGAATATGGGCACTCAAGTCCAATTAAACACGCGGTGCAATGAAATCAAAAATCAAATTAAAGTGATCACTTCACAGCTTTAGAGGGGACTCAAATGCAGAGAATGACACCAACTGATGGACAAAGCCTGAACGTTGTCGATGAAAACATTGCGGCATTGAGAAAAGCATTTCCCGAAGCCTTTACCGAAGATGGAATTGATTTTGAAGTGTTGCGGCAGCTCCTGGGCGACAGAGTCGCAGATGGTGAAGAAAAATACGGACTCAACTGGTTTGGGAAGAAAAAAGCCCGCCAAATAGCCTTGACTCCCTCAATGGGGACATTGCGCCCCTGCCCTAAAGAGAGTGTAGATTGGGATACAACGCAGAATTTGTTTATTGAAGGAGATAACCTTGAAGTTTTGAAGCTTCTACAAAGGAGCTACTCAGGGAAGGTCAAATTTATATACATCGACCCTCCCTACAATACAGGAAAGGATTTTATTTACCCTGACAACTACCAAGATAATCTTGATACATACCTTCGCTACACAAAACAAAAAGATGAGAAAGGGTTATCGGTTTCTTCGAATCCAGAGTCCTCCGGACGTTATCATACCAAGTGGCTGAGTATGATGTATCCGAGACTGAAGCTGGCAAGAGCACTTCTCGCAAACGATGGTGTAATCTTTGTGTCTATAAATCATAAAGAGGTCGCCAATCTTAGATATTTAATGGATGATGTGTTTGGCGAAGGAAATCTGCTTTGTATGTTTTCTTGGAGGAGTGATGGCAACTTTGATAATCAAGCAAAATTTAAATATTGCCACGAATATATACTTACATATGCTAAAAATGAGGAAGATTTTCCTCATCCTCCAACTATAGACAAAAACACTCCAGTTGATAGTAAGATTTTTAAAGTCAACATTCGTAACACTGTTGTCAAAAATGGCCCTAAAAATCCTCCAAGTTCGATAAAATTGCCCGTTGGATTTCCCGCTGCTTTTAGCGATGGGGAGATTCAAGAGCATGAATCTTCCTGGCCTCATTATAAAGGGAAAGCAGAGATCATAAACGGCAAGTTATCTAACGAGGTTGAGATTTATAGCGGTTGGAGTTCAAAGGATTTGCTGTTGGAGTTTATTCGTAATGGCTGTGAACCGATTTATGATGCCAAAGGTCAAGAAACTACTTTTGAAATTATAAAGTCTGGCGCTATTGAACTAGTTAAAGTACGTGGAGAGTCTAGCCATGTGCTGTCAGCTTTGACGGGGCTAGGTGGTCCGCAAAAGGCTTCAACTGAGGTGGAAGAAACCGGGGTTATATTTGACGACTACCCTAAGCCAATAGTATTAATTAAATATCTGCTAAGTATGGTTTCCGATTCATCATGCATCGCCTTAGATTTTTTTGCAGGCTCAGGCACCACTGCACATGCCGTAATGGATCTAAATGCGGAAGATGGCGGAAATAGAAAGTTCATAATGGTTCAACTTCCAGAACCAACAGAGAAGGTGGATGAGAAAGGAAAAATAAAAACTAGCCAAGCATTTAAGTCAGGATTTAAAACTATTTCAGAAGTCGCTCAAAATAGAATAAAGGGGGCTAGGAAGAATTTTTTGGAAAAGGGATCGAGCGGAGACTTTGGTTTCAAGTTTTTTAAACTTGACAGTAGTAACATCGTTGCTTGGAGCCCGGACGAAGCCGACCTTGAACGGACTCTCATTGGTCACGCTGAGCCTCTTTTCCCAGGGAGAAGCGAAAAAGACATACTCTATGAACTTCTTCTCAAACGCGGCGTTGAGCTGACAACCTCTATTGAAGAAAAGAATATCGCAGGCAAAAAGGTTTACAGCATCGGCCTAGGGGTTCTATTTGCCTGCCTAGATAAGAACATTCAACGCGATCAGATTGAAGAATTGGCACATGGCATCATTGATTGGCACAATAAACTTGATCCTATCAGCGATACACAAGTTGTATTCCGCGATAGTGCATTTGAAAGCGATGTCACCAAGGCGAACATGACTGTCATTTTGGAGCAAAATGGCATCAAACACGTTCGTAGCCTGTAGTGGAGACCAGTATGAAACTTCACTTCGAAGACAACCTTGACTACCAACTTGCTGCTATACGTGCCGTTGCCGACATCTTCAAAGGGCAGGAGCGCAACACCTCTTTGTTCTCCGTTTCCAAAACGTATGACAAAGGCATGATTGAGTCTGATAAGGGCATTGGCAACAGGCTTGAACTTCTCGACGACGAGCTTCTGGAGAATCTCAACTATATTCAGCTGAGAAATGGTCTACGCCCTACAGAATCTTTGACTAGCGGCGACTTCACGGTCGAAATGGAAACGGGAACTGGCAAAACATACGTCTATCTACGCACAATTTTTGAGCTGAATAAGCAGTACGGATTCAAAAAATTTGTCATTGTTGTGCCTTCTGTGGCCATCAAGGAAGGCGTCTATAAGACGCTTCAGATTACAAGAGATCACTTCGAGAATCTCTACCCTGAATCGAAAGGATATGACTATTTTTCTTATGATTCATCGAAGATGGGGCAAGTTCGTAACTTTGCGACAAGTCCTAACGTTCAGATTATGGTTGTGACTGTCGGTGCCATCAATAAAAAGGACGTTAACAACCTCTACAAAGAAAGTGAGAAGACAGGCGGGGATAAACCTATTGACCTTGTAAAGAATACACACCCTGTCATTATCGTCGATGAACCGCAAAGCGTTGATGGTGGTTTGAAAGGCCAAGGCAAAAAAGCCCTTGAAGCCATGAATCCGCTTTGTACGTTACGTTATTCTGCAACCCATGTGGACAAACATCACATGGTGTATCGCCTCGATGCTGTGGATGCTTACGAAAAGCAGCTCGTTAAACAGATCGAAGTTGCTTCGCTTGAAATTGATGACGGCTACAATAAACCTTACGTCAAACTTATTTCTACGCAGAACAAGCGCGGTGTCATATCTGCAAAGATTGAAGTCCATATTCAAAGTGGCATATCTATCCGTCCTGAGGTCATCACTGTTCAGGACGGCGATGATTTGCAGCAAGAAACAGGTCGCGCCATTTATGAAAACTTTCGTATCGGAACGATCAACTGCGGCAAGGGAAATCAGTCCATTGAGCTGAATGTGCCTAACGGCGAATACGTCCTGTATCCCGACGATGAAATTGGTGGAGTTAATCAAGACGACATCAAACGGCTTATGATTCGCCGCACGATCAAGGAGCATCTTGACAAGGAGCTACGTTTTGTCGCCCTCGGTCACAGGGTGAAAGTGCTCAGTCTGTTCTTCATCGACAAGGTTGAATTTTACCGCCAATACGATGCAGACGGAAACGAGAGCAAAGGCAAGTACGCAAAGATATTCGAAGAAGAATATCGCAAACTGGCTCATAGCGGCGATTATCACACCCTCTTTAAGGGTATCGATCTTGAATCCGACGCCTCGGAAGTTCACAACGGCTACTTTTCCATCGACAAGAAAGGCAAGCTTACTGACACCGCTGAAAGCGAGAGCAACCAAGTTGATCGTGACAACGCAGAAAGAGCGTACAACCTGATCATGCGAGACAAGGAAAAACTCTTGAGTTTCGAGTCAAAGCTCAAATTCATATTCTCGCACTCTGCGCTCCGCGAAGGCTGGGATAATCCCAACGTCTTCCAGATTTGTGTGCTGAGAGACATGGGAACTAAATTAGCAAAAAGACAATCCATTGGGCGAGGGCTTAGGCTTTGCGTTAATCAGGACGGCCAAAGGCTTAGAGGCTTTAACGTAAATACGCTTACGGTCATTGCAAGCGAAAGCTATGAACTGTTCGCGGAAGCGCTCCAAAAAGAGATCGAAGAGGACGCCGGAATACGTTTTGGTGTTATTGAAAAGCACCAGTTTGCAAATATTCCCGTTCAAGGGGCAGATGAAGAGCTTCATCCCCTTGGCTTTAAGAAGTCGGAAGAGCTTTGGCACATTCTCAAAGCGAAAGAGTTCATCGATAACAATGGCAAGGTACAGGACACTCTTCGCACTGCCCTTAAAGAAAAGAAGCTCGAACTTCCTGAAGAATTCAATCCTGAACTAGACGCTATCTATTCTGTTCTCAGAAAACTGGCAGGCAGGCTCGACATAAAAAATGCCGATGACCGTATTATGATAAAACCCAATAAGGCGCGCCTGCTAAGTCCAGAATTTCAAGAGCTTTGGGAGCGCATCAAGCACAAGACGACCTATCGTGTCGATTTCGACAATGAGAAGTTGATTCAGGATTGTGCAAAATCCATTCTTGAAGGCCCCCCCATACCCAAGACAAGAGCCCGGTTCAGAAACGCGAATTTGGCGATTGGTGAGGGCGGCATTGAGGCAAACGAAAAAGCTGTCAGTCAGTACACGACGATAGATGAGTCCGACATCGAATTGCCGGATATCCTGACTGATTTGCAGGACAAAACACAGCTAACGCGAAAGAGCATCGTGCGCATCCTCACTTCTTGCCGAAGATTGAACGATTTCAAACGTAACCCTCAGGAATTCATTCAGCTCGCGGCAGAGGCTATCAACCGGACAAAGCGTTTGGCTCTTGTGGAAGGTATAAAATACCGCAGAATCGGTGATGGATACTACTACGCTCAAGAACTCTTTGAAAAAGAAGAGTTGACCGGATATCTCAAGAATACCGTCGAGGTGCAAAAGTCCGTTTACGAACGCGTTGTGTACGATTCTGCTGGTGTTGAGCAGAAATTTGCCCAAGCACTGGAAAAGAACGAATCAGTCAAAGTGTATGCCAAGCTCCCTGGCTGGTTCAAAGTTCCTACTCCACTTGGCACCTACAACCCGGACTGGGCCGTCCTTGTCGAGAAAGACGGACACGAGAAGCTCTATTTGGTTGTGGAAACAAAAGGCAGCCTCTGGTGGGATGATCTTCGTCATCGTGAGGGGGCAAAGATCAAATGCGGTAAAGAACACTTCTCCGTTCTCGCCGAATACGCCGATAATCCAGCGCGGTTCATCAAAGCTAAAACGGTAGAAGACATACTGTTATACGATTAGTCAATTTTTGAATACTTTAATGCCCCGCTTCCTTGTTTGGAGACGGGGCTTTTTAATTGCATACTTTTCGGGGGGAGGGTCATCAGGATCACACGGTCACTTGCACCCAACACGCCGAAGACTTGTAGACTGTAAAAATTTGACGTAAAATTCTATAATTTAAGCACACGCTAATCCCGACTCGACACTGAAATGATAGCGCGGTGCAATTTCGGGAGAAAGTCACCCTAACGATGGTGCCTTATCACCCGTGACAAGGGGAAGCTTGCGATTACGTGTTGCATTACAAGCTGGGCTACCTCGTGCCAACCACCTCCAAACTTATACGAGCACTGGCGATCACTTGAATATTTAAATGGATCATAGCTTCAGTCTCTTTCACTCGGCGCCTGACTTGTTCGAAATCAATGAAAAATTTGCACGAGGAGGACAGTCAAAAAATGGATGAAAAAGCCTCGTTTCACGGAGCGGTTGTGAAGCACCTCAGCGACATAGCCGGGCAGCTCGCCGTATTTTTGGATAGAATTTTACCTCCTCTATTTAATAATTGGTGGAATCAAGCAGTTGTAAATGCACTTTCGTTCCAACAAAAAAGTCGTTTGGAACAACGCAACATAACATCATTGACAGGTCTTGACCTCGCCGGGCTTCTTCGGGTTCTTGACCAGAACTGGTATCAGATTTCCAACAGTTTGAACCTGGCATCCGAAGCCCGCCATTTTGTCAAAGAAATGCAAACGGTCCGCAACAGATGGGCGCATGCTGACACGAAAGGGTTTTCTGTTGACGATATATACCGAGACGTGGACACTCTCCAACGGTTTGCGGGCGTCATCGATGCGGATGAAAAATTGATCCAAGCGTTTCGCGAAACAAAAGCGTCTCTTCTTGCCGCGGAATCTCAACCGTTAGTACACGGTAGAGCGGACGATGCTTCCACTCTCCTGGAACAAAAAAGTGATGAGGCGAAATTCGAACCTGGACAGATCGTCTTCATCAAGTCAAACCCATCAAGCCGTGGTGCTGTGGTTGCCGTGTTGCCCAGCAACCCTGAAAATCGGTTTAAGATTTTTATTGATGGCGCTACCCAAACATTTTACGCATCGCAATTACAAGCCGGAGACCAGCCTGAAGAAAAGGCAGATGCCTTACCCTGTGACCAATTCCACGCCTATCTAACTGCGCTACAGATAAAGTATCCGGGGCTGTCCACGCTTTACTCACTCAACGCAGCGCGTGTAGACTTCATACCCTATCAATTCAGACCGGTATTGCGGTTTATCCGGTCGGACCGTCCGCGTTTGCTCATTGCCGACGGAGTTGGTGTAGGTAAGACCATAGAAGCAGGCCTCATCCTGCGCGAGCTTCAGGCGCGGCGTGATATACGTTCCGTGCTCATTGTCTGCCCGCGCCCGCTGGTTACTGAAAAAAAGTGGCAAAGTGAGATGAAGCGCTTCGAGGAACGATTTACCCACCTGGATGGCGCAACCTTACGGTATTGCATTAACGAAATGGATCTAGATGGAGTCTGGCCGGAGCAGCATCAGAAAAGCATAGTCCCATACTCCCAGTTCGATGAAACACTCCTATATGGCACTGCTCCTAAAGGAAAACAGAAGCGAAAGAAAGGCCTCCTGGAGCTTGATCCACCACCCCGCTTCGATTTGGTTATTGTCGATGAGGCTCACCACATCCGAAACCCGGATACATTCAGCCACAAGGCCGTGAAATTCTTCTGCGATAATGCGGAAGCGGTTGTGTTTTTGACGGCCACACCGATTCAGCTCGGCAGCAACGACCTCTTTGTTCTTCTGAATACGCTCCGCCCCGATCTCATCATCGATCAGGAGAGCTTCTCCCACATGGCTGAACCGAATCCGTTTATTAACCAGGCAGTGTCAGCAATGCGGTCTCAAACGCCAGCATGGCAAAACCCGGCGATGGAAGCTCTCGATCAGGCGGCGTCCACGCCATGGGGGCAGGCCATACTCAGGCACAATCCGAATTTTTCTCGGATTCGCTCTGAACTTATGGGGGGCGGGGTAACACCAGAAGAACGCATACGAATGATCTCCGACACTGAGGGGATGCACACCTTCGCCGGTATAATCAACAGAACCCGCCGCCGCGACATTGGAAATTTCACCGTCAGAAAGCCCGAGACGGTCGTAGTACCATTTACTCCCGCTCAGCAGCATTTGCATGACGAGCTTTTGAGAATCCAGGCTGAAATATTCAGCCAGATTCACAATGGGGTTAACGTGAAGTTCATGATGACCACCATCAGGCGACAGGCGGCCAGTTGCCTCTTTGGCCTTGCCCCCGTTCTTGAGGATATCCTCAATCGGCATCTTGATGAACTGCCATGGGAAGAAGCTGATGACGCTGTGAGCCCTGTGGATGAGGCCATCATTCCTATTCAAAGCCGAATCCAGAATCTACTGAAGGCGGCTCGCACCTTAGAGGCTAACGACCCTAAATTCGAAGCGTTGCGCAACATCATCCGCGACAAGCAAAAACTTCCAAACAATAAAGTCATGCTGTTTAGCAGCTTCCGGCATACCCTAAGTTACCTCTTCGACCATCTCTGCAAGGACGGTCTTCGCGTCGGGTTGGTCCATGGGGGGACGCCGGATGAAGAGCGTGTGTCCCTTCGCGCCCGTTTTGAAAAGCCAAAGGAGGACGCGGATTGTCTCGATTTGTTGCTGTTTTCCGAAATCGGCTGCGAAGGTCTTGATTACCAGTTCTGCGACTGCATTGTGAACTACGATCTTCCCTGGAATCCCATGCGGGTTGAACAACGCATCGGCCGTATCGACAGAAATGGACAAAAAAGTGAGAGCGTCGCCATCGTCAACTTAATCACGCCGGGAACCGTGGATGCAGATATCTACGAGCGGTGCCTGATACGCATCGGTGTCTTCAATAACGCTCTCGGTGGAAGCGAAGAAATACTCGGAGAAATCACTCGTGAGATCAAAAACATCGCAGAAAACTACGAGCTAAGTGAGGATGAGCGCAAGGCTAAGCTCCAACAGTTGGCCGACAATAAAATCCGGCTCATCCAGGAGCAGGAAGACCTTGAGCAGAAACAGGCGGAGCTGTTTGGCATTCGCCTTCCCCAAGAGCAAATGAACCGCGAAATTGCCGATGCGACGAGCTTCTGGTTATCACCGATTTCACTCCGTAGGCTGGCGACCCTTTACCTGCAACGTGTGTGCGGAAAGGATCAGGAGTTCATTCTGGGAGAAAAACCGCTCAAGACACTCCGGCTGGCCCAGGATTCCCGGAGCAGTCTTTTGAAAGATTTTCAACAGATTCCTAG